>Ga0181524_10001965_pt1 | contig 22323 bp, 18 predicted proteins | sample PEATcosm2014_Bin_34_FD_119761 | JGI IMG/M metagenome (GOLD analysis project Ga0181524, IMG submission 119761) | Peatland microbial communities from MTU Mesocosm Facility, Houghton, MI, USA - PEATcosm2014_Bin05_60_metaG | ecosystem: Environmental > Terrestrial > Soil > Wetlands > Peat | place... | reverse complement strand
CGGACGTTCAGCAGGAGTCCCTCGGCCGGCGTGCCGGGATGGGTGGCCACGCCGTTGATCAGCCAGCGATTGCCGTCAATCGAAACCCGGGTGGCCTCCGCCGCGCCGCCGCCCGCCATCCCGGCAACACAGAACGCCAGGGTGGAAACCAATGTCAATGTGCTGAGCGTGTTCATGACTCTCACGGGGCAAGCCGCGACACTCCAGTTCCCTCGCCTCCGGTGGAAGGAGTGGCGGCATCTTCGTGGACCGCCCGCGCCTCACCCGTGGCCCAATCAAGGCCGACCTTGCGTCCGCCTGCCGAGAAAGTCCAGCCTTCCTTTTCCGCGAGCGCCCGCGCCACTTTCGGACTCCGGCCCACCTCCTCCCCCAAATCGCCGGGTTAGGGAACCGCCATTTTAGGATTGGCAATGCCGCGGGATGGCGGTTTCATGGCGCCATGAAATTCTTGATGCTGCTTGCTTGCTCCGCGCTGGTGCTCACCAGCGCGGTCGCCGCCGAAAAAGAGACCCGGTGCTTCGAGTTGCGCACGTACTATGCCGCGCCGGGAAAGCTCGAGGCCCTCCAGTCACGCTTTCGGGACCATACGAGGGCGATCTTCGCGAGCCACGGGATGGTCAATATCGGCTACTGGCTGCCGCTGACCAACACGGAGAACAAACTGGTTTACCTGCTCGCTTTTCCCAGCCGCGAAGCCCGTGAAAAGGCCTGGAAGGAGTTTGGCGCCGACCCGAAGTGGAAGGCCGTGGTCGCGGCGTCCGAGAAGGACGGCAAGCTGGTCACCAAGGTCGAGTCGGTATTGTTGACCGCGACCGATTTTTCGCCGCCCGTCGCACCGGAGCCATCGAACCCCGCGCGGGTGTATGAGCTGCGCACCTATCACGCGGCGCCGGGCAAGCTCGGGGACCTGCTGGCCCGATTTGCTAACCACACCATAGCGCTTTTCGCCAAACATGGCATGACCCAATTCGGTTACTTCGTGCCCACGGAGGCGAAGGATGGCGCCGGCGAAACCTTGATCTACTTCCTGGTCCATAAAAGCCCCGAGGCCTGCGCCGAGTGCTTCAAGGCCTTCCGCGCCGACCCCGAGTGGATCAAGGCCAAGGCCGACTCAGAGGTCAACGGCTCGCTGACGGTCCAGGACGGCGTGAAGTCGTTGCTGATGGCCCCGACCGATTTCTCGCCGGCGAAGTAGGGCTCGAGTGCCGGGTGCGGGGGGGCGGAGCTCACGAGGCCATTGGCCTCTGCCCAGCCGAGGGGTATGCGCGTTGATGGGAAGGTGATGCCCCAATCGGTAACCCCTCAAGCATCGTCTTTCTCGATCTTGCAAAGGCGGCGTAAGGCCCTCTGGCATTTGCCGAATCAACCTGAACCTGGAGAATCGGAACTGCGCGCCGGGGGCACTTCCCCCTTTTGGACTGCGGCTTTGAGCGCTGCCCCCAGGAACTGGTCTCCCGGCATCTCCTGGTCGAAGCCCGCCAGGACGGATTGCACCGTGCTGTGCGTGGCGCCCCAATCCGACATCACCCAGCCCTTGAAACCCCAGGTTTTCTTGAGCAACTCGTTCAGCAGATAGCCGCTCTCGCAGCAAAACTCACCGTTGAGGCGGCTGTAAGCGCCCATGACGGTCCCTACTGCCGATTCCTTGATGGCGATCTCGAAGGCCAGGAGGTCGGTTTCCCGCATGGTCCGCTGGTCCATGACGACGCTATAGACTGTCCGGCCGGTTTCCTGATCATTCAGGGCATAGCGGTTGATATTGGCAACCGCCCCCTGCTCCTGGGTGGCCTTGAGCTCCTGGGCAATCATCTTGCCAATGAGTATCGGGTCCTCGCCAAAGCACTCAAAGTTCCGCCCATTGCGCGGGTCGCGGATCAGGTTCGCCGTCCGACTTGATTAGAACCGCCCAATGAGGGAGTATTCGAGCCATCGCTGAGCCATGAAGCGCTATGTGAGCATCGGTTTCAAGGTGGTCCAAGCAGGCGCCTGCAGACTGCCATCAAGAGAATTCCGGTCGAGACAACGAAGTAAGTTTCACGCGGCGTTCAGCAAAGAGAACCCCAAACCATGAAGATCGCATCAACCATCCGATTCATTTGTTGCGCGGCATGGGTGGCCGCGCAAGGCACGCTGGCCGCGCAAAACCATTTTACCGATGAGGCCGAAATCTCAAGATTTCTGCACGATCATTTCGGCGGCACCAATGCCGGCATGGTCATCGGGTTATTGGATGAGCACGGCGGCAGAATACTCAGCGCCGGCAAATTGGACAACGAAACGAGCCAGGAGGTCAATGCCGACACGATCTTTGAAATCGGCTCGATAACCAAGACGTTCACCGCGCTGCTGCTGCTGGACATGGTGGAGCGCGGGGAAATGAAACTGGACGATCCGGCGGCGAAGTATTTGCCGAGTGACATCAAGGTGCCGGCTTACCGGGACAAGCAAATCACACTTGCTAACCTGGCGGCCCAGGACTCCGGCCTGCCCTTCAATGCGGGCAACCTGGCCGCCGGCGACTGGGTGGCGGCGTATAATGCGTACACCGCCGCCGAGCTTTACGCATTTCTATCGCGCTACGCGCTGACCAATGATCCGGGAACGAAGTTTCGATACTCCAACGTCGGCATGAGTTTGCTCGGGCATGTGATGGAACTCAAAGCCGGGACGAATTTCGAATCGCTCGTCCTGAACCGGATTTGCCGCCCGCTGGGGATGAGCAGCACATGCATCACCCTTGCGCCCGAATCGAAGGCCCGGCTGGCCGTGGGGCACGATGAGGAGGGCCGGCCCGCGACGTACTATCACTTGCAAGTCATGGCGGGAGCAGGCGCCTTGCTGTCAACTGCCAACGACCTGCTGAAGTATCTCTCAGCGAATCTCGGCCTGACACCCTGCAGGCTGCATCCGCTGATGGAAGAAATGCAGGTGATTCGCCACGGCGATTCACAGGCCGAGGGCAAAACGGCCATGCCTTGGTTTGACGAGACGGCTTACAATCCTCCGGGATCGGACTTTCTCGGCCATGCCGGCGGCACCGGAGGTTGCTCGACGTTTATTGGTTTTGACCGGCTGCAACGGCGCGGGGTTGTGGTTTTGTCCAACCAGAGGACCATCCACAGTTCGAGCGTTGGCTGGCGGATTTTGCAGTGCGCCCCGCTGTCCGGCCTCGATGCGGCCACGCTGCAGCCCGTGCGGGAATATGTCGCCGCGGGATTCAGTTTTGACCTGGACAAGCCAACCGGTCTATTGCGAATCACCAAGGTTTATCCGAACTCTCCGGCGGCCGCGGCGGGTCTCTCGCCCGGGCTCATCATTCGATGTATCAACGGCGTCGCGGTGGCGGGGAAGTCCGTCGCCGATTCGCTCGAGTTAATGAGGGGGCCGGTGGGCACGAAGGAGCGATTGCTTTTGGTGACGCCCGACGGTAGCCGCACCAACGAGGTGGAACTGAGCAAAGGGAAATTCCTGTTTTGAAATTCAGGTGCTTCGGCCCCGTCCGAGCTGCCCCGAACGACCGAGGAAACGTCTCAGGGTCGGTTTTGGAGTTTTGACACTTTTGAGTTAAGGAAATGAAATTGTCAGAACTCTTGGACTGACCCCGGCTCTGTTAGGTACCAGTGCGGAGTTGATGGGATGAATGAGCAATTTGATTTGAAACCCTCGCGGATCGTCCTGCATCCCGGTCAAAGTGCTGGTTTCGCCCTTGGTCAATCGTGATTTCGTTCATCAACCCAGTTTTCGAGGAAGTGCTGCAGACCGGTTATTTTATTCACTCGCTGCAGAAATTCGGGATGTGGCCGCCAGTACTGGCCAGCGCCCTGTTCCGAGGACTTTTCCACCTGCAGTTTGGTGTCAACGCCGTGCTGAGCGTTTTCGCGTTGGGGGTGATATTTGGGTTTGCCTGCTGGCGATGGCGACAACTGTGGCCGGTTCACCAAGGCGGAACGTCCATCCTTGGCCGGACGGCCGCGCGGGAATCGACCCGCCCAGCGGACGGCCCGCGCCGTCCAGCGGCTGGACGGAGACGCTCCGTCCACGCAGAACTCCATGAAGGACCGGGCGACATCGACCATCTTGGTCGAATCATCCATGACGATCATGCCGCCGGATCCCATGATGGAGCCCAGCTTGCTGAGGGACTCGTAATCCACCGGCGTGTCGAGCGCCTCAGCCGGGATGTAACCGCCGGAAGGGCCGCCGGTCTGCACCGCCTTGATTTTTCGGCCATCGGGGGCGCCGCCGCCCATTCCTTCGACGATCCGCCGCAAGGCTGTGCCCATAGGCACTTCGACCAGACCGGTGTTGGCAACCTGGCCCGCCAGGGCGAAGACCATTGTGCCTTTGCTCTTCTCGGTGCCGATGCCCGCGAACCATTGCGCTCCTTTGCGAATGATGGGAGCGATATTGGCAAACGTCTCCACGTTGTTGATCAACGTCGGGCAATTCCACAGGCCGCTTTCTGCAGGAAAGGGCGGGCGTGGGCGCGGCGTGCCGCGTTTGCCTTCGACCGAGGAAATCAGGGCGGTTTCCTCCCCGCACACAAAGGCGCCGGCGCCGATGCGCAGGTCGATGTTGAAGTTGAAGGGTGATTTGGTTCCGACTGCAGACGCTCGATTTTTGAATCCGTTCCGGTGGAAAGCAGGCATGTTCACAAAAGCCCTCCCAATAATCCTGGCAGTTTCCACCGACTTTGCTAGGCTGCGAAGCATGATTGAGAAAGCACGCACCCAAGCCCAGGCTCACCGCGTCGAACTCAACCTGAAGGACGTCAATCTGGTCGTTTCCGATCCCGGTGTCGTCGCGGCCGGCTGGGCGGAACAAGTCCTTGCGAGCGTCGAGGAGGCCGGCCTCAAGTCCACGCTATTCACGCAGGTCACACCCAACCCGCGCATCGAGGAAGCGAACGCCGGGGCAACGGTGTATGCCGAACAGGGCTGCGACGTCAGCTATGAAGAATCCCTCTGAGAACTGGGCAGAGCTGCGCCGAAAAGTCTTGGGGTTGGGCGACAGTTCCCTCCGCAAGACCCATTACTCGAGTCTTAGGCAGCGTCTGGCGGAGTTGGAGCGGCTCCGCGCAAAGCTGGAGCAAAGCGAGGCGTATTTATTGGAAGCACAGCGATTAAGCCACACGGGCAGTTTCGGCTGGCGAGTTTCCGGCGACGAGCACTTCTGGTCCGACGAGACATTCCGCATTTTCGATTACGGCGCATCAACCAAGATCACACTGGCATTGGTCCTCGAACGGATTCATCCCGAAGATCGGACCATCGTGCAAGAGACACTGGATCGCGCGGTGCATGAGGGGGCAGATTTGGATTATGAACATCGGTTGCTCATGCCGAATGGCTCTGTAAAGCACCTTCACGTTTATGCTCGCGCCGTTAGAGAGGATTCCGGAGGGCTCGAGTTTATCGGGGCGGTGATGGAAGTGACCGCCCAGAAATCCCAGCAATCACAACTCAGGGAAAGCGAACAGCGGTACCGGCGCATCGTGGATACCGCCTCCGAGGGGATCATGGTATTTGACGAGCGTTACGTCACCACTTTCGTCAACCGGCGGATGGCGGACCTGCTCGGATACGAACCGGAGGAGATGGCGGGCCGAAAGTTCAGCGATTACGTGTTTGAGGAAGACCTCGCCGACATCGAGGAAAAGATAGCGGCACGGCGGCGGGGTGTCACCGAGCGATATGAGCAGAGAGTTCGTCGAAAAGACGGCCACCCCTTATGGATGCATGTCTCGGCAACCCCCATCCTGGACGCGGAACGCCACTTTCAGGGCTCCTTTTCCATGTTCACGGACATCACCCAGCGCAAAATGGCGGAAGAGGAGTTGCGCAAGCACCGCGACCATCTGGAAGACCTGGTGAAGCAACGCACCGAGGAATTGGCGTTGCTCAATCAGCTTGTCTATGGGTCTCTGGCCTCGACGGACGTGGGCGCATGGTGGATCGATTTCAAGGAGAAGGACACCTATCATGCCTTGGACAACACGGTTCAAATGCTAGGCAACACGCCGGACAAGACCGGAGACAAGTCCTACCGGCTGAGCCGATGGGCAGGGACATTGGCCGATACCAAGGCGGCCTTCCCTGAATATGCAAAGGCCATTGATGAGGCCCTGGAGCGTTTTTCAGGGGCCATCTCCGGCAAGTACAAGGATTATCGAGCTATTTATCCGGTGGCCTTGCCTGACGGGTCCGTCAGATGGTTCGATGCCCGCGCCGATGTGCCCATGCGCGACGAGCAAGGCCGGGCGCTGCTGATGACTGGCACGCTCATCGACATCACGAGGCTTAAGCAAACGGAGGAGGCGCTGGTCGAAGCCAAGGAGCGGGCGGAGGCGGCCAATCGGGCCAAGAGCATTTTTCTCGCCAGCATGAGTCATGAACTGCGCACGCCCCTGAACGTGGTGCTCGGGTTCTCGCGTTTGATGAAGAATGACCCGGGCATCCTGGCGAATCAGAAGGAGAACCTGGACATCATCGTCCGCAGCGGCGAACACCTGCTCAACCTGATCAACAATGTGCTCGACATCTCCAAGATTGAGTCCGGCCGAGTGGTCCTGGAGGAGTCCGAGGTGGATCTGGGCCAATTGCTGCACGAATTGCAGTCTTCGCTCGGGGTCGGGGCGGCCGAGAAGGGATTGAGCCTCACTTTGGAGCAGTCCCCGGCCCTGCCCCGGCACATCGCGGTTGACGCGGGCAAATTACGCCAGGTGCTCATCAATTTGATCGGCAACGCCACGAAGTACACCGAGAGCGGCGGCGTGAAGCTGCGGGCCGGGGTTGTGAGTTGGGAACCACCCCGACGGGCGCGCCTGCGATTCGAGGTGGAAGATTCCGGTCCAGGCATCAGCCAGGAAGATCTGGAGCGAATTTTTTCCCCCTTCGTGCAACTGGGGAACCGGGCGCCGATAGAAGCCGGGTCCGGCCTGGGATTGGCCATCAGCAAGCAGTATGTCCAGCTCATGGGCGGGAATATTGGCGTCGCCAGCGAGCCGGGCAAGGGCTCGGTGTTTCACTTCGAGGTCCCGGTGGCGGTGCTCCCGGCGGTAGAGATTCCCGCGGAGCTGGGGCGCGGGCGGGTCACCGGCCTGGCCGCGGGCCAGCCCCGCTTCCGCATCCTCATCGCGGAAGACCAGCCGGAAAACCGGCTCTTGTTGCACAAGCTGTTTGAGCCGCTCGGCTTTGAGTTGCGGGACGCGGCTAACGGGCAGGAAGCGGTGGCCCTGTTCGACGAGTGGCGCCCTCACTTGATCTGGATGGACATCCACATGCCGGGGATGGACGGATTGGAGGCGGCCCGCCGCATCAAGGCAACGGAAGCCGGCGCCCGCGCGAAAATCATCGCGCTCACCGCCCATGCCCTGGAAGAAGAAAGGAAACCAATCCTGGAGGCGGGTTGCGACGATCTGGTGCGCAAGCCGTTCCGTGACCAGGAGCTTTTTGAGGTCATGGCCCGCCATCTCGGTCTGAAGTATTTGTACGAAAGGGAGGGGGAGCGGGTAATTGCGGCTGGACCCAAGGCTGCAATCCGCCCGGAGCAGTGGGCGGCCTTGCCGGCAGAGTTGCTGGCACAATTGCGCCAGGCGGCAGTCGAACTGGACACCGCACGCACGCTGGCGCTTATCGAGCGGGTCGCCGAGCATGACGCCTCTATTGGCGCTGTCCTTAATGAGCTTGCCAGGATGCTGGATTACCCACACCTTTTGAAACTGCTGGAAGGCGAGAATGCCAGAGCAGGGCGGATGCCATGATGAATGATGAGAAAGTCACCCCGGCGCGGCAGGAGATCCTGGTGGTCGAGGACACCCAGGCCAGCCTGCGGCTATTAGCGGACCTGCTTACCAAGCAAGGCTATTGCGTCCGGCCCGCCTCGGATGGCAGCCTTGCCCTGAAATCCGTAGCGGCCAAGGCGCCCGACTTGATTCTGCTCGACGTGAAAATGCCTGGGATGGACGGTTACGAGGTGTGCCGCCGCTTGAAGGCGGACGAACGGAGTTGCCGGGTCCCGATCATCTTCATCAGCGCCTTTAGCGAGACCGACCAGAAGGTCAAGGGGTTCGATGCGGGGGGCGTTGACTACGTCACCAAGCCCTTCGAGCCGGAAGAAGTGCTGGCACGGGTCAGGACCCAACTGCGTTTGCGCGAAGCCGAAGAGGCCTTGCGCCAGGCCCGGGACACGCTGGAAATCCGCGTGCGGGAACGCACCGCCGAGCTCCAGGCCTCCAACCAGGCGCTGCGTGAGAGTGAAGAGAAGATCCGCGGCGCTTTCGAGGAAATCGAGCGGCTCAAAGCGCAGCTCGAACTGGAGAACACTTACCTCCGGGAGGAGGTCAAGGAGGCGAGAGAATTTGGAGACATCATCGGAAAGAGCGCGGCCCTAAGGCAGTTGCTCCGTGAAGTGGAAACTGTCGCCCGGACCGATGCCAGCGTGTTGATCCTGGGGGAAACCGGCACCGGAAAGGAGTTGGTCGCCCGCGAGATCCACAAGCACAGCCGGCGCAGCGACCGGCCGCTCATCCGTGTCAACTGCGCTTCGATTCCGCGGGAACTCTACGAGAGCGAGTTTTTCGGCCATGCCCGGGGCGCCTTTACCGGCGCCCTGAGGGATCGGGCGGGCCGGTTCGAGGCCGCCAACGGAGGCACCCTGCTCCTGGACGAGGTGGGCGAAATTCCGTTGGAATTGCAGAGCAAGTTTCTTCGGGTGTTGCAGGAAGGCCAATATGAGCGGGTTGGCGAAGAGAGAACCCGGAGCGTGGACGTTCGCATCATCGCCGCGACGAACCGGAATTTGCAAATGGAGGTCGAAGCCGGGCGCTTTCGGCAAGACCTTTACTATCGCCTCAACGTCGTTCCCATCGAAGTGGCTCCCTTGCGTAAACGCAAGGAGGACATTCCCCTGCTGGCCGCGCATTTCCTTGAGCGAGCAGCCCGGAAATTAAAAGTGCGGCCGGCTCGGCTAACCCAGGCGCACCTCGTTCAGTTGCAGGATTATGATTGGCCTGGCAACGTGCGCGAGTTGCAAAACCGAATCGAGCGGGCATTGATACTCGCGGAGCACGGCGTGATGTACCTGGACATGCCGGCTGGCGGAAGCCCGGCGGGAGTGGCCGCCGTGCCTCTCACGCCCGAAGCTCGGGCAGCCGACGCGGAAGTCCTAAGCGACGTCGAATTCCGGCAGCGGGAGCGCGGTAATGTTCTGGCGGCGCTCAATAAAACTGGCTGGAAGATTCACGGGCCCGGCGGCACCGCGGAGTTGTTGGGGCTAAAGCCGACGACGCTGATTTCCCGCATCAAGAAGTTCGGACTCGTGAGGGAGATCCACGGGGTGCCCCCCGCCTCTCCCGGCCAGGGCAGGCCGGCACCGGCGTCGTAGAGGAAAATACGCGCCCGGGCTTTTCGCAACCGTATTCCCACTTGTCTCATTACCCGGCGAGACGTCTCATTAACACCGCGGCTTCAGCCCGGTGTAAAGGGGCGCTTGAGGCGTTGCAATCGTTTCAACGGTTTACCCCGGGGCGGGCGGAAAGCCGTTGAAACGGCTGGGACGGCTCGCCCCATACGTACACCGCGCTGAAGCGGCGGTGTTAATGAGAAGGGCGGCTGTGGTGGCACTGCTCACGCCACGGTCTCATGAACGAGCATGATCCGGGGTGCCGCTTCGCTCTGCCCTACGGAGCTTGAAGGTGGGCATGTGCGGCTGGCTTGCTATAACATGTCGCTCCTAGCGGAGCTTGGCCGAGCGGCTCCCGGGCTTGCGAAGATCCGTGTAAGGTGCAGGCTCTGCGAGCGCACTCCAAGAGACCACCTTGTTCACCGCCGTGGGCTCCTCCTGAGAAAGAACGCAACTTCGCAGTTGGCTTGCGAGATCCTGCAATCTGCGAACCCTCGCAGGGGATCTGAATGCGTCTGGCGTTGCCGCATCGCGCTACGCGCCAATGACTTGCATCCAGAATGGAGGTTTGGCACGGCTCTTGTAATGAGAAAAAAAGACGTAACCGTTGCTGCCTGAAAAAATCCGGCGGGCAGGCAGGGCGGACAGATTAATTTACCTGCCGATTGAGAAAGGCTCGACAAATGAACGCAGTGACACGTTGGGACCCAAGCAAGGAAGTGGATGAATTCCAGAACCGTCTGGCCAGGTTTTTCGGATTGACGCCAGCCCGCGCGACCAGCGGCGGCGAAGAGGTGATGACGGTGGCCGAATGGGCGCCGTCGGTGGACATCAGCGAAGACGACAAAGAATGGCTGGTCAAAGCGGACCTGCCGGAGGTGAAGAAGGAAGACGTGAAGGTCAGCGTCGAGGATGGGGTTCTGACCGTGACGGGCGAGCGCAAGTTCGAGAAGGAGGAGAAGGGCAAGAAGTACCACCGCATCGAGCGGTCGTATGGCAACTTCTTCCGGAGCTTCACGCTGCCCGAGGGCGCGGACGGGGCCAAAGTCAGCGCGGACTTCAAGGATGGCGTGCTGAAGGTCCATCTGCCCAAGAACGAGAAGGCGAAAGCCAAAGCCATCGAAGTCAAGGTGGCATGAAGGGCCGATCGCTGCCGCGGCGATTTGAGGATCGCCGCGGCAGTGGGGGAGAATGGCTGCAATGAACCGGTGGCCAATGTGCCGCCGCTTGGAGAGAAAAAAGAGGTCCCCGTTTATGGCAAGCGACTTGGAATTGAATAAGGCGGTGTTGGCGGAGCTCGAGTTTGAGCCAAGCGTGAGCCTTAACGATATGGGAATCTCAGTCAGGGATGGGATCGTAACGCTCACCGGGTCGGTGAGCAATTATGCGGAGAAGCTGGCCGCCGCGCAGGCGGCCAAACGGGTTGCGGGACTGAGGGGCCTGGCGGAAGACATAGTGGTTAAGCTGCCCGAATCCTCTCGCCGCACGGACAGTGATATTACTGCCGCCGCAGTCGATGCCATGAAGTGGATAACCACGGTTCCAGCGGACAGTGTGAGGATAACGGTCCGTGACGGGTGGCTCAGCCTCGCAGGCGTCGTGGGCGAGTGGCACCGGAAGCGCGCCGCGGAAGAGGCGGTGCGGAACCTGGCGGGCGTCAAGGGAGTGGCCAACCTCATCCTCATCGAACCAACAGTGGCTCCCGTGGACGTGAAAGGGGCGATCGAAGCAGCCTTTAAGCGCCACGCCCTGTTGGATGCGCGGCAGATTTGGGTCGACAATAAAGGCGGCAAGGTGGTGCTCCGCGGCAATGTGCGCAGTTTTATCGAACGGGAGGAGGCCGAGCGGGCGGCCTGGGCCGCCCCGGGGGTGACCAACGTCGAGAATCGCATTGTTCTCATAATCTGATGCCATTTGGCCGTTGCTGCCTGGAAAGATCGGCGGGGCGGGCAGCACGCGGTTGGATTAAAAACTCCGCCAATTTAGAAAGGTATGATGGTATGACAAGCAAAACAAAGAAAAGTGACACGGAACTGAAGAATGACGTGCTCGCCGAGCTCAAATATGAGCCCAGCGTGCGGGTCACAGATATCGGCGTCCTGGTGAAAGACGGGGCGGTGACGCTCAACGGCTATGCCACCAGCTATGGGGAGAAATGGGACGCGGTGCGCGCGGCCAAAAGGGTTGCCGGAGTCAACGCCATCGCTGACGACATCGAAGTCAAGCTGCCGGATTCCCTGAAGCGGACTGACGGAGACATCGCCGGCGCGGCAGCACGGCAAATCGACTGGTCCACGACGATTCCAACAGGAATGGTGAAGGTGACGGTCCGTGAAGGCTGGATCACCCTGGAGGGCGAGGTGGAGTGGTGGTATCAAAAGACCTCCGCCGAAAGCGCCGTGCAGTATCTGGCCGGTGTCAAAGGGGTGACTAACCTCATCACGATCAAACCCAAAGTGGCGCCGGCGGGAGTCGAAAACGCCATTAAATCGGCCTTCGAGCGAAGCGCCCTCCTGGATGCCAAGAAAATCCAGGTGGAGACTTCCGGAAACGCGGTGACACTCCGTGGCAAAGTTCGGAGCCATGCTGAGCGCGATGAGGCCGAACGGGCGGCCTGGAACGCTCCGGGGGTGTACTCGGTGGACAATCAGCTCAAGGTAGCGTGGTTTTGGGGAGATTAAGGGTGATTCGCTGTCCTCGACGGGAAGGACTTCGCGCATGAGCCTGCTTGGGAAGGGGGCAACCGATAGAATGGACTTAACATCGAGGTAGGTTGAAATGCGCTCGCAGCGGCAGTTCTCGAATTGCCGCTGCGGGGCGGGCAGGGGACAAGAGATCGGCCAAGACGAAATCGGATTAAGGGGCAAACCGATACTCAACTCGGCCCTCCGGGCGCGCCGGGAAGCAGTGGAAACGCTGCTGCCCCCCAATCATGGGCCATTGCTCCTGGCCCGGCGTCTTTCATCGAACGGGTTTGACGCGTTCAAGGCGGCACAAGCGAAGGGCTGGGAGGGAATCATCGCTAAAGATGAATCTTCGCCCGAGGCTGGTTGCCCAGATTGCGTTCGCTGAATGGACGCGAGACGGCAAGTTGCGCCAACCCTCCTTTCTTGGCCTGCGGGATGACAAGAAACCTGCCGATTGCCAGTGGAGGGAACGTGAACGATAGTGGACCGAACGAAATAAGAAGCCACGCCTGATGAATTATGAGCAAGGCCCATGTTTTCCGACAAAAACTTAAGCGGCTGGGGCCGAGTCCGGAGGGAGCGATCCCTAGCCGAAGGCCCAAAAAGCGGGACAACATTTTTTCCAGGTCCCGGGACCTGCGGGAGGATCGCGACGAGCGCCAGATGAAGACGTCGCATCCGCAGACATTTCCACACGGACGGTAATTATGAGCCCATGAAACGGAAGTTTGTCGTTCAAAAGCATCAGGGCCGGAATCTTCATTACGATTTCCGGCTTGAGGAGGGCGGCGTCTTGAGGTCCTGGGCAGTCCCCAAGGGGCCGTCGCTCGATCCGGCCGTCAAACGGCTGGCGGTGGCGGTTGAAGATCATCCGCTGGAATACGCGGATTTCGAGGGCAATATCCCCGAAAGCGAGTATGGGGCGGGGCCGGTCATGGTCTGGGACCGGGGCACTTACAGCCCCGAGGATTCGGACGACGTTGCGGCGAGTCTCGAGAAGGGCGAATTGAAGTTCGTTCTGCATGGCCGGAAGCTTCGCGGTTCATGGGTGCTGGTTCGCACGCGGAGCAAGAACTGGCTGCTAATCAAGCATCGCGACGCTTACGCGTCCACTGAAGACATCACCAGGCTTGAACCCTTGTCCGTTCTGAGCGGGCGGTCGCTTTCGGAGATTGAGGGGACGAACCAGAATCCATCCAAAGGCCGGCGGAGGGAACGTGAAGGATAGTGGACCGATGATAGCCAAAGCGGGAAGGCAGGACACGGGAGTCGCCAGTGTGGCCGGCATCCCGATTAGCCATCCAGGCAAAATATGGTTTCCAGGAGAGCGAATCACGAAGCTCGACGTAGCTCAGTACTACGCGGCCGTTGCGCCCCGCATGCTCCCCTGGCTGGACAAGCGCCTGCTTACGGCCGAACGCTGTCCGGACGGAATTTCGGCCGGCTGCTTCTTTGAGAAGAATTTCGTGAAAGGCCTTCCTGCCGGTGTTCCCACCTGCTCCGTTCCGGCCGAGAGCACAGGAAAGACCGTTCACTACGTAGTGGGCGGGGCGAAAGAAACTCTGTTAGCGCTCGTCAACCTCGGTTGTATCGCGATTCACATCATGAATTGCGAGGCCGGCTCGCTGGACCGCCCCGATTGGCTGGCATTCGATCTTGACCCTTCGTCCGGAGAGTTTTGCGACGCGGCAAAGGCGGCCGGTATCTTGCGTGAGGTCCTTGAAGAACAGCGGATTCGCTCCTTCCCCAAGACCACCGGAGGCCGGGGGTTGCATGTCCTGGTCCCGTTGCGAGGAGGGCCCAATCAGGAGCGAGTGCGCCTGGTTGCCCATAGCGTGAGCCAAGAGATGGCCAGGCGCTCGCCGGCGATGATCACCGTTCAAGCGCGAAAGGCCGAGCGCCAGAATCGCGTTTTTGCCGACTGGCTCCGGAACGCATTTGGCCAGACCATCGTGGCGCCTTATTCGGTTCGTTGCCGTCCGGGGGCTCCCGTTTCGACACCGCTCCACTGGGACGAGGTCAGCCCTCGATTAGACCCGTCTCAGTTCAACACCCGAACGATTCAGCGGCGCCTGGAGGCCGCCGATCCCTGGGCTGATTTTTGGCAACATTGCCAGGTTTTGCCGGAAAACGCCAATGCCCCCGCTGAGCGGCGGCCATAAACTATGAATGAACAAACACCTGTTTCCAACCTGATATCCCCCTCCAGACGAGGAGAAATCGAAGGCTTCGATTCCTTGGAGGAACTGGCCCTGGACCTGCGTTGGTCGTGGAATCACTGCGCCGACGAAGTATGGCGGGAGCTTGACCCGGCGATGTGGGAGTTCACACAAAATGCCTGGGTTGTTCTGCAGACTGTCTCGCGAGACAAGCTCCGGGGCGCGTTGGCCGACCCCAAGTTCCGCGAAAAGGTGGACGCTCTGTTGCAAGCCAGGAACCAGGCGGCAGAAGCGCCCGCATGGTTTCAGCAGAAGCACCCGCAATCTTCATTGACTGGCGTGGCCTATTTCAGCATGGAGTTTATGCTGAGCGAGGCCCTGCCCATTTACTCGGGCGGGTTGGGCAACGTGGCCGGAGACCAACTCAAAGCCGCCAGCGACCTGGGTTTGCCGGTGGTGGGCGTGGGTTTGCTTTACCAGGAAGGCTATTTTCGCCAGGTCATCGACAAGGATGGGGCACAGGAGGCCCTCTTCCCGTTCAATGACCCCGGGCAGTTGCCCATCAGGCCCTTGCGCCGGCCCAATGGGGAGTGGTTGCGGCTGGAAGTCGCATTGCCCGGCTACCCGGTATGGGCGCGGGCGTGGGAGGTCCAGGTTGGCAGGGCGAAGCTTTACTTGTTGGACACGAACGACGCATCGAATTACCCGGCGCACCGAGGCATCACCAGCGAGCTATACGGGGGCGGACCGGAATTGCGTTTGAAGCAGGAGTTGCTCCTGGGCCTCGGAGGGTGGCGGCTGCTTGAGGCGCTCGATCTCCGGCCTCAGGTATGTCACCTCAATGAGGGGCACGCCGCCTTCGCAGTCCTGGAACGCGCCCGCAGTTTCATGAAAGAGACCGGCCAACCATTCGATGTCGCTCTGGCCGTTACGAGGGCGGGCAACGTCTTCACGACCCATACCGCGGTGCCGGCTGGATTCGACAGTTTCGACCCGAGTCTAATCGAGGAGTACGCGGGCAGCTATGCCAGGAGGCTTGGTATTACGCTTCACGATTTGCTCGCCTTGGGCCGGCGCAACCCCGATGACCCGTCGGAGAGTTTCAACATGGCCTATCTGGCGATCCGTGGGAGCGGTTCGGTCAACGGGGTGAGCCGCTTGCACGGGAAAGTGAGCCGGCAGATTCTTGCGCCTCTGTTTCCGCGTTGGCCGGAGGAGGAAGTGCCGGTGGGCCACGTCACCAATGGGGTTCACATGCCGACTTGGGATTCGGCCCAGGCCGACGATCTCTGGACGGAGGCGTGTGGGAAAGACCGCTGGTCAGGAACCACCGAGGCCCTGGCACAGGACATCCGCCGCGTCCCTGACGCCAGGCTCTGGCAACTGCGCAACTCGGCCCGCAAGTCCCTCGTTGAGTACGCTCGCAGACGTTTATCTCAACAATTGGCGGCCTCCGCTGGGTCCGCCGAAGGAGTCGAGGAGGCGAGCCATCTCTTTGACCCTGACATGCTGACGCTTGGCTTTGCGCGCCGGTTCGCAACCTACAAGCGGCCCAACCTGCTTCTCCATGACCCAGCGCGCCTGCTGCGGCTGCTGACCGACCCTCATTGCCCGGTCCAGCTTATCATCGCCGGCAAGGCCCATCCCGCAGACGGTCCGGGTAAAAAGCTCATCCAGGAGTGGATTCACTTCATCCGGCGTCCGGAAGTTCGGCGCCACGCAATCTTCCTCAGCGACTATGACATGCTGCTGACCGAACGGCTCGTGCAAGGGGTGGATGTGTGGATCAACACCCCACGCCGGCCTTGGGAAGCCAGTGGAACCAGCGGCATGAAGGTCCTCGTCAACGGGGGGCTTAACCTGTCGGAGTTGGATGGCTGGTGGGCGGAGGCCTACACCCCTGAAGTGGGGTGGGCCTTGGGCGACGGCAAGGAGCACGGCGAGGATCCGGCTTGGGATGCCGCCGAAGCCGAAGCCCTCTACGAGCGGCTCGAACGCGAGGTGATCCCCGAGTTTTATTCCCGCGACGAGCAGGGCATCCCTCGGGCCTGGGTCACGCGGATGCGGGAGAGCATGGCGCGGTTAACACCGCAATTCTCCGCAATCCGCACCGTGCAGGAATACACCGATCAACACTATCTCCCGGCGGCGGATGCCTATCTCAAGCGCGCCGCCGACAAAGGGGCCGTTGGCCGGCAGGTGGTCGATTGGCGGCGCAACCTGGAAGAGAAATGGCCGGCGGTGCGCCTCGGCGAAGTGAAGAGTGAAACCAACGCAGCCCGGCATGCGTTCGAGGTCCAGGTCTATCTGGGCGACCTCGACCCGGAGGCGGTGCAGGTGGAGCTTTATGCTGACGGAGTGAACGGAAGCGCAGCGGTGCGACAGGAGATGATGCGTATCGGGCCGCTCGTGGGGGCGGTCAATGGCTACGCCTATCGCGCCGAGGTGCCGGCCTCGCGCCCGGCTGCGGACTTCACAGCGCGCGTGATGCCGCATTGTGCCGGCGTGTTGGTCCCCCTGGAAACGGATCGAATCCTATGGCAACGATGATTTGTTCACAGTTTGCCTGCGAATATTCGGAACTTGCGAAGTCTCGCAGGGAACGGCGCCGCGCCCGAGACCGTCAAAAACACCTGCATCCCTGCGATTTGCGACATGCGGCGGAGTTGGCACGGCTTATGTATTCAGGAGGTCCAAATGAACAGTGTCAAACAGGTCAACGTCCCACTCTCAGAGCCCGACGAAGCCCACGGCCGCGCGGGTAGCGCAGGCGCGGCGGAACTTCCACCCCAACAGACACAATCTCTCCTTGAAACAATACGCCGCATCCGAGCGCGGGCAGGGGACGCTCTGGCGGATGATGAGCTTACGTTTTTCCTTCAAAGATGGGACCTGCCCGAAGAGGAGGGTTTTACTTTCCTGTGCTTTCATGACGGGTGCGTAACCCTCGCCGTTCCCGCGCAAGACCAGAGTACCCGGCATCCGCGGTCCACATGGATTACCCCTGCAAGAGAGAGAATCGCCGCTGAGCTGGCTCGAAAGCACGGGCTGTTTGTTTGTGAACCCCCCGATGCTCCGCCGGCTTTTGTTGCGTCCAGCGCCTGGGAGACCAACCACCACCTTCGGCTATCGAATCGCAAAGAGACTATCGTCATCGCGTATCCGGAGTTTTTGAAGATTCGGTTATACGCCACGGGCAGGCATCTCGACCTTCACCTTCCGCCGGACCTTTTGAAGGACCTGTCAGCGCTGTATAGGGAAGGCTAAGCCCTTGATGACGCCGGCAAGCCGATGCGTTCCCGGTTTGATGATTTTATGAGTGCCGTTGCACTTCGGCGAGGGACTGACAGATCAACCTATGGGCCTCGACAACATAATATCAATGGAAAACCAGGCGATCGTCGCGACGGACCTGACAAAATGGTTTGGCGAAGGCCAGACCAAGGTTGTCGCCGTGAATGATGTCGGGTTTGTCGCTCACTTTGGGGAGATGCTCTTTATCGTCGGCCCCTCCGGCAGTGGGAAGACGACGCTGCTGAGCATGATCTCCGGCATCCTGCGTCCCAACGCCGGCAAGGTGACCGTCAAAGGGGCCGACATCTGGACCCTGGGCAATGACCAGTTGGCTGATTTCCGTCTGAACACCATTGGCTTCGTCTTCCAGGACTACCATCTTTTCCCGCGGTTAACCGCGGCGGAGAATGTGGCGATTCCATTGATCCTCAAGAAGCGCGATTGGGACGAGTCAATCGCCGAGGCGAAGAAATACCTCGAGATTGTCGGGCTGAAAGACCGGAGCGACATGCTGCCCGTGAAGCTCTCGGGCGGCGAGCAGCAGCGCGTGGCGATTGCGCGGGCGATCAGCAGCAGTCCGGAGATCCTGATTTTCGACGAACCGACCGCCTCCCTGGATGGCGATACCGGGAGGATGATCATCGCCTTCGTAAAAGAGCAGATTCTCAATGAGAGCCGGTCGATCCTAATCGTCACCCATGATGCGCGGATCAACGAGTATGCGGACCGGATCCTCCGGATGGAAGATGGCCGCATCACCTCATCGGAGAAGGGTACCGAATGAACGCAGCCCAACCCAAGCCTGAACCCAAAGCGGCCGAGCATAAGCCCGACGCCGAGGCAGCCAAGCCTAAGCATGAGATCGGGAACAAGATCATCTTCACCCTCTCGATAACGGGCCTGCTGGCCGCACTGGTCGCCGCCTGGTTCTTTGCCAGGGAGAGGAAGGCCCAACCCCCCGTATTTAAACCAGTCACCAACCCCTACGGCTCCGCCATATATGCCAACGGCATTATCGAGAGCGACCAGTCGAGCGGTGAAAACATCAACATCTATCCTGAAGTTTCCGGCCCGATCACCAAGGTGCTGGTGCGCGAAGGCCAGCAGGTCTCGGCTGGCAGTCCGCTGTTCACCATCGACGATTCCGTGCAGCGACCCACCACCGAGCAGCTCCGATTGCAATCCGAAGCCTCCCTGGCCCTGCTCAATGAACTCAAAGCGGAGCCGAGAATGGAGACGCTGGCGATTGCGGTGGCGCAGGTGGGGCTGGCCCAAGCCAACCTGAAAGCGGCCCGCGACCAGTACGACAAGGACCGCGCGTCCTATGACATCGACCCGAAATCGATCAGTAAGAACGCGCTGGATACGGCCCAGGACGCAGTCAGTCAGGCGGCGGCCGCGCTGGACGTAGCCCAAAAGCAATATGAACTTACCAAGGCCGGCGCCTGGACTTACGACATCGAGAACCAGGAGAAGCAGTACCAGGCGCTCAAGCAGGCTTACCAGGCAGCTAACGCGCTACTGGCAAAGTATTCCGTCAAGGCGCCCGTGGACGGGGTCGTGCTGGCTGTCAACGCAACGGCCGGCAGCTATGTGTCGTCGCAGGGCGCCTACGAGCCTTATACGGGGTTATTCGGCCCGTTAGTGATAATGGGACCGCCCCAGGACTATCTGGCCGTGCGCTGTTACGTGGACGAGATACTGGTCTCACGGCTGCCGTCTCCGTGGCACATTCGCGCACAGATGTCGATCCGCGGGTCCTACACCAATCAGGTGCCGCTGGAGTTCGTCCGGGTGCAACCTTATGTTTCGCCCAAGATCGAGCTGTCTAATCAACGCCAGGAACAAGTCGATCTGCGTGTGTTGCCGGTGATTTTCCGGTTCCAGAAAAAAGACGCCCCGGTCTATCCGGGCCAGTTGGTGGATGTCTTCATTGGGCAGCAGTAGCGACCCGCCCGACCAGACACCCCTCAGAGCGAATGCGATGAACAACTTTCGATCATCAGTCCGGCAAGGCGCATGGCTCGCCCTGAGCATGGCGATGCTTGGCGGTTGCGCGGTGGGCCCCAATTTCGTTCGTCCCGCGCCGCCCGATGCGGACCGCTACACACGCGAGGCGCGTCCGGAAGCCACGGTCGCGGCCGATGGCCAGGCGCAGCATTTCAGCCCCGGTGCCGCTATCCCTGCCGACTGGTGGCGGCTTTTCAAGTCGGCGCAACTGGACGCGCTAGTTCGGCAGGCCCTCACCAACAATCCGACCCTCCAGGCGGCCGAGGCCAGCTTGCGTCAGAGTCAGAACAACATGCGAGCAGGTTACGGCGTGTTCTTCCCGCAAATCCAGGGTGAGGCCGCCGGCAGCCGGCAGCGCACCGCCCCGTTGCAGGCAGGCTTTCAGACGCCCGGCACGATTTTCAACCTGGCTACTGCGAGCGGCACCATCAGCTACGCGCTCGACGTGTTCGGCGGCTCGCGCCGCAACGTGGAAAGTCTGCGGGCGCAGGCCGGCTCCCAGCGTTACGAGACCCAGGCGGCCTACCTCACGCTGTCAGCGAATGTCGTCAACACCAGCATCGCGCGCGCGGCGTACGCCGCGGAGATTCGGGCGACCGAAGAGTTGATCGAGTTGGAGCGCCAGCAGCTTCACCTGGCCCAAGCGCAGTTCCGCGCCGGCACGGCTCCCTATTCGAGCGTGCTGGGCGTGCGCAGCCTGCTCGCCGCCAACCAGGCCTTGCTGGCACCCCTGGAGCAGAATGCCAGCCAGGCCGGGCATTTGCTGGCGACGCTCGAAGGCCTGGCGCCATCCAAGGCCACCCTCCCCGACATCGACCTGGCCGGACTGTCGCTGCCGGTGGACCTGCCGGTGAGCCTGCCCTCCGAACTGGTGAACCAGCGTCCCGATATCTTGTCCGCCGAGGCACAGATGCATGTTGCCAGCGCCAAGATCGGCGTCGCAACCGCCAACCTGTTCCCCAGCTTCAGCTTGAACGGCACCTACGGCGCTGCCAGTATGGGCAGTTTCTCGGTCCTTTCGGCCGCCAGCGGGAAGTTCTGGAGCCTCGGCCCGTCGGCCTCGATTCCCGTGTTCCAGGGCACCACGTTTTGGTACGGCCGGCGCGCGGCCATCGATGCTTATCAGCAGTCGCAGGCAGTTTATCGGCAGACCGTGCTGGGCGCGTTCGCGCAAGTCGCTGACTCGTTGAGAGCGCTGGAGCATGACGCCGAGGCACTGCAGGCACAGGTCGAGGCACGGCGCGCGGCCGGCGAAGCGCTCGACCTGTTGCAGGTCAATTACCGCGCGGGCCTGGCCGCTTACCCGGACGTGCTGACGGGCGACGTGCAATTCCACGAGGCGACCATCGCCTATTTGCAGGCCGTGGCGCAGCGCCACCAGGACACCGTCGCCTTGTTCGTGGCCCTGGGAGGGGGTTGGTGGGACGAGCAACGCCCCAGGGGCGAAGGAGAAGCGCCGTGAAGAATAGTGGCATCCTGCGGATCGGGTTCAAGCTGCTGGTCAGCGACAAGCCCAAGTTCTCCGCGCTGCTGATCGGGATTACCTTCACGACGTTCCTGATGCTGGAAATGACCGCGATGTTCATCGGCATCCTCAATCGCGCCTATTCCAATGTCACCAATATCGGCGCGGCGATGTGGATCATGGACCCGGCGGTCAATACTGCCACCAGTCCGATCCCTATGCCCGATTACGTGCTGGACGCGGTGCGGAGCATGGACGAGGTCAGCTACGCGGTGCCGCTCTTTATCGGTGGCGCGCTGGTCAAGCTCCAAAGCGGCACCTACCAAGCTGTAAATGTCGTCGGGGTGGACGACACCAGCCTCTTTGGCCGGCCCGAGGTCGAACAGGGCAACATTCAGGACATCTATGCCGACAACGCGTTCCTGGTAGTCAAGGACGTTGAATTCTCGAAGCTGGAGAACCCGAAGATCGGCACGTCGTTCGAACTCAATGACCATCGCGGCACGATTGTGGGCATTGCCAGGGTCGCCTCCAATGGATTGATGGGCGTGCCGACGCTCTACACAACCTACTACCGCGCGATCGAATACATCCCGTCGATGCGTTTCACCATGTCCTACGTGCTGGTGCAGCCCAAGAGCCTGGCCGGCGTGGCGGCCATTAAGCGGCAAGTCGCCAGGCTTGGCTACGCGGCCTTTACCAAGGATGAATTCAACAAACGTATCACTGACTTCTATGTTTACCAGACCGGCATTGGCACCAACATGCTGTTCATGACGGTGATCAGCTTCATCGTCGGGCTGTCGATCTCGGGCCAGACCTTTTACACATTCATCCTCGAAAACCTCGAGAAATTCGGCGCGCTCAAGGCCATCGGCGCAAAAGGGCGCGAGTTGGTCCGCATGATCCTCTTCATGGCAACCTTCACTGCGCTGACCGGCTACGGTCTGGGCGTGGGTTTGGTGACGCTGATGATCTCCGTCGCCCGATACCGGCTGCCCAACTACGCGGCGATGATCACCTTCTCGAACCTGGGGGTGGCTTTCGCCATGGTCGTATTGATCGCCGGAATATCCAGCTATATCGGGGTGCGCAAGGTCCTCAAAATCGAACCCTTCGACATCTTCAGGGGGTAGCAGCGCCGGGAGCGTTTTTGAGGTGCGGCTTCACGGTTTTGGAAGCGGCCATGGCGCGGTAAGTCACGGGGACCTGCCAGTCGGCGTAGTTTGGGTCGAAGCTCTTCATGGCGCTGACGACTTGCTGCCGGAACGTCGTTTCGATCAGGCTGCCCTGGCCGGGCCAGAGT
>Ga0181524_10001964_pt1 | contig 22328 bp, 22 predicted proteins | sample PEATcosm2014_Bin_34_FD_119761 | JGI IMG/M metagenome (GOLD analysis project Ga0181524, IMG submission 119761) | Peatland microbial communities from MTU Mesocosm Facility, Houghton, MI, USA - PEATcosm2014_Bin05_60_metaG | ecosystem: Environmental > Terrestrial > Soil > Wetlands > Peat | place... | reverse complement strand
CCCGCCGACATCAAGCCGGTTTCGATCCTCGACGAAATGAAGCGCAGCTATCTCGATTACGCGATGAGCGTGATCGTCAGCCGCGCGCTGCCCGACGCGCGCGACGGGTTGAAGCCGGTGCATCGGCGCATTCTCTATGCGATGCACGAGCTCAAATTCACCCCCGACAAGGGCTATAACAAATCGGCGCGCACGGTCGGCGAGACGATGGGCAAGTTCCACCCGCACGGCAATCTGGCGATCTACGACGCGCTGGTGCGCATGGCGCAGGATTTCTCCATGCGCGCGCCGCTCATCGACGGCCAGGGCAATTACGGCTCGGTCGACGGCGATCCACCCGCCGCCGACCGCTACACCGAGTCGCGCCTGGAAAAGATCGCGATGACGATGCTCGACGACCTCGACAAGGACGCCGTCGATTTCCGCCCCAATTACGACGAGAAGGAACTGGAGCCGGTCGTCCTGCCGGCGCGCTTTCCCAATCTGCTGGTCAACGGCGCGGGCGGCATCGCGGTGGGCATGGCGACCAACATCCCGCCGCACAATCTCGGCGAGACGATCGACGGCGTTCTGGCGCTGATGGACAGGCCCGACATTTCGCTCGAAGAATTGATGGAGCATATCCCCGGGCCGGATTTCCCCACCGGGGCGGCGATCCTCGGGCGGGGCGGCATTCATTCGGCCTATGCGACCGGGCGCGGCTCGATCGTCATGCGCGCCAAGGTCAAAGTGGAGTCGTCGCGCAGGGATCGCGAGGCGCTGATCGTCACCGAGATCCCCTATCAGGTCAACAAGGCGACGCTGATCGAAAGAATCGCCGAGCTGGTGCGCGAGAAGCGCATCGAGGGCATCGGCGATCTGCGCGACGAATCCGATCGCGACGGCATGCGCATCGTCATCGAATTGAAGCGCGATGCGGTCGCCGACGTCGTGCTCAATCAGCTCTGGCGCTTCACCGCGATGCAGTCGAGCTTCGGCGCCAACATGATCGCGCTGAACGGCGGCCGGCCGGAGATGCTGACCCTCAAGGACATGCTGGTCGCCTTCCTCGACTTCCGCGAGGAGGTGGTGACGCGGCGCACCAAGCATCTGCTCGCCAAGGCGCGCGACGGCGCGCATCTCCAGGTCGGCCTCGCCATCGCCGTCGCCAATATCGACGAAGTGATCCGCCTCATCCGCACTTCGCCGGACGCCGGCGCGGCGCGCGCCGCGCTGATGGAGCGCGCCTGGCCGGCGCGCGACATGGCGCCGCTGATCGCGCTGATCGCCGATCCGCGCCACACCCTCGGCGAAGACGGAACGATGCGTCTTTCCGAGGCGCAGGCGCGCGCCATTCTCGAACTGCGCCTGGCGCGCCTCACCGCGCTCGGGCGCGATGAAATCGCCGAGGCGCTCAACAAGCTCGCGGCGGAGATCGCCGACTATCTCGACATCCTGAGCTCGCGCGCGCGCCTGATGGGCATCATCCGCGACGAGCTGAGCGCAGTGAAGACCGCCTTCGCCAACCCGCGCCGCACCGAAATCCTCGACAGCGACGCCGACATGGAGGACGAGGACCTCATCCAGCGCGAGGACATGGTCGTGCTGGTCAGTCACGGCGGCTACATCAAGCGCGTGCCGCTTTCGACCTATCGCGCGCAAAGGCGCGGCGGCAAGGGCCGCTCGGGCATGGCGACGCGCGAGGAGGATTTCGTCGCCCGGCTGTTCGTCGCCTCGACGCATCAGCCGGTGCTCTATTTCTCCTCGAAGGGCCAGGTCTACAAGGAGAAGGTCTGGCGGCTGCCGTTGTCGGCGCCGCAATCGCGCGGCAAGGCGCTGGTCAACCTGCTGCCGCTCGAACAGGGCGAGCGCATCACCACCATCATGCCGCTGCCCGAGGACGAAGCGAGCTGGGACTCGCTCGACGTGATGTTCGCCACGACGCGCGGAACCGTGCGGCGCAACAAGCTGTCGGACTTCGCCCAGGTCAACCGCGCCGGGAAAATCGCGATGCGGCTCGACGAGGGCGAGAACATCGTCGACGTGCAGATCTGCTCGGAAAGGGACGACGTGCTGCTGACGACGGCGCTCGGCCAGTGCATCCGCTTCGCGGTCGAGGACGTGCGCGTCTTCAAGGGCCGCGACTCGATGGGCGTGCGCGGCGTCAGCCTGGCCGAGGGCGACAGCGTCATCTCGCTGGCGATCCTGCGCGAATTCGAGGCTTCGAGCGAGGAGCGCGTCGCTTATCTCAAGATGCGCCGCGCGATAGCGGGCGAGACGGCGGAAGAGGCCAACGGCGAAGCGGAAGGCGATGGCGAGGCGCCCGCGGGCGCGGCGGCGCTCAGCCCTGAGCGCTACGCCGAAATGTCGGCCGCCGAGCAGTTCATTCTGACGGTTTCGGAGAACGGCTACGGCAAGCGCAGCTCGTCGTTCGAGTATCGCCTCACCGGGCGCGGCGGCAAGGGAATCGTCGCGATGGCGGCGGTCGCCGCGCGCAACGGCAAGCTGGTCGCCTCCTTCCCTGTCGAGCACGGCGACGAAATCATGCTGGTGACCGACGGCGGCCAGCTCATCCGCTGTCCGGTCGAGGGCATCAGGGTCGCCGGCCGCGCCACCCAAGGCGTCATCGTGTTCGACACCGCCGAAAAGGAGCGCGTCGTCTCGGTCGAGCGCATTTCCGAGCCGGAGGGCGAGGAGGAGGCGGGCGAGAGCGGGGAGTAGGGCGCGATACCGGATCGAGGGGAGCGACCGGCCCTTGCCGTCGGCCCTTTCGCGGGTTACCCCTGTGCGATGGCGCGCATCGCATTCTATTCGGGCTCTTTCGACCCGATGACCAACGGCCATCTCGACGTCATCGAGCATGCGGCGGCGCTGTGCGACCGTTTGGTGGTCGGCGTCGGGACCAACCCCAGCAAGGCCGGCTTGTTCTCGATCGAGGAGCGGCTCGCCATGATCCGCGCCGCGGCGGCGCCGACGCTGGAGCGCATGGGCTGCGCGCTCGACGCGATCGCGTTTTCGGGTCTGGCGATCGAGGCCGCGCGCGCCGCGGGCGCTTCGATCATCGTGCGGGGCTTGCGCGATTCCACCGATTTCGACTTCGAGATGCAGATGGCCGGCATGAACGGCGCCATGGCGCCGGAAATCCACACGGTGTTCCTGCCCGCCTCCTCGCCGGTGCGCCCGATCACCGCGACGCTGGTGCGCCAGATCGCCGCGATGGGCGGCGACGTCAGCCCGTTCGCGCCGCCGAACGTGGTGGCGGCGCTGAAGCGGAAGTACGCGAAGGGCGACTGACGCGCGCGCTCAGGCGTCGGCGAAGGGGCGGCGATCCAACTTTGGTGGCGATTCTTGTTGCGAGCGACGACAATGCGCCCGATTCCGAGTAGCCCGCGCGGCGCCTGGACATTCCTCTTCGCAGCGGCGTCGGCGCTCCGCGTTTGGACGCCGGCCACGCCAGCGGAAAATCGAACGGTCATCCGCATTACCGTCGTGGAGACTCACGATCGACTGCCGCCCGACGAGCTTCGCGGCATCGAAATGCGGCACGAAATCGTCGTGACTCTGTCCGGCAAGAACGAAGTCCACGAAGCATAGGGAATTCGCGGCTCGACGCGAGCCCGCGCCGGCGACGCCCGAACGGCGGACGCGAAACCGTCGACGAGAACGCCGAGACCTTCGGCGATAGTTCCGGGCGCATCGTGTGGCACGTGCTGGGCGAGCGGAAGTTGCAGCGGATCGTGGTCCACCAACAGTTCTTGACGCTGATGAATTTGGAAATCGACAGCGCCAACGCCTGCCAGGTCGACGTCAAGTACCTGCAACAGAAGGGATTCACCGACGTCGTGATCAAGCGGCGCGACAACGGCGAGATGGCGCATTTCACGGTTCCGCGGCTCGCCAGCGCCGAGTGCTCGATCGAATAGGGAGGCGACCGGCGCGCCTAGGCGTCGGCGAAGGCCGCGCAGGAGCCGCCGCCGCAGCAGGCGCCCATCTCGGCGCCGCACGCGGCCGTTGCCGGCGCCGCCTCGCCGCCCTTGTTGGGCGAGGCGATGAGGGAAAGCTGCTGGTCGAGATCGGCGCTCTCGCAAGCGCTGCACACCGGCGTTTCGCCGGACATCACCAGCGTCTGGAATTGCTTGCCGCAGGCGCGGCAGCGGTAGGCGAAAATCGGCATCGCGTTTTCCCGTTCGTCACATTTGGTTGTCTGCATGTGATCCATGCACGGAGAAATTTCAAGGCCGAACAGGGGCCTGAACTCTTTTGATCGACTTGGTCCGTCCGCCGATTATGATGTCGTATGTGCGGATATCGGCGAATCGCCAGTCAGGATCGAGAATGCACGGCCCGGAAATCCTCGTCCGCACGCTGACGAAGACGAGGCGCGCCGACCGTTGCGGAAATCTCTGGCAATACCTTTCCCGCAGCGATCATCATTCGAAGGTGGCCTGTTGGGGTATCGTCTTCGACTTGCTGCGTACCAGTCCGCTGCTGAGACGGCACGTGCAAGATAATCGCGTGTGCTTCGGCATCAATCACGAAATGCGCGACTTCGTGCACGACCGGAAAAAGAATCTCGATTTGGTCCTTTGCACGCCCTCGAGCGGCGGCGACGGGGGTTCCGCCCAGACGCTCGGTTCCTTGGCGAAAGACTACGAGATCGAGCTCACCGAAGCGGAGCGGACCGAACTCGCCGCTCTGCCGGAGTTGCGCCGCGCGCCGGTCGGCAGCGTCCTCATGGCGCTCGAGGCCAAGGCTTGCATGACCGCGCATCAGCGCGCCCTTCCTCGCCTTTACGACGAGCTCAATTCCTCGCATCTGACGGTGCACGGCGCCAGCGACCAAGCGATCGCCGCCGGCTTTGTCATGGTCAACATCGCAAGCCGATATCTCAGCCCGGACCTCAACAAGAAAAATCGCGCCGCCGATCCCGATTGGAGCACCCACGATCAGCCACGCGATGCGAGCCTCGCCGTGGACAAGGTGCGTCAATTGCCGAAGCGGTCGAAGACGGGCGACACGGGTTACGACGCGCTGTCAATCGTAGTCGTCGACTGCGCGAACGACGGCTCTCCGGTCAAACTCTTCACGGCGCCGCCCGCTCCTGCGACCGGCGACATCTTTCATTACGCCTCGATGATCGATCGCCTCGGCCATATTTACGCGACGCGATTCAAAGATCTTTGACAGTCTGGCGAGAAGGGCGCCGCGGTCGACGGTCTCGCATTCCCAAACGACGGCGACTCGAAAACCCACGCGACGCAATGTTCGGATGGCCTTGGCGTCGCGCGCGCGGTTAGCCTTGAATTTCGACAGCCAGAACGCTTCGTTCGACTTTGGAATCGTCGCCCGCTTGCAGCCCGTATGACGATGCCAGAAACATCCGTGGACGAAGATCGCCCATTTGCGCCTGCGGTTGGCGAAGTCTGGCGCGCCAGCAAGCGCGCGAACGTTCAATCGATAAGACCGACCTAGGCTCTTCAATGCGGCAGCGACCGCGATTTCGGGGGCCGTCCCTCTTTGCCGGACCCGCGCCATCAATGCGCTTCGCTTCGGGTCGTCGGGCTTGCGCGCTCTCATTCCGCGGCGACGGCCGCGATCTCGAAGTCGGGCCCAAATGCGGCGCTTCCCTCCTCGACGCGTTGCAGGTGACGCCGCAAGCGCTCGATGAAGCCCGGGACGAAGCGGAGGGTGCTGCGCTCGGTCCGCGAGAGGAAGCCCCTCGTCGCGCGGGCGGAGAGGGGCTTGCCGGGAAAGCGCAGGAAATCGACGAGCGGCGGACGTTCCCGCCAAACGGGGAACGCGCCGATCTCCACTCGCCTTCGACGGTCGCCGTCGAAACGCGCCGCTTTTGGCCAACGCGCGTCGTCGGTGAGGTTGCGGTCACGTTCCGTCTCGTAGGCGCCCGGCTTTGCGAGACGCGCGCCCAGCCATTCGGCGACTGGCACGGTGACGGCGTTGCCTACGAGCGACCACCGTAACGAAGCGCGTCCCGCGGTCGTCGCCGGTCTGGTCCACCCGGCAGGAAACCCTTGAAGCCGTTCGGCGTCGTGAATGTCCGGCGTCACGACTTCGCCCGTCGGGAGCATGATCGCCGGAGGCGAGGCGATTCCCACGGTCGAGCCGTTCTTCAGCGTCGGGATCGCATCGATCGCCCAGCCGAGCCCGCGAATGCCCTCGGTCCAATAGAAGCCGTGCGCGTGCGTGACCAGAGACGCCTCTGGCTCACGGGCGGCAACATCGTCCGCGAACAGCACGTCGGCCGGGTCGACGTCGGTGGTGGTCGCGACGAACAAGACGCGTTCGCGCCGCTGCGGGAGAAACGCGAGCGAATTCACGACGCGGTAGGCCCAGCGGTAGCCGCGATCCTCGAAGGCCTCGACGAGTGTGCGCAGTCCCTTGCCCCTGTCGAGGTGGAGCATGAACGAAACGTTTTCGAGAACGACCCAAGGCGCGCGCCGACGATCCAGAAGCCGGAAGACGTGTCCGACGAGGCCGGAACGCTTGCCTGAGATTCCGGCCGTCATGCCCGCTTGGCTCAAGTCCTGACATGGAAAGCCCGCGACGACCATCTCGGTTTCGTCGGGCAACGCATCCAGATCGACGATATCCGCCTCGATGCGCAAATCCGGAAATCTGGCGGAGAGGACCGCGCGCGCGGGCTCCCATATCTCGCACAGCATCAGCGATTGGTGGCCCGCGCTCGCCAACCCCGATTCCAAGCCACCGATGCCCGCAAATAGTCCAGCGACTTTCATTCCACCGCTTCCCAACGACCCATTGCCCCGCCGATCTTGCCCGAACCGGCGGATCGCTCTCGGACGCGGATCGAATCTCGATCCGCCGCAAATTACGTTCACATATTGTTCCGTCACTTGGAAGCAGTCAATTCGTTCAGAGTCGCATTCGCGCCGTCGGCTTCGCTTCGCTCGCAATGTCGGATGGCGCGGTCGATTGCCGGCATCGATGAGGCGTCCCTGTCGATGAAGCGTCCCTTTCCTCACGGCGCGAACGGCGCTAGCGTGGGCGTGCCCGAACAGGGGGAGATCGCCATGAAAGAGCCAGGCCTCGACCAACGTCATCGCGACAAGAACGGCGAGATCGGCCGTAAGCACGGCAATACCCACGTCGGCACATTGCGCAAGCATTACGGCGCCGGATTTGCGCCGGGCTTCAAGGATACGGACACGCTCGCGCACGTGCTCGCCACGCTCGACGAACCCTCGCTGACCAAGTTGGTCAAAGACCACCAGACCGGAAAGTTGGCGGAGCACATCGCGCAGCATTCCTGACCTCGCGGCGAGGCGGCGGGCTTGCCCGCCGCGACGCGACGGCGCCCATTCTTGACGACGGCGGCCCGCCATGGTCACCCCTCGGCCATGACCGCGCCCCTCCTCCCCCTCCTCGCCACCGGCTTCCTGCTCGGCTGGTCGGTCGCCTGGCCGCCGGGGCCGATCAACGCGGAGATCGCGCGGCGCTGCTTGGCGGGCGGCTTCTGGGCTGGGTTCTCGTTGCTGCTCGGAGCGTGCAGCGCCGACGCGTTGTGGGCGGTGCTGGTTTCGCTCGGCGTCGGCCTCCTCTTCACCGGGCCGCTGACGCGCGCGGCCATGGGCGCCGTCAGCGTCGCGCTGCTTCTCGCGCTGAGCGTCGTCTTCTTGCGCGGCGCGTGGCGCGCGCTGGCGGGCGGCGAGGCGGCGCGCGCGGCGCCGTCGCGCTTCGACTCGCGGCGCGCCAGTTTCGTCCTCGGCGCCGCGATGGCGCTGACCAGCCCGTGGAACGTCGCCTTCTGGCTCGCCGCGATCGGCCGCCCGGAAATGGCGGGCTATTCGACGCCCTCGCTGCTCGTCGTGGCGGCGGCGGTGATCGTCGGCGCGCTGAGCTGGGGCGTCCTGTGGTCGGGTTCGGTCGTCCTTCTGCACGGGCGCGCCGATTCAGGGGCGGCGGGGCGCTGGTGGGCCTTCGGCGTCGATCTCGCCACCGGCGCGCTGATGGCCTATTTCGCGTTTGGGTCGGCGGCGCGGCTCGCCGGCGGCTGATCGGGGGCGACGAATCGCAGCTCCGCTCGCCTTGCCTCGCGCCCGCGTCCCCTCTATGGCAGGGGCCGCCCTTATCGAGAGCAGGAACGACATGGCCGAACCGCTGCGCGCTCACGCCGCCGCGCCCCGATTGGCGGGCGGGCGCATCCTCGTCGTCGAGGCGCGCTATTACGATGCGATCGGCGACATGCTGTTCGCAGGCGCTAGAGCTGCGCTCGAGACGGCCGGCGCGAGTTGGGACGTCGTCGGCGTGCCCGGCGCGCTGGAGATTCCCGCTGGCGTCGCCATCGCGCTCGACGCGGCGAGCGCGGCCGGGCGCCCCTACGACGGCGCGGTGGCGCTCGGCTGCGTCATTCGCGGCGAGACCTTTCACTTCGAGATCGTCGCCGGGCAATCCGCGCGCGCGCTGATGGATCTGGCGGTCGCGCGCAAGTTCGCCCTCGGCAACGGCATTCTCACCGTCGAAAACCTCGCCCAGGCCGAGGAGCGCGCGGACCCTAAGCGCGGCGACAAAGGCGGCGACGCGGCGCGCGCGGCGCTGACCCTGGCCGCGCTCAAGCGGGGCGGGGCGAGATGAGCAAGGCCAATCGCCGCGCCGCCGCGCGGCTCGCCGCCGCGCAGGCGCTCTACGAGATGGAGGTCGCCGACAAGGGGCTCGCCGACATCCTCGCCGAATTCGAGGCGCACTGGATCGGCCGCGAGGTCGAGGGCGATCAGTACAATCCCGCCGAATTGGCGTTCTTTCGCGACGTCGTCTCCGGCGTGCTGAAGGATCAGCGCGCGATCGATCGCGGCCTCGACGACGCGCTCGCTCGGGGGTGGCCGCTGAAGCGGGTCGAAGCGCTCATGCGCGCGATCCTGCGCGCCGCCTTTTACGAGCTCAGGGGCCGGCCCGACGTGCCGGCGCGTGTCGTCATCACGGAATATGTCGACATCGCCGGCGCGTTCTTCGGCCGCGAGGAGAGCGGCATGATCAACGCGGTGCTCGACGCTCTGGCGCGCGAGACGCGCCCGGCCGAATTCGCCGCGCGCGCGTGAATCTCGGCGCTCGCCTTCGCCGCGCCGACGGCGCAGTCGGGCGCGAAATGACGCGAATTGAAGCATTGCGCCGCAAATCGTCGCGAACTATTCTAAATATATATCTATGTGCGAGTCGCATCGCGTCTGGCCAGTCGCCGGGGTGAAGACTTTGCGAAACTTCGACGCAAGGGATGGCTGTCTCGGTCTGCTCGAATGGGCGGAGCCGGTGATCTTCGATCGATTGCGCGACGTCTATCGCCGCCGCGTCGCAGACGGGGACGCCGGGTGGGCGCTCGCGCGCCTGCATTGCCGCGTCTGGCGCGCGTTGATCGCCGGCGACACGGGCAGATTCGAGAGCTTGCGCGGCGAACTGCTCGTCGCGATGCGGCGCCGCGGCCTCGACCTCGAATCTCTCGTCGAAGCCGACGCGCAGACCATGAACGAATTGGTCGAAATCGTCATCGCGCGATTCCAGCGCTCCGAGCGCGTGGCCAAGGCCTATCATCTCGCGCTGATCGAACTGGCCGCGCGGCTGGCGCGCGCGGGCCGAGCGGCGTGATCCACCCGCCGTGCGACGTTTGCGCGCAGAGAAAGATTAATTCTTTGTATCGAATTGCGCAACAAGTCGTCGACATCTAGTGTTCCTCGAGGCGCCGCAAGGGCGCCGCGTTCCCTCGTTGCGAGGGTGAAGCGTTGTTCCCTCTGTTGGGAGGATGAAGGCGTTGCAGAGCTTTGGCGCCGCGGATGCCCTCGCGGGCATGCTGGAATGGTCGGAGCCGGTGATTTTCGACCGTTTGTGCGAAGCCTACGCCGCTCGCGTCGCCGACGAGGCGTTGGTCTGGACGCTGGCTCGGCGGCATCGTCGGGTCTGGCGCGTGCTGATATCAGGCGATATGGGGAAATTCGCGGCGCAGCGACGCGAACTCCTCGTCGCGCTGGAAAGGTTCGGCCTCGACGTCGACGCCGTCGCCGACGGGGACGCCCGGATCCTGGCGGAATTGAACGATATCGTCGCCGCGCGTTTTCAGCGCTGCGGGCGCCTCGCCAGAGGCTATCGCCTCGCGCTGATCGAGTTGGCGGGGCGCCTGGCGCCGGCCGTTCGGGCGGCGTGAAGGTTCAGAGTTCGCCGCGCCAGGCCTTGCCGCGCAATTGGCGATAGAAGGGGCGCTTGCGCTGCCGATCCATGCCCGAATGCGCGGCGGCCGCGAGATCGCCGAGCACCCAGCGGGTGATCGGGCGAATGTCGAGTTCGAGCGCTTTGTCGAGCGGCGTCCAGACGAGTTCGACGAGTTCGGCATCGGCGTGAACGACGCCGGGCGTGCGGTGGGCGACGAGCGAGGCGTCGGCGACGAAGAAGCGCGCGTCGAAGCGCTTGGGGCGGCTGGGCGGCGTGATCGCGCGCGCGAGAAAATCCAGCCCGTCGAGCGAGGGATAGACCCCGGTCGCGGCGAAACGCGCCCAGACGCCCTCGGGCGGATTCTGCGGCGCGCCGCAATCGCTGACGCCGAGCGCGAGACCGGTCTCCTCGAACGTCTCGCGCAACGCGGCGAGCGCCAGCGCGCGCGCGAAGTCGGGCGAGGAATGGCGGGTCTTCTCCAGCAGCTTGGCCGCGACGTTCGGATCGAGCGGACCGGCCACGCTCATGCGCCGGTCGGCCGCCTCGACCGCGCCGCCGGGGAAGACGAACTTGCCGGGCAGGAATTTGAGCCCGGCGTGACGCTTGCCCATCAGCACCCGCGTCTGCGCGCCGGTCCGCTCGACGAGGATCAGCGTCGCCGCGTCGCGGAGCCGCGGAGCGGCGGCCTTGGCCGTCGGGACGTCTCTCGCCGCCGCGCTCACTTAGGCTCCTTTTCGCCGGCGCCGAATCCGTGCATGCGCATCGCCCATTGGGCGCCGACCAGCGCGCCCTTGACGCGCGGCAGCACGATCGCGCTGAGCGCGGCGGCGAGCAGCGCCCACGCGATCGAGCCGAGCAGCACCGGCGAATCCGGCCATAATTCCTCGGTGGCGACGATGCCGGCGACGACGAAATGGCCGACGATCAGCATCGTCACGTAGGCCGGCGCGTCGTCGGCGCGCTGCGGCGACAAGTCCTCGCCGCAAGCCGGGCAGGCGTCGACCACCTTGAGATAGGCGCGAAAGATCCGTCCGTCCCCGCAGTTCGGGCAGCGGCCGAAGAAACCGCGCCGCAGCGCCAGGCCGAGATCGCGCCGATCGGGCCCGACCGAGGCGGCGTTCGCCGTCGCCGGCGCCGCCGGGGTCATCGCCGGCGATCCTTCTTGGCCCGCGGGGCGCGCGCGCCGCCCTTGGAGAGCATCTCGAAGCGCAGCGCGCCGGCGAACGGCGCCGCCTCGACCAGCCTGACCTCGACCGCGTCGCCGAGCCGGAACGTTTCGCCGGTGCGCGTTCCCACCAGCGCGCGGCGTCCCTCTTCGAAGCGGAAATAGTCGACGCCGAGGCTGGCGGCGGGAATGAAGCCGTCGGCGCCGGTGTCCTTCAAGCGCACGAATAGCCCGGCGCGGGTGACGCCGGCGATGCGCGCGGTAAAACGCGCGCCGATCTGCGCGGCCATGTGCGCGGCGACCAGCCGATCCATGGTTTCGCGTTCGGCCGCCATGGCGCGCCGCTCGGCGCCCGAGATGCGCTCGGCGACGTCGGCGAGTTCCCGCCCGCCCGCCTCCTCGAGCCCGCCGGGCCCGAGATTCATCGCCCGGATCAGCGCGCGATGCACGACGAGGTCGGCGTAGCGGCGGATCGGCGAAGTGAAATGCGCGTAGCGGCGCAGGTTGAGGCCGAAATGGCCGTAATTCTCGTGGGTGTATTCGGCCTGCGCCTGCGCGCGCAGCACCACTTCGTTGACCAGCGCCTCAGCGGCCTCGCCCTTCACCCGCGACAGGACGCTGTTGAAATGCGCCGGGCGCATACGTTCGCCCTTGGCGAGCTTGACGCCGAGGGTGGCGAGGAATTCGCTCAGCTCGCCGACTTTCTCCGCGCTCGGCGCGTCATGGGCGCGATAGATCAGCGGCGAATGGGCGGCCTCCAGCGTCTCGGCCGCCGCGACATTGGCGAGGATCATGAATTCCTCGATCAATTTGTGCGCCTCCAGCCGCTCCGGCCAGCGCACGCCGACGAGCTTGCCGTCGGCGTCGAGGATCAGCTTGCGCTCGGGCAGGTCGAGATCGAGGGGATTACGCTGCGAGCGCTCGATCTTGACGACGTGATGGGCGGCGTAGAGCGGCTTCAGCACGGCCTCCAACAGCGGCGCCGTCGTCTCGTCCGGCTGGCCGTCGACCGCGCGTTGCGCCTGCTCGTAGGAGAGCTTGGCCGCCGAGCGCATCATGACGCGATGGAACGTGTGGCGCCGCTTGCGCCCGTCGGCGCCCAGGATCATGCGCACCGCGAGCGCCGGGCGGTCCTCGCCTCGGCGCAGCGAGCACAGATCGTTGGAGATGCGCTCGGGCAGCATCGGCACCACGCGGTCGGGGAAATAGACCGAATTGCCTCGCTCCTCAGCCTCCTTGTCGAGCGCGGAGCCCGCGCGCACGTAATGGGCGACGTCGGCGATCGCCACCGTGAGAACGAAGCCGCCGGGATTGGCCGGGTCGGGATCGGGAGCGGCGTGGACCGCGTCGTCGTGGTCCTTGGCGTCGGGCGGATCGATGGTCACCAGCGGCAGATCGCGCCAGTCCTCGCGATGGGCCATCGTCGCGGGCCGCGCGGCCTCGGCGTCGGCGAGCGCGGCGGGCGAGAAGACGTGCGGGATGTTGTGTGCGGTGAGCGCGATGAGACTGATCGCGCGCTCGGATTGAACCGAGCCGAGGCGTTCGACGACGCGCGCCGAGGGCAGGCCGAAGCGGCCCTCGCGCAGCATTTCCAGCGCGACGAGATCGCCTTCGGCCGCTTCGCCGGCGAGCCCCTGGGGCACGAAGATCTCGCGTGCCGCGCCGCGTTTTTCGATCGGCAGCACGCGCCCGCCGCCGTTCTCGAGCTTGCGATAGACGCCGAGGGCTCGCGCCCGCGCCTTGTCGAGAATCTTGACGACGCGCCCGCCGTAGGCGGGCTCCTTGGGCTCGGCTTCAGCGTCGAATTCGACGCGCATCAGCACGCGCGCCCCGAGGCCCGGCGCGGGCGCGGTTCCGCGTTTGATCTTGGCGCGGCGCACCAGAATGCGCGGCGCTTCGCCGGATTCGCTCCAATCGGCGGGACGCGCGAGCAGTTCGCCGTCAGGAGCGCGCGCGACGATTTCGGCGACGACCATCGCCGGCAGCCGGCCTTGGCGGACGAGGGTCTTGCGGCCGCGCGTGACCGCGCCGTCCGCCTCGAGGTCCTTGATGAGCAGCTTCAGTTCGTTCCTGGCTTCGCCTTTGACGCCGAAGGCGCGCGCGATCTCGCGCTTGCCGACGCGGCCGGTCGGCTTCTCGCCGCTCGGCGCGGCCTCGCCGGAAATGAAGGCGATGAGTTCGTCACGCGAGGGCGGGGCGGCGGCGCGCTGGGGTTTGGCGCGCGCGGGTTTGGCGCGCACGGATTTTGCGCGGGAGACGCGCCGGGGTTTCATGCTTTGTGACAATGCGGTTTCTTGAAGATTTCTTGAATCGATCGCTGAAGGAACTTCGCGCGTTCGTCGCGGGAAGGCTCGGCCAATCTAGGGGGGAGTCGCCGTTCTAACAAGGCGCGGACGGCGCGTAGCCGCGATGTTGCGCCTTGACGGCTCGGCTCATATGTATACATTTGCTGCAAATGTCAACACGCCGAGGGATTCCATGACGACGACGGTGCTTTCGGTCCGCGTTCCCGAGGAGCTCAAGGAGCGGCTCGAATTTCTCGCGCGCTCGACGAAACGTTCGAAAGCCTATCTCGCCGCCGAGGCGCTCGACGAATACGTCAAGAAGAACGCCTGGCGCGCCAAGGAGCTTCACCTGGCGATCGCCGCAGCGGACAAGGGCGCCTTCATCTCGCACGAGGCGATGGTCGCATGGGCCGACTCTCTGGCCTCGCAGGCGGAGCTTAGCCCGCCCAAGCCCGACGTCGTCGCGCGCGGCAAGGCGCCGTGAAGATCGTCTGGCTGCTGCTCGCGCCGCGCGATCTCACGGAGATACTGACCCACTTGGAGTCCACGGCGAGCAAGGACGTCGGCAATCGAATCGTTCACCGCATCGTCCATAGCGCCGCGCATCTGATCGACAATCCCTATCTCGGTCGTCCCTCGGAGAGCGTCGCCGGCGTTCACGAATGGCAAGTCGCGCGGCTTCCCTATCTCTTGCCCTACCGCGTCGTCGACGACCGCATCGAAATCCTGCGCGTCTTTCACGAATCGCAAGAACAGCCGCCCGCCTGGCGAGGCGAGTGAGTTCTTGATGGCTCTACGGTGACAAGCGGCGCCGTCCAGGCAGGACAGCGCAGGGAACGGGACTGCGCCCCGTCGCGGACGCAGAAGCCGACTCGTGCTTTCCGGGCCAAGAGCCGCTGATGGATCGAACGAGCCAAGCCGGCCGCGCGTCTCCCTCGACGACGATCGCAACGCCGATTGATCCCCCTCATTGACGCCGGGCCTGCGGCCGGGCCACCAAGGAGAAGGCGTTCGCTTCGAATCGGGCGGGAAGGGGGACGCTGACGCATGCGCTCGCGAAGGTCCCGACGATGAGCGACGGCCGGAGCCCTCATGGAGCCCACGCCGTCGCGCCCACAGCGGCGCCAATCGAGGAGCGCGCGCCCCATGCGCCGCGCGGCGGGCTCGCCGCCCTGTCGATCGGCGCGCTCGGCGTCGTCTACGGCGACATCGGCACCTCGCCGCTCTACGCAGTCGACCAGATCTTTTCCGGGCCGGCCGCGGTCGCGCCGACGCCCGCCAACGTCGTCGGCTCGATTTCCCTGGCGATCTGGACGATCACGCTGATCGTCGCGGTCAAATACGCGATCCTCGTCCTCAACGCCGAGAACGACGGCGAGGGCGGCGTCTTCGCGCTCTACGGCCTGCTGCACAAGTATAAGAACCAGGGCGCGCGGATTCTCTTGTGGTCGCTGATGCTCGGCGCCGGGCTTCTGTTCGGCGACGGCATGATCACGCCGGCGATCAGCGTGCTCTCGGCGGTCGAGGGGCTCGACGTCGCCACGCCCGCCCTCGCGCCCTATGTCGTGCCGATCACCATCGGGCTGCTGACCGGCCTGTTCGCCATCCAGTTCAAGGGCGCCTCGCGCATCGGCTTCTTCTTCGGGCCGGTTCTGATCGTGTGGTTCGTCGTCATCGCCGCTCTCGGCGTCGCGCAGGTCGCGCGCCAGCCGCAAATCCTGATGGCGTTCAACCCCGCGCTCGGATTGGCGTTCCTCGCCCACGCGGGATTTGGCGAGGCGCTGCTGATCCTCAGCGCCTTGATGCTGGTGATCACCGGCGGCGAGGCGATGTACGCCGACCTCGGCCACTTCGGCGCGCGGCCGATCCGCATCAGTTGGTTCGCGGTGGTCTTTCCCGCGCTCATCGCCAACTATCTCGGCCAGGGCGCCTACATGCTCGGCGGCGCGCCCGTCGCCGACGGCAAGCTGTTCTACTCCATGGCGCCGGCGCCGCTGCTCTACCCCTTGGTGCTGCTGGCGACGATCGCGACCGTGATCGCCTCGCAGGCGCTGATTTCCGGCGCCTTCTCGCTGACCTCGCAGGCGATCGGGCTCGGGCTCTTCCCGCGCATCGCCATCGCGCACACCCATCGCGCCCACGCCGGGCAGATCTATATTCCGTTCGTCAATTGGTCGCTCTTCCTCGGCTGCGTCGCGCTCGTGGCGGCCTTCGGTTCGGCCGCGGCGCTGGCGGCGGCCTACGGGCTGGCGGTGGCGGGCGTGATGCTGATCACCTCGCTGGCGATGTTCGCGATCGCGCGCCGCTACTGGCGCTGGAGCGCGGCGCGCACGGTCCTCGTCTGGGGGCCGCTGAGCGCGGTCAGCGCGGCGTTCCTGATCGCCAGTTCGCTCAAGTTCGTCGAAGGCGGCTACGTGCCGCTCACGGTCGGCGCGGCGGCTTTCGCGATCATGGCGACCTGGCGCTGGGGCCGCAAGGCGACCTTCGGCGCCTACGCCGCGAAATCGACGATGACCATGGCCGAGCTGATCGCGCTGCATCGCGAGGGCGAGTTTCTTCTCCAGCGCAACGCGCTGCTGATGACGCCGCATCCGTTGCGCCATCCCGCCGACCGCGCGCCCGCCCTCGTGGCGATGCTGTGGGAGCGGGGCGGCGTTCTGCCGCGCAACATGATCTTCGTCGAAGTGACCCACCCCAAGGTCCCCTACATCAGGGACAATCGCTATCACGTCACCGTTTTCGATCGCGACCCCGACAAGGGAAGCGTCATCGGCGTCGAGCTTCGCTTCGGCTTCATGGAGGAGCCGAACGTCGAGCGGTTTCTCGAGGAAATGGCGCGCCACAGGCAGATCGACCTGCCGACCGATCCCGCGCAATGGATCGTCCACGTCGCCCACGAGAACCTGCTGCCGGGCCGGCGCATGAACGTTCTGAGGCGCCTGCGGTTCCGCTTGTTCCTGTTCCTGCGCCTCGTCTCGCGGCCCGCCTATTACGCCTACGGGCTGGGCGACGAAGTGCGGCTCTCCGTGGAAATCATGCCGGTCAGGGTGCGGTAGAGGATAAAATCGCGCGCTCGGCGCCGAATGGGCAGATCCGCATGGGGTGGGGAGCGGCCGTTCGCGGGCGCCGACGCGGGCGCCGCATGATTCGCTTGGCGGCGCGTCGGGCCTGGAGCGGCGCCATTTTCGGGCGCGATGACTTGTTTTCAAGGGCTTGCGTGACGATTTTCCGCCGCCTCGCCGCGCGGCGCGGGCCTGGCTCGACGGCGGACGCCGGCCCGTTGAGAGGGTGAGTATCCCGTCGGCGCGACCCCAAGCTTTTTCAAGGATTTCCAAACTTTTCCAAGGAAATTCCAAGGAAATTCCAAGCTTTTCCAATCTTTTCCAAGGATTTTCAAACTTTTTCCCTTGGCCGTTTCGTGGGAAATCAAGGGATTATCGGCCAGTCGCGCCGGAATCGCGTTTTCTTCAATTCTTTGCGCGGCTCCGGCCGCGGGACAGGCGCCCGGCGATACCTTGCCGAACGCGCTCGCGATTCAACATAGCGCTAATTCTGATTATCGGAAAGAAATTGTCGCGGCGAATTCCGGGAGGGGCCTCGGGGCAAGCGCGGCGTCGCACGCGCCGACGCGAAAGCCGACCGCCGCGGCGCCGGCGCCGTGCAACTTCGGCAGAGAGCGCCGTCTTTCCTCATGGAGACCAAATCTTCCGAAGCCGAGAGGCTGTCAAGGGGCGAAGCCCGCCTGCGGCGGCGCGCTGCATAGGGCGTCGAGAGACGCCCGTCCTTCGACGGGCTATGAGCGCGCCCTTGACAGCCTCTCGGCTTCGGAAAAAGACGCTTCCACGAGGTCGACGGCGCGGTGTGTTGCGGAGAGAGGCAGGGGCAGTTCTGGCCAGGAAAATCCGGAGCCTGCAGGTGCATCGTGAAATAGCGCAATTCGTATCCTGTCCCCGTAATGGCAACGACCCCTCGGCGATGGCGGGGCGCTCCTGGCGCGCGCGCGTCTTTCCCGGCCACGCCTACGGCCTGCCGACGAACGGCACGCTCGACAGCCTCGCGGCGATCGAACGCGGCGAACTGAAAGGGCTCGCCCATCGGCTGATCACCCGCGGCGCCCTCCATATCGGCGTCGTCGGCGCGATCGACGAGGCGCGCGCGGCCAAGCTCGTCGACGAGGCGTTCGCCGATCTGCCGGCGAGCGGCGATCTCAGCGAAGTCGCCGAAGCGCCGTTCGCCGGGCTCGGCGGCATCGAGGTCGTCGATCTCGACGTGCCGCAGTCGACCATCCGCTTCGGCCGGCCGGCGCTCATGCGCCAGGACCCCGATTACATCGCCAGCATCGTGCTCGCGCACGTGCTCGGCGGCGGCACCGGCCTGTCGTCGCGGCTGTTTCGCGAGGTGCGGGAAAAGCGTGGCCTCGCCTATTCGGTTTCGGCCTCGATCTCGTCCTTCGATCACGCCAGCTATCTCTACGGCGGCACGACGACCAAGAAGGAGCGCGCCGACGAATCGCTCGCCGTCATCGCCGCGCAAATCCTCGACATGGCGCACGGCGGCCTGAGCGAAGACGAATTGGAGAAGGGCAAGAAATACCTCGTCGGCTCCTACCCCTTGCGCTTCGACACCTCGGCCAAGATCGCCGGCCAGCTCGTCCATATCCAGCTCGAAGGCCACGGGCCGACCTGGCTGGTCGAGCGCAACCTGCGCGTCGCGGCGGTGACGATGGCCGACGCGCGCCGCACCGCCGAGCGCGTGTTCGGCGACGGGGCGTTGAGCGTGGTGGTGGTGGGGCGGCCGGAAAAGGTGTGAATTCGCAGCGGCGTGCGCCCCTTCCCCCCTAGCGGTGGAAGGTGTCACGCGAAGCGTGACGGATGAGGGGGATCGCGCGAAGCGCAATGGCTTGCCGCCCGTCGTAGACGTTCAAAGCCGTCGCGCCATAGCCCGTCGAAAGACGGGCGTCTTTCGATGCCCTATGGCGCAACCCCCATCCGGCGTCGCTGACGCGACGCCACCTTCCCCCGCAAGGGGGAAGGGGTTCGCGCCGTGGCGCCCCTCCGTTTTGTCCCTCATCGCAGACGATTCCGCTTGAATCCTTCGCCGCGCGCGCCGAAATGGGCGCATGCCCATTCGCCGCCTCGACCCGCTCTTGATCGACCGCATCGCCGCCGGCGAAGTCGTCGAGCGGCCCGCCGCGGCGATCAAAGAGCTGATCGAGAACGCGCTCGACGCCGGCGCGAGCCGCATCGACGTCGCCATCGAAGCGGGCGGGCGCGGCCTCATCCGCGTCGGCGACGACGGGCTCGGCATGGACGCCGAGGACCTCGAGCTGTCGGTCGAGCGCCACGCCACCTCGAAGCTCGCCGACGGCGATTTGACGCGAATCGCGACGCTCGGCTTCCGCGGCGAGGCGCTGCCCTCGATCGCTTCCGTTTCGCGCCTCGAAATCCGCACCCGGGCGCGCGACGCGACGCAAGCCTACGAGATGCGCGTCGAGGACGGGGCAAAAAGCGCGCTGCGCCCCTCCGCCCATCCGATCGGCACGCGGGTCGAGGCGCGCGATCTCTTCGCCGCGACGCCGGCGCGGCTGAAATTCCTGAAAAGCGATCGCAGCGAGGCGCAAGCCTGCGCCGACGTGGTGCGCCGCCTGGCGCTCGCCAATCCGCGGACGCGCTTTTCCTTTTCGAGCGAGATCGGCGCCTCGTTCGACTGGCCGGCGTGCTCCGAGGGCGAAGCGGGCGAGCGCGAGCGCTTGCGCCAGGCGCTGGGCGATGACGTCGTCGCCAACGCGCTGCGCATCGACGCCCTGCGCGAGGGCGTCAGCCTGACCGGCTGGGTCGGCCTGCCGACGCTCAACAAGCCCAACTCGCTGGCGCAGTATTTCTACGTCAACGACAGAGCGGCGCGCGACAAGCTCATCGCCGGCGCGTTGCGCGCGGCCTATCTCGACTATCTCCCGCAAGGGCGTCACGCCGTCGCGGCGCTGTTCCTCGCCTGCGACCCGCGCGAGGTCGACGTCAACGTCCATCCCGCCAAGGCCGAGGTGCGCTTTCGCGACGCCGGCCTGGTGCGCGGCCTGATCGTCGGCGCCGTCAGGCAGGCGCTGGAACGCGCGCTGCACCGCGCCACCACCACCGGCGGCTCGAACGCGCTCGCCGCGATGCGCGCGCCGCCATGGCGGGGCGGGGCGACGGCGCCGCCGAACTGGGACTGGCGCGCCTCTCCCGCCGCGCCGGATTTGGCGAGCTCCAACCGGTTCGCCGAAAGCGCGCAGGCTTCCCTCGCCGATTTCGCGCCCGCCGCCAACGCCGGCGCCGGCGTCGCGCCCCCTCAGAGCGCCGATCTCGCCGCGCCGCTCGGCGCCGCGCGCGCGCAGGTGCACGACGCCTATATCGTCGCCCAGACGCGCGACGGGATGGTGATCGTCGACCAGCACGCGGCGCACGAGCGCATCGTCTACGAGAAGCTGAAGCGCCAGCGCGAGCAGAGCGGCGTCGTCAGGCAGATCCTGCTCAGCCCGCTGGTCGTCGATCTCGATTCCGCCGCCGTCGCGGCGCTGATCGAGCGCGCCGGCGAGCTGGAAAAGCTCGGCCTCGTCGTCGAAGCCTTCGGGCCCGGCGCGGCGCTGCTGCGCGAAGCGCCGGCGCTGCTCGACGGCGCCGACCTCGCCGCTCTGGTGCGCGACCTCGCCGAGGACCTCGCCGCCGAGGACGGCGCGCTTTCGCTCGAGCGCCGTCTCGACCACCGCCTCGCCACCATCGCCTGCCACCACTCGGTGCGCTCGGGCCGCAAATTGAAGCCCGAGGAGATGAACGCGCTGCTGCGCGAAATGGAGGCGACGCCCGGCGCCGGCCAATGCAACCACGGCCGCCCGACCTACGTCGAACTGAAGCTGGCGGATATCGAGCGGCTGTTCGGGCGGAGGTAGGGGGCGGGGCGAGTGGGCCACCTTCCCCGGCAAGGGGGGAAGGTGTCATCGCGTCAGCGATGACGGATGAGGGATCGCGCTTAAGCGCGACGGCTTCGATGAGCGCAGGTCGTTTTGCTCAAGTCTGCGCACCTGTCAGGAAGGGTTTGACCCTGTCGTCGATTTCCTCGCACAGCCGACTGACCTGACTCTCGGAAATGCCGTCCATTCCCATGGCCTGAACCAGATCGTCGACCGCGCGGGTCGAGACGCCCTGGACATAGGCTTCCTGCACGACGGCGGCGATCGCCTTCTCCGCCAGGCGGCGCGGCTCGAGAAAACCGGGGAAATAGCTGCCCTTGCGCAGCTTCGGGATGCGCAGCTCCACCGTCCCGGCGCGCGTCTGCCAGTCGCGGTCGCGGTAGCCGTTGCGCTGGGCGAGGCGGTCGGCGGAACGTTCGCCATGGGCCGCGCCGGTGCGGCTTTCAATGTCCAGCTCCATCAGGCGCTGGGCGGCGAAGCCGATCATCTTGCGCAGATAATCGGCGTCGGGGGTCTTTTCCAACAGAGCTTGCAGGGCCATTCTGTCGTTGGTCATCGCGGGTTCCTCGGTTGCGTTGATGTTCGCAACCCGACTCTACCGGAGAGTCAGCGATGACCGCCGCAAGTCGCTCCCTCGCTACGGCGCTATGGAAAGCGCGCTTCGCGAGCGGCTTGCTCCTGAAGTGTTACACCACGTGTAGGGACACGATCGAAATCACTCTTTCGCGGCTCAATGGCTGGCGTATTTGCTCCCCTACCGACGCTTCGCCCGCACCCTCGCGGACGCCTGCGCACGGTTCGGGGCCGATGTGGCTCGCTGCGCCCATATCGTAATGGACTTGCACTATCTACCCCTTGCCGGTCTCCCGGCGCACCAACTGTAGTACTAGTAAGACTAGCCGCCATCGGCATATCGACGCCTCGAAAGAAGACTGTCGCACCTTCTCCCCCGATTGCCCCACCGCAGATTCCTGCGGCGCTAACATCTGCTATCTGGCCGTATAGCCTCCGTCGACTGTAATAATACTGCCGTTCATATAGCGCGCGTCTTCGCTGGCAAGAAAGGCGACGACGGATGAAATCTCTTCGACTGTTCCATACCTCATGGCCGGAATGGAGGCCTCCAGGCGTCCACGAATTTCGTCTAATGAGCCGGTCGCCAGCTTCGACTCCAGCGATCGCATCATCTGGGAATCTATGGAGCCGGGGCAAATTGCATTTATCCTCACGTTCTGTCGCCCCCACTCAACTGCGGCGCACCTCGTAAGCCCTATCACAGCGTGCTTGCTGGCGTTGTAAGCGGCGACGCCCGGCGTTCCCGTCAAGCCAGCTATACTTGAGGTATTCAATATGGACCCGCCTCCAGAATCCCGCATCACCGGGATGACATACTTCATACCCAAGAATACACCGACAACATTTACATTTATGACTTCCCAAAATTTGTCGAGCGGGTATTCCGGTATGCGGTGGACCGGTCCCGCAATTCCGGCATTATTGAAGAAAAAATCGATTCTCCCGAACGAGTCCATTGCGTGCTTAACGAAGGAACGGACATGTGTTTCGTCCGTAACATCCCCACAATGTACGACTAGGCGATCGCCCTCTCCGCGTAGAGACTTCAACCGCTCCAAGCCGTGTTTGTCCGCGTCAACCGCGCAGTAATTGCTCACGTCCCCTTTCGGCGTGACGGATGCGTCTAATTGACTCATGGGGTCTGAAGGGTCTGGCGCAAAGGCGGCGAATCTGAATCGTTGCGAGGATGGCCGCCGGACCGGACATT
>Ga0181524_10001963_pt1 | contig 22332 bp, 17 predicted proteins | sample PEATcosm2014_Bin_34_FD_119761 | JGI IMG/M metagenome (GOLD analysis project Ga0181524, IMG submission 119761) | Peatland microbial communities from MTU Mesocosm Facility, Houghton, MI, USA - PEATcosm2014_Bin05_60_metaG | ecosystem: Environmental > Terrestrial > Soil > Wetlands > Peat | place... | reverse complement strand
GTCGCTCCCCCCCACCGCTACCGTTGCGCTACCGTTGCGCTACCGTCGCAATACGCCAACTCCTCCATTGGGGGCTTTGAGGACGGGCGATAGGTGCCGGTGCTTTCGATGCAGTAGCGCAAGGTGTCGGGGTCGGCCTTGCTGGCGAGAACGCCGAGGACCCGGCGTTTGGTGGCGATGAGGTCGTGCCAGTGGGTGGAGAATTCTTTCTCTGGTGCAAAGCCTGCTCGAAGGCACTATGGCGTGATGCGTGTTGCGTGTTCCGCATGGTGCGACCGAACGGGGCAAATAGGAGATTGCGAACAGGGGGCAGAGTGGTGTAGAGCAACGTATAGCGGCTCTCGCTTTCTCGGGGAAAGCTACACTTTTATTGGCGGGGAAAGGGGTGGGTTGTGTTCCGCCGGCCTGTTCCGCCTCGGCGTCGAGTTCCTGGACCACGACCGCGCCATGCCGCTCGAACCGTTCTCGCTACCGCTCAACGACACCGACGTAATGGCCGGCGAGCAGCATTGAGAGCCGGGGTGAGAACTCCCCGAACTGCCTTCACGCATTGCGCCCTTGAACCAGACGGGGCGAAGGCTGCATATGGGGTGAACACCCCATAGATTAAATATTACAAGAATAGTAGTTTCCCGCCAGTTTGATAGTTGAAACAGCATGAACTATAAACATTCTACAGGACCATTGATATTGGTTCGAGTGGAAGTGAAATGGAACTAAAGCACTCACCGAATTACGAATATTATGAAAACTGTACGACTCGCCTGTGCCAGGGGCCGGACGCCCATCCTGGGCCTGAGCTGCCTGCTGCTTCTCGCATCCATCCTGCCGGTGAAAGCCCAGCCGGGAGCTCCGCCGACGCTCTCCATTACTCCTCAGAGCGGCAATCAAGTGACGCTCAATTGGCTGGACACCAATAGCTGGCTGCAGGCGGCGCCCCTGCTCGGCAGCCCCTTTTCCTGGATCAACCTCAACGACACGGCCACCAACCTGGTGACGCTGCCGATCAACCAGCCGGCGCAGTTTTTCCGCCTGGTGGTCTCGCCGGTGCTGCCGCCGCCGACGGAGTTGAATCTGCAAACGGCCAGCGACACCAACGGGGATTATTATTTCACCCTGAACTGGGACGCCGTGCCCGGCGCGGTTTCCTACAACCTCTACATGGCTGCGGCGCCAGGCGTAACCAGCATTAACTACACGAACCTGCCGGGCGGCCTGGCGTTTATGGGCATCACCGACCTCTTCGCGGCCGTGCCCGACGTGCCAGACGGCAGTTTTTCACCCGCCTTGGCCAATGGGGCGCCGTACTCCTTCGTCGTCACCGCCGTTTCCTCGACCGGCGTGGAGAGCGCGGACTCGAATCCCGCCAGCGGATTGTTCGGTCCGTCCGGGGGCGCGGAAGGGAGGGTGTTTGCGGAGCTGAGCTCGGGGACCAACTCGGTTGAGGTTGACCTGCCCAATGTTTTGCTGTCGCTGGTCAACACCAACAATCCGGCGCTCAGCAACAGCGTGGTCAGCGACGTCAACGGCGACTTTACTTTCCCGCCGATGCCGGCCGGGAATTACCAGCTCTGCTGGCAGGCGCGCGGCTTCCTCCCGGCCTGTTCCAATAACATTACGATTTCCAACGCCAGCGTGGGACTGTTCGGGATCCAGCTTTTTCCCGCGTCGGGTGTGGGTTTTGTCTATGGTCAAGTCAGTTATCTGGACGGCTCCCCGGTTTATGACGCGGACAGCTTTTTCGGGATTGACATCGAGCCGGTGGTCGTTTTGACCGGGTCGAACAACAGCGTCGTGGCGTCTGCGCCGGTCAACTCTTCCGGCCAATACGCCATCGCGGGCTTCAGCCCGGCGGCCAGCATGACCGTCAGCGTGACGGTGCAGGGCGCCAGCGTGTCATCCAATATCAACACCTTTGTCACGGGCGAGGCCGATTTGGTTTTGCCCGACACTCCGCCCGAGATTATCTCCCTGGTGGCCACCAGCAACGGCGTCCCGGTTTACAGCGTCGCGCCCGGAACGACCGTGCAGGTGACTGCCACCGCCACTGGCAACAACCTCAGCTATGAATGGTTGGATATCAACGGTCTGACCTCCTATCCCTCATCTCCCATCATTTCGTGGACCTTGCCAACCAATGCGGTTGGGTTCCAATACTTGTGGGTGCGGGTCAGCGACGGCCAGGGAGGATATGCGGAGGCACGGTTGGAGTTGAACGTTAATCCCTTCGTCCTTTTCAGCGGAACGGTCGTGGGCAGCGACACCGGGGCACCGATCAGCAACGCCGTGGTCCAGCTCAGCACTCTTGCCACCAACGTTGTCGCCTACACTGACACCAACGGTGACTTCGCGATCGAGGTCAACATTGCCAACCAATACCAGCTCGGCATCACGGCCGCGGGCTACGTACCTCTGGACAACGTTTTCTCCTCTGAGACAGCCGACGAGACGTACACCCTCATGGCCATCTCCACCCCCACCAACATTTATTGCCCGGCGGGTCCATTGACCTGGGTCACCAACTGTGCCGGGGTGGTGGTGGCGATCCCCTACGGCGGGCTGGTGGACTCGAACAACAATTCCTATGCGGGCTGCTTTTTCGTGAGTTTGGACACCCTTGACCCCTGCTGCCCGGCGAACAACTTCGTAGGCCCCAACCTGATCACGGACGGCTCCATCCTGCAGCCTTACGGTTTGGTGAACGTGGCCGTCTCGGACCTGGGCGGCGATCCGTTGTTTCTGGCGCCCGGCTACACCGCTGAAGTGTTCGTCCCCATCTCGCCGTTTTGCACCGATACGAATTACGCCCAGCCCACTAATGCGCTCTCGTTCACGCAGGATCCGGTTTCGGGCGAGTGGACGCCGGTCACCAACGCCGGCCTCGCCACCAACCTTGTCTGCGGCACCAATGTTGTCGGCTACACCAGTTCCGTCAACGACTTCGGGCTGCTGTGCGACGGCAGACCGTGGGGCCCGCCGGTGCCCGCCCAGCCGCCGCCTGCCCGAGTGACCCTGCGCGTGCAATTTCTGGTGGACGACTCCCTCAACCCCCCGCTGAAGGTGGGCACCTTTTATGACGACGGCAAGGGACACCCGGACCCAAGAACGGACCCATTTATAAACGTTGACTACTCGGGCCAGACGTTCGTGTACTCAAACATCCTCGTGGGCAGCACGCTGTGGTTTGAGGTTCTAAGTCCCCGCCAGGCGCCCGGCTACTACTACGGCAACGGCGGTCCCCTCCTCGCCAACAGTCAAAAGGATGTCGTCCAGGCGCTGAGCTACCCGGTGCCGGCGGTTCCCGCCAATCCCGTGGTCGTCACGCTGGGCCTGGGCCAGAATATTGATCTCGCCCGCAGCGCCCAACTGAAGGGCTTGGCGGCGGCCAAAGCCGTCGTTGGCAACGGCATCCAGGCCGGGGACTTGGGCAACGGGTTCCTTGCGCGCGGAACCAGCCGGATCAATGCGAACTACAATGCCATCGTCAATTACTATCCCCGAGTGGATAAGCCGGCGCAGAAGACGAACTTCCATGACTGGCAGGTGGCCAACGGTTGGGACCCGGCGAAACTCGGCCCCTACGGAGGCATCGGTCGAGGGGATGACAACTACGCCCTGTACTTCAATGCCAACGATCTTGGCGCGGGCCGCCGCATGGGCATGAAAAGCTATCAGGACCTTGATGGTAAAAGTAGCGTTGCGTACTATGTAGCAACCTACGCCACCTTGGCCGACGCCGAAGCTGACGAAGGCGCCAAACTCCAACCCGGTGATCCCAAGAGCAAGCTCAAGTACATTGTCTGCATGGAATTCTCTCTCCCGCGGGACAAGAACAACAAGCAGGCGGGCAACCCGCGTTACATCAAGTTTTTCGCCTTCACTAATAATGTGAACGCCCAACTCGGCCTCACCGGCGTGGTGCCCAACGAATCGCGCGCCCGGCCTTTCCAAGTGCCGTATCTTTGCTTGAAATGCCACGGCGGCGCAAACCCCGAGCTCGTCAACGCGAACAAGGAGCAGGAGTTTGGCGACGTCCGGGGCCAATTTGTCCCCTTCGACGTAGCCAATTACACCTTTAGCAGCCGCGGCGCCAACGATCCATTCTCGCCCAACAACCCCAACTTTCTGAAGACATTCAACGCCCTCAACCAAGGCTTGCTGACCAGCCAGAAACTCGCATCCACGATGCCAGCCAACCTGCAAATAGTGCTCAACTATATCTTGGGCAACAACCAGAGTTACACGACGGCAGCGCCTCCCAAAAACGGGGGCTGGGATTGGAGCGACGACACCAGCGGTTTGTACAGCAAAGTCTATGCGATCTCCTGCCGCTCGTGTCATGTGACCCAAGTTGGCGGCGAGAACTGGTCCACCACCGGTGAGTTCACGACCGCCCTGCTGATGATCGCCGGCGGTGATCCCGATCGGCCTCTGGCCGTTGGCCCCTTCATGCCGCACGCCCAGCGAACGTTCGGCATCTATTGGGGCAGTGCTGCCGCCCAACAGTTGAACAAGCTGGGAATCGTCACGCAGCCCACGGTGAGCCAGCCCGCTCTGGCCAACGACGTCATGAACCCGCTGTACTTCAAGTAGCCGTTGCCGCTGCCGTCCGCCAGCGATATGAGATTATTGACCTCTCCTTCCGCGCATTTGACAAGTCACACGCTGTGCGCTGGGCAGGGGTCGGGGGCGAAGACCCAAGCCGGGTCCTCGACGAAATCGGTGACCATTTCCGCCACGTCGGCGTGCTTGATGGGAAGATACTTCCCGGTGGCGGCGGCCAGAGCCAACCCGGCCTGATTGCGCAATTCGGCCCTGGCCCCGAATAGTTTGCCACGCCGGTTGCTGACCAGCTCACCGCTGGCGACCAGCGCTTCGCCCGGCCGGACCGGGTTGAGGAAGCGCACGTTGAGTTCGGCGCAGAAGGCGAAGCGTTGGGTCTGCACGGCGCAGGCCCAGACCATGATTTCATCCAGCAACGTGGCAATCAGTCCGCCATGGACAGTTTGCCGGAAGCCGACATGCTCGGGTTGCGGGACAAACCGGGTTTGGACGAGGTGCCCATCGGTCTCGAAGCGAAGGTTCAGCCCAGCCGGGTTGGACTCGCCGCAGACAAAGCACGAGCGGGTGTGAGGCAAAAGTTTCATGCCGGCAATAGGCGGCGGCCCGCAGAAACAGGCAAGCACTTTTTAGCGGGAGTGAGATTTCCCAACCTTCCCTGGGCTTCTTGACACTGCCCTGGACCGCGAGCCGTCCCCGGCTCGCCGCAGCCACGAAACAACGATCGAAGCTCTAGCACCTTCCAACGCGCTGCGAGTCGGGGACGGCTCGCGGTCCGTCAGCGTTGGGCGGTCTCACTCCTTGGTGGCAGTGTCATCCGCCCACCTTCCCTCCCTACTTGCCCCGCGTCCAAGGCTCTGCTATGCAACGCGGAGATGATTAAAACAGGTCCAGGTCCCGTCTAAGGCGCATGGCAGTCGCGGTTTCCTCTGCGCCACGCGTGAGCGTGGACGGCAAATTCTTCCGGCTCGGCGAAAAGAAATTCTACGCCAAGGGCATTGCATACGGCCCTTTCGCGCCGAATGCGGCCGGCCAGCCGTTTGCCGCGCCGGAACAGACGGCGAGCGACTTTGCCCAAATCCGCGAACTCGGCACCAATCTCATCCGGGTCTATCACGTCCCGGCCAAATGGTTTCTCGATCTGGCCGCCGAGCACAAACTCAAGGTGCTCATTGACATTCCGTGGAACAAGCATCTCTGTTTCCTTGACTCCCGCGCCCGGCGGGCGGAAGCGTGTGAAGCCGTGCGCCGGGCCGTGTTCGCCTGCGCGCGCCATCCGGCGGTGTTCGCCTTCAGCGTCGCCAACGAGATTCCGCCCGACATCGTGCGCTGGAGCGGCGCGCAAGCCGTCGCCGATTTCATTGATGACCTGGTTCAGGAAGCCAAGCGGGCGGACCCGGAATGCCTGTGCGCCTTCACCAATTATCCCCCCACGGAATTTCTGCGCCCGCAGAGCGTGGACTTCCTCTGCTTCAATGTCTATCTGCACCAGGCGCAACCGTTCAAGAATTACCTCGCGCGCTTGCAGATGCTGGCCGAAGCCAAGCCCCTGCTGCTGGGCGAATTCGGCATTGACTCGCTGCGCGAGGGCGAAGCCCGCCAAGGTGAAATCCTGCGGTGGCAGATCGAAAGCGCCTTTCGCGGCGGTTTGGCCGGCGCGGTCGTGTTCACCTTCACCGACGACTGGTGGCGCGGCGGACGCCAGATCGAAGAATGGAACCTGGGGCTGACCAGACGCGACCGACAGCCGAAGGCGGCGTTTCGGACGGTGCAGAAGATGTTTCGCGCGGCGCCGTATTTCCCGCTGCCGCGCGGTCCGAGAGTCTCGGTGGTGGTGCCCAGCTATAACGGCGAGCGCACCCTCAAGGCCTGCCTGGATTCGCTGGAACGGCTTAACTACCCGGACTACGAAGTGATCCTGGTGGACGACGGCTCGGGCGACACGACGCGGCAAATCGCCTTCGCGCATCCCAATGTCCGCTACTTTCGCCACGAGAAGAACCTCGGCCTTTCCGTCGCCCGCAACACCGGTATCGCCGCCGCGACGGGGGAGATTGTCGCCTTCACGGACTCCGACTGCCGGGCGGACGAGGACTGGCTGTACTATCTGGTGGGCGATTTGTTGCAGAGCGGATTCGCGGGCATGGGCGGCCCCAACCTCCTGCCGCCGGAAGATTCGCTGGTGGCCGCGGCGGTCATGGCGTCGCCCGGCGGACCGGCGCACGTGATGTTGACCGACCGCCAGGCCGAGCACGTTCCCGGCTGCAACATGGCGTTTCACAAATGGGCGCTCGGCCAGCTCGGCGGGTTCGACCCGACGTTCCACCAGGCGGGCGACGACGTGGACCTTTGCTGGCGCTTGCAGCAGGCCGGCTACGAAATCGGTTTCAGCCCGGCGGCCTTTGTCTGGCATTACCGCCGCTCGACCATTGGCGCCTATTTGAGACAGCAGCGCGGCTACGGCGAGGCCGAAGCCTTGCTGGTGCGCAAGCACCCGGAATGCTTCAATTCGTTTGGCGGCAACCTCTGGCGCGGCCGGATCTACACCACCGCCAAGCTCGGCGACTTGATTCGGCCACCGATCATTTACCGGGGCCTGTTCGGCAGCGCCGGCTTCCAATTTCTCTATGCCTCCGAGCCGGCCTTCAATTTGATGGTCTGCACCATGCTCGAATATCACGTGCTGGTCACGCTGCCGCTGTGGGTGGTGTCGGTGATCTTTCATCCCCTGCTGCCGGTCGCCATCACCAGTTTGCTCATCTCCCTCGGGGTGTGCGTCGCGGCGGGCGCGCAAGCCGCCTTGCCCAGAAACAAGCGGCGCTGGTGGTCGCGGCCGCTGGTGGGGATGCTCTTCTTCTTGCAGCCGATCGTGCGGGGTTGGGCGCGCTACCAGGGCCGTCTGATGCTGCGGCCCACGCCGCTGGCGGCGCAGCAGACGCTCGATTCCATCGCGCTGCGGGACAGCCGGCAACCGCTGCGCGAGGTCCAATACTGGGCCGAGCAGCGCCTCGACCGGCTGGCGCTGGTGGCCGACATTCTGCGCCGGCTGGACCAGCAGGGCTGGCCGAACAAATCCGACATCGGCTGGAGTGACTACGACGTGGAGGTGTACGATACCCGCTGGAGCAAGCTGCAGCTCACCACGGTTGCGGAAGAGCATCCCCAGAGCAAACAACTGATCCGCTGCCGCCTGCGCGCGCGCTGGGCTTTGCGGGCCAGGGTCGCCTTCTGGTCGCTGTGTGGGTTCGAGCTGCTCGTCTGTGGTTTTGTCGGGCCCCGGCTGCCCTGGTTGTGGTTGCTGCTGCTGACGCTGCCGCTGTTCGCCTGGTTCCTCCGGCGCGAGCAAAGGAACTTGCAGAGCATGATCGCCGTGTTCCTCGACGAGCTGGCCAAAGAATGGCGCCTCGCCAAAGTGCAGCCGCAGAACGCCCGCCAACCCGCGCCGGAACCGCAGGCCGCGCCCTGATTGCGTCCGTTGGACCAACGCGGTAGTTTGAAGCCCGGCATCGCTATGATTCAGTATCTCGACCTGTTGCGCCATGTACTGGAGCACGGGAAATTCAAGACTGACCGCACCGGCACCGGCACCTATTCGGTGTTCGGGGCCCAAGCGCGCTTTCCCCTCGCCGACGGATTCCCACTGCTCACGACCAAGAGGCTCCACCTCAAGTCCATCATCTACGAACTGCTCTGGTTCCTCCGCGGCGACACCAACACCCAATACCTGCACGACCACGGGGTGACCATCTGGGACGAGTGGGCGGACAAAGACGGCAACCTGGGCCGCATTTACGGCGCGCAATGGTGCGATTGGCGCACCCCGGATGGCCGATCCATCAACCAGATCGACCAGGTCATCCATCAAATCCAGAAGCAGCCCGACAGCCGCCGGCTGATCGTCAGCGCCTGGAACGCCGGCGAGCTTGACCAGATGGCGCTGGCGCCCTGCCATGCGTTGTTTCAATTCTTCGTGCTGGAGGGCGAACTGCACTGCCAGCTTTACCAGCGCAGCGCGGACCTGTTCCTGGGCGTGCCCTTCAACATCGCCTCCTACGCCCTGCTCACGATGATGGTCGCGCAGGTCTGCAAGCTCAAGCCCGGCACATTCGTCCACACCTTCGGCGACTTGCATCTCTACGCGAATCACCTCGACCAGGCCCGGCTGCAGCTCACCCGCCCGCCGCGCCCGCTGCCGCAGATGAAGCTGAATCCTGCCCTGAAGAATATCCACGATTTCCAATACGCCGACTTTGAGCTGACCGGCTACAACCCGCATCCCGGCATCAAAGCTCCCATCGCCGTGTGAACCCTTTCAAGGCCATCGCCGCCATGTCGCTCAATCGGGTGATTGGCGCCGGCAGCCGCATCCCGTGGCATCTGCCCGAGGATTTCAAGTGGTTTAAGCAAATGACCACCGGCCAGATCATCGTCATGGGGCGCAAGACCTTCGAGTCCATCGGCCAGCCGCTGCCGAACCGGACGACCATCGTCCTCACCCGCTCGCAGCGCCCGATACCAGGCGTGCGGACGCTTTCCGCTCTGAGCCAGCTTGATCCGGCCGATGCCGCCCTGGCCGAGCGCGAAATCTTTATTTGCGGCGGGGCGCAACTTTACCAACAGGCCTTGCCGCTGTGTTCGGATTTATACCTGACCCTCGTGCAGCGCGTCGTCGAAGGCGACACCCTGTTTCCGCCCTTCGAAGACCAATTCGAGCTGGTCGAAGAAGTTCTCCACCGCCCGGAATTCAAGATTCTGCACTATCGGAAACATGGCCGGTGATTGGTGATTAGTGATTAGTGATGGGTCAGCGGTGAGCGGGAGCTATTTGAGCTGAGCGGCTCGGTGCGAATCACCAATCACCAGTCATCGGTCACCAATCACCAATCACCAGTCACCAGTCACCAATCCCCACTTTAGACTTTAGACTTCTGACTTTAGACCTTGGACTTTAGACTCCCGGCCCGATGTCGCAGATGTTGAAATCCTCCGGGGCGATGGCCGCCGCGACGCTGACCAGCCGGGTGCTGGGCATGGTGCGCGAGATGGTCTATGCGGCGTTCATGGGCAACGGCGCGGTCGCTAGCGCCTTCGTCCTCGCCTTTCAGGTGCCCAACCTCTTCCGCCGGCTGCTGGGCGAAGGGGCGCTGACCGCGGCCTTCATCCCGATGTTCAAACAGAAGGAAGTCAAAGAGGGGGAAACCGAAATGTGGCGTTCTGCCAACGCGGTCATTTCCGGGCTGGCCATTGCCGCCGGAGCGGTGACGGTCGTGGCGGTTCTCGGCATTTCCCTCGCGCTGGCCGCCGGGCAGTTCGAGGACGAGACGCGGCTGATGCTCCAATTGTTGCGCCTGATGTTTCCCTATATGCTGTTGGTGTGCCTGGCAGCCGTGTTCATCGGCATGGCCAACGCGCGCGGCCATTTCTTTGTGCCCGCGCTGGGAGCGGTGGTTCTCAACCTCGTGATGATCGCCAGCGTGTTGTTTCTGGCCCCGCGCATGGGGCGCCGCCTGGAAGAACAAATCTTCGGCCTCGCCATCGGGGTATTGGTGGCCGGGCTGGCCCAGGCCTTCTTCCAGTTGCCGAGCCTGTCACGCGAAGGTTACCGCTACGAATGGGTTTCACCCTGGCGTGATCCCACCGTCCGCGAGGTCGTCCAAAAGATGCTGCCTGGATCCATCGGCGTCGCCGCCTTCCAGATCAACGTGCTCGTGACGCAGTGCTTCTCCTTCTGGTTCGGCAAATCCATCGTCGCCACTTTCAACTACTCCGTGCGCCTGATGGAGCTGCCGCAGGGCATGTTCGGCATTTCCCTGGCCACTTATCTGCTGCCGACCCTCGCCGGCTTGGCCGCGGCAAAGAAGCTCCCCGAATTCCGCCAGACCCTCAACCAGGGGTTGAGCTATCTGGCGTTCGCGAACCTGATCGCCTCCGCCATCGCCCTGACGCTGGCCGTGCCGATTGTCCGGCTCATCTTCGAGCGCGGCAGATTCGGGCCCGACGCCACGCAGCGGGTCGCCCTGACGCTGGCCTGGTTGGCGCCGGGACTCTTAATGTTCTCGATGAACAACATCCTCGCCCGCGCATTCTATGCGCTCAACGACATCAAGACCCCCATGAAAATCAGCATCGTCTGCCTCGGTTTGAACCTCCTGTTCGCGGTTTGGCTGGTGCAGCCCTACCGGGAAGCCGGGCTGGGCGTGGCCAACACCTTAAGCGCGTCATTGAACCTGGCGCTGCTGGTTTACGCCTTGCGCCGCAAACTCTCGCCCCTCGGCCTGACGGGCCTGGTCCACACGCTGCTGGTGCTGGTGCCTGATGCGGTCCTGGCGGGAGCGGTGGCCGCGGCGCTCGCCTGGCTCTGGGAGCAGAGGCTCGGCCATGCCACGCTGATGCTCAAAGCCGGGGTGGTCTTCGTGCCGGGCGCGGTCGCCGGCCTGGTTTATTGGCTGGTGGCGCTCTGGCTGAAAGTCCCCGCGGCCCGGGAGATGACGGCCCTGGCCCTGCAAAGGTTTCGGAAGGCGACCAAGGGTTAACCACATTCCCAATTGACTTGTCGTCAGGTGCCGATTTGTGAAAACATTCCTGGCAATATGGCAAACAAGAAGGCTCGCATAACGTCCCAAGCTGCGCCCTCGAAGGCCAAACCGCCGGTCGGCATGGTGATCGTCAATCACAACCTGAAAGCTTCGCTGCGCGACACGTTGCAGTCCGTGCGCCAGGTCCATTATCCGTCGGTCACCGTAGTAGTTTCCGACAACGCCTCCTCCGACGGCGCCCCGGAAATGGTGCGCCAGGAATTCCCGGAGGTTCACCTGCTGGCGCACAAAGAAGAACAGGGCTACGCCCGCGCGGCCAACCTGGGCCTGGCCTTTCTGTCGGACAAGGTGAAGTACATCTTCAGCACAACCAATGACGTGATCTTCGACCCGGAGATCCTCAACGTTCTGGTGGACTACGCCGAGAGCCATCCCGAAGCGGGCGTTCTGGGCGCCAAAATCCTGTTCTTTGACCGGCCGGACGTGATCTGGCACGCGGGCGGCAGCATCCATCCCCTGCACGGCCACAGCCGCCACTTCGGGTGGAACCGGCGCGATCATTCGCGTTACGGCCAGGTGCGCGAGTGCGACTTCGTCACGGGCTGCGGCTTTCTTCTGCGCTGCGCGGCGCTCGACCAGGCCGGTTTTTTCAAGGAAGACCTGGTGTTCTACTCCGAGGATGCCGAACTGTGTTACCGCATCCGGGAAAGCGGCTATCGCGTGGTCTATGTGCCGGCGGCCAAAATGTGGCACAAGGTGGACACCACGCTGGCCAAGAACCGGCCGCTGCAACTCCGCTACAGCACGCGCAACGGCCTCTACCTGATCCAGCGTCACCGCGTCGGTTGGTACCCACTGTCGCTCTGGGTGCATCTGCTGGCGGTCTGTCCGTTCAAGATGCTGGTTTTCACCCTTATGTTGCGCGGGCAGAACTCCGTCGGCATCTGGCAAGGCATCAAGGATTGGCGCCAGGGCCGGTTCGGTTGGCTGCCTAACCCGGCCCCGCCCCAGGCGCGGGCGCCTTAGCGCAGCGCTGCAGAGATGGCGCTGCCCGGCCAAACCATCACACCAATTCAACCTATAACCCGTTGCATGTCCGAAGTAGCCTTGGTTTATCTCGCGCGAGCGCGCAGTGGACTGGAATCGCTGCGGCGCTTTCTTCGGAGTTACGAATGCCATCCGGGCGGCCTGGAGCATGACTTGCTGGTGGTGTTCAAGGGCTTCTCGCGGGAGGCCGAGTTGGCAGAGTGGCGCGCGGCCCTGACCCCCTTTCCTCACCGCGAGTTTCGGATGTCGGATTTTGGGTTCGATGTGCGCGCCTATTCGCTGGCGGCGCGGCGGCTTCCCCATCGTTACCTCTGCTTCCTGAATTCCTTCAGCGAACCCCTCGCCCCCGACTGGCTGCGGATACTCCACCGCTGGGTGGTTGAGCCGGGCGCAGGAGTGGTCGGCTGCACGGCGTCCTGGACCAGCATTGCTTCCATTGTGGAACATCAACTCGCTTCTGGCTCAGCTCTGCCGCCGCTCCAACGACTCGTGCTGCGGATCAAGGTTCCCATCAACCGCCGCGCTTTCGCGCCGTTCCCCAACCCCCACCTGCGCAGCAACGCCTTCATCATTCCCCGCGAGCTGATGAACCGCGTCTGGCCTGGCTTCGTCGCCACCAAGCGCGCGGCCTATCACTGGGAAAGCGGTCGAAAAGGGTTCACTCGGCTCGTCCAAGAGATGCGCCTGCGCGTGTTGGTTGCAGGAAAGGATGGCCACGCCTACGCCCCCGAACAATGGCCGCACAGTGGCACTTTCCTCCAAGGCAAACAGGGGAACCTGCTGGTCGCGGACAATCAAACCCGCGGCTACGACGCGGCGGACGCGGCGTCACGGCGCCGCTTATCAATCTACGCCTGGGGTGTGGACTTGACGTTGGCACAAGGGGAAAATCGCCGGAAACTCCCTGCGGCGGAGTGACCCTCTGCAAGGTAGGGCGCGCAGTCCTCTGCGCGCCGCCGCTCCCTGCGGCTACAGGCTGCGCCAAAGTTCCTTCAACCCCTGCTCCAGGCTGAATTGCTGCTGCCAGCCCAACTGCTTCAGCCGCGTCGCGTCCGCGACCACGAATCCCAGCGGGTCCTTTTCGACCGGGGAAACCTCCTCGACCAGTTCGGGCCGGCCCAGCATCTCCGCCACCGTATCGGCGATCTGACGGACGGAAATCCCGATGCCCGTGCCCCAATTGATCAAGCCGGTGTAGCGCTTTTCCACCGTCAGCAAGATCGCCGCGGCGAGGTCTTCGATGTAAATGTAATCCTTCGTGCTGTGGGGTGTCCTGAGCGCCAGCTTCTCGCCGCGGCGGAGCTTCTGGATGAGCGCGCTGCACAAGCGCGCCGGGTGCTCGCCCACGCCGTAGGGATAAAACACCCGCCCCCAGCAGAATTGCCAGCCGTCCCTGCGCGCTTCGGCTTCCAGCGTTTCGCGCAGCGCATTTTTGCAGCGCGAGTAGAGCGTCGTGGGCGCCACCGGCGTCCGCGCCTCGGACAGAGGCGCGTTGGTGATATGGTATTCGATGCAGGTGCCAACGCCGACGATTTGTTTTGTGCCCAGGCCGCCCAGCCGCCGCGCCAGCTCCAGGCTCCACCGCAAATAATCCTCGTTCTCCGGCGATTCGAGATAAACGCCCGGCGTCGCAATCCAGGCGAAGTGAACGCAGACCTCCGGCTGAAACCGTTCAATCGCCCGCCAGGGCAAATCGGCCAATGTGCCCGTTAGCCAGAGCATCCGCTCGCTGGCCGGCACGTGGGCCGGCGCCGTTTCCGTGGGCAGCATCAGACCGGCGAGCTCGTGACCGTGGCTCAACGCCAGTCGGCAAAAGGCCGACCCGATGAAACCCGTCGCGCCGGTGACCAGCATCTTCATTTCAAGCCAGCCAGCAAAGGCAGCTCGCGATCACGCTCCGAGAGTTTGGGATCGGCGACCGGCCAGTGAATGTTCACCGCGGGATCGTTCCAGCGCAGGCCGCGCGCGAGGGCGGGCACGTAGGACTCGGACATCATGTAAAAAACCTCGCAGTTGTCCGTGAGGCACTGGAAGCCGTGCGCAAGTCCGCCCGGAACATAAAGCTGGCGACGGTTCGCGGCGGACAACTCGAAGCCCTCCCACCGGCCGAAGGCCGGCGAGTCGCGCCGCGCGTCCACCAACACGTCGAAGATAGCGCCAGCGGCGCAGCGGATGAGTTTGATCTCCGGCTTCGGGTCGGCCTGGAAGTGCATCCCGCGAATCATGCCCCGTTCCCGCGTGAGTGTGAGATTACACTGGGGCCAGCGGGTGTTGAGGCCGTGCGCGGCGAATTCCTGCTCGCAATACGTCCGCGCCAGAAACCCGCGCGAGTCCTCGCGCAACTCGAGTTCCACGAGCCACACCCCGGGCAGGCTGCTGGGGGAGAACTTCATCTCACACCACCGTCACCCGCGGGATCGGCAGGATGAACTTCCCGCCGGCAGCGCGATAGGCCCGCTGCTGCGCGAGGATTTCGTCGGCAAAGTTCCACGTCAACAGCAGCGTGTAGTCGGGCCGGCGGGCCAGCAGCTCCTCCGGCGGCAGAATCGGCAGGTGCGTCCCGGGCGTCAGGCGGCCTTGCTTGTAGGTGCTGCGGTCCACCACAAAGTCCAGTTGCGCCGGGCCGAGGCCGTAGAAGTTGAGCAGCGTGCTGCCTTTGGCCGAGGCGCCGTAGGCCGCCATCGCGTGACCGGCGCGGCGCCAGTCGGTAATCCGGGTGTTGAGCGCGGTCTTGAGCTCCTGCGCGCGCGCCGCGAAGCTCTGGTAGTAAGGCAGCCCGGCGAGCCCTTTGCGCTGCTCCTCGTCCAGCATCACCGTCACGCTCGGCTGGACCGCCTGGCTGCCCGTTACCCCCGCGAAAAGCCGCAGCGAACCGCCGTGAATCGGGAGACGCTCGACGTGCCAGACCGTCAACCCGTGCCGCTCGAACAACGGCTTGAGTGCCGTCAGGCTGAAGTAAAACACGTGCTCGTGGTAGATCGTGTCGAACTCGGTCTTCTCGATCAACTCCGCGGCATAGGGAAACTCCAGCACCACCCGGCCTTTCGGCTTGAGCAGCGCGCGCAGGCCGGCCACGAAGTCGTTCGTATCCGGCGCGTGCGCAAAAACATTGTTGCCGAGAATCAAATCGGCCTGACGCCCGGCGCCGGCCAGACGGCCCGCCAGCTCTTGGCCGAAAAACTCAACCAGCGTCTCGATGCCCCGCTCGCGGGCGACCTTGGCGATGTTCGCCGCCGGCTCAATGCCCAGACACGGCACGCCTGCGGCCACGAAATTCCTCAAGAGGTAGCCGTCGTTGCTGGCGATCTCGACGACCAGGCTGTCCTTGCCGAGTTGGAACTCCGCGATGTAACGCTGCGCCGCTTCGCCGGCGTGGCGCAGCATCAGGTCGGAGAACGAGGAGAAATACAGATACTCGGAGAAGAGGTCCACCGGCGGCACCAGGTCGGTGATCTGCAAGAGCCAACAGTTGCGGCAGACCGCCAGGCGCAGCGGGAACTTCGGCTCCGGTTTGCCGAGGTCCTCGGGGCGGAGGAGGTTGTTCGCCAGCGGTTGCACGCCGAGGTCGAGGACGAGTTCGCCCTGCGCGCTGCCGCAGGAACGGCATTGGAAGGCCAGACTCATCATGCTTGCGCCCAGGCAACTCCCTGTCGGCGGGCGAATTCGGTGTAGGTCTCGATTTGCGAGACGGAAAACTCGACCAAGTCGTCCGCCTTCATGACATGGCGGCGGTGATACCAGACGGCTGTGTGCTGGACCGCTTCAGCGAAGGTCCAGACCGGCCGCCAGTCGAGCTGCGCGGCCGCCTTGTCAATCGAGAGCGTTAACAGCGTGGCCTCGTGCGGGGCCTTCGGGTCCGAGGCATCCACCCACGAGCCGGGCCAGTGGCGAAGAAACTCTTCCACCAACCGTCGCACGGGCTGCCGCGCCGCCGGGTCGGGGCCGAAATTGAAAGCCGAGTTCAGCGGCGATGATTTGCCTTCCGTGCCCAACCGCGCGGCCAGCCAGAGGTAACCGCTCAGACACTCGAGCGCATGTTGCCAGGGCCGCACCGCCTTGGGGTTGCGCACGGTCAGCGCCTGGCCCGCCAGCAAGGCGCGCACGCAATCCGGCACGATGCGCTCCGCCGCGTAATCTCCCCCCCCAATGACATTCCCGCCGCGGGCCGTCGCCAGCGGACCCAGCCGCGGGTCGGGCGCGAAAAACGACCGCCGCCACGACTGGGCGATGATCTCCGCCGCCGCCTTGCTGGCCGAATAGACATCGTGCCCGCCGAGCGCGTCGGTTTCGCGGTAGGCGAAGTCCCACTCGCGGTTCTCGTAGCACTTGTCGGTGGTGACGATCAGCACCGGGCAGCCCAGACCGAGCCGGCGCACCGCCTCCAGCAAATGCGCCGTGCCGATGGCGTTCGTGACCAGCGTCTCCAACGGCGCCGCGTAAGAACGGCGGACCAACGCCTGCGCGGCCAGATGCAGCGTCACCTCCGGCTGCGCGTCGGCCACGGCGGACTCCAACGCCCCGGCGTCGCGAATGTCGCAGATGATTTCCCGCTCGCAGGCCCGCGCGCCGACCAGTTCGTGCAGGCTTGGCTGGGTGGGCGCCGGCAGGCTCAGACCGATGACGTGTGCGCCCAGTTGCTTGAGCCACAGGGAAAGCCACGCCCCTTTGAAACCCGTGTGGCCCGTGACGAGGACGCGCTTGCCCCGGTAGTAATTGAGGAACATTACCAGACCTTCCAGGGCGCTTTGCCGCTGTTCCACAGGCCAGTCAGCAACTGCGCCTCGCGGTAGGTGTCCATGCACTGCCAGAAGCCGGTGTGCGCGTAGGCCGCGATCTGGCCTTCCTCGGCCAGGCGGCTCAGCGGGGCCTGCTCGAAGACACAGGCGTCGTCGGTCAGGTAGGCGCCAATCCGGCGGTTCAGCACGAAATAGCCGCCATTGATGTAATCCCTCTGGTGGTCGGCCTTCTCCTTGAATGAGGTCACCAGGCCATCCTTGATCTCCAGGTCGCCAAACCGGCCTGGCGCCTGGACGGCGGTGACCGTGGCGATTTTGCCGTGCTTCCGGTGGCAGGCGATGGATGCGGTGATGTCGCTGTTGGTCAGGCCGTCGCCGTAAGTCATCAGAAACATCTCCTCCTCGATGAACGGGAGCACGCGCTTGAGCCGGCCGCCGGTCATCGTCGCCTGGCCCGTGTCAATCAGCGTCACCGTCCAATCCTCCTCGTCGTGCCGATTGTGGTATTTGATTTCGGGTTTGGCCCCCAGACGCAGCGTGATGTCGCTCGTGTTCCAATGGTAATTGCGGAAATACTCCTTGATCGCCTCGCCCTTGTAGCCCAGGCACAGGATGAACTCCTTGTGCCCGTGGTGCGCGTAGGTCTTCATGATGTGCCAGAGGATGGGGCGCTCCCCCACCGGCACCATCGGCTTGGGCCGGTATTCGGTTTCCTCGCGCAGGCGTGTCCCCAGACCGCCGCATAAAATGACCACTTTCATTGTTTGCTTTGTATTGCAGCCCCGAAGGGACCGGGTCCATTTCGGGCCGCGCAGGTTATAGCCTCTCAGGCGCGCGAAAGCAATGCCGATTCGCTGCCGCATCCATTTCAGGGCGCTTCTTGGCCGTGCACCGGAGACTGGGCCTCAGAAACGGGTAGGGCGAGCGTCCCCGCGAGCCGTGACCCCGCCCCCGCAAAGTCCCCACTCGCCCCTCGGGTGGGGACCCCTTTTCCTGGACTGCGCCGCGCCAGCGGCCTTGGACTGCGGCGCGTCAGCGCCGCTTTCTCTGGCCCCCAAGCCGACTTCTGCCTTCTCGCCCGTCGTATAATACCACTTCGCAATGGAACTCGGTAGGAATCGGTGGCGACCCCTCACCCTGCCCTCTCCCCATCGGATGGGGAGAGGGTGGTCCCGCTCGCGAGACCGGGAGAGGGGAAAATACCGATTGTCTCCGTAAACTGGTATAACGACTCTCTACAACCGGCTGCGCCTCCCCACCCGCTTCGCACCACGCCAAACGCCTCCCGCCCCCCAAAGCCTCCACTCATGGAACCCATTAACTTCTTAGATTTCCTCCTTGCCCTCCTCCACTAAAAGCGTATAACCGCTCCAATGAAACCGAGCCTTATCAACCTGTTCCTCCTGCCCACACTGATCGCCGGGCTCGGCCTGATACTGGCGGGCCGGGCGGCAGCGCAGACCTTTACGACCCTCTATACTTTCAGCGCAGCCTCTGGCTCGTATCCAATTCTTACCAACAGCGACGGAGCTTCGCCGTATGGCGGTTTGACTTTATCGGGCAACACCCTATATGGCACGGCGCCGTACGGCGGCACCAATGCCCAGGGCACGGTGTTCGCCGTCAACACCGATGGCACCGGTTTCACGAACCTGCACACTTTCACCGGCAACTCTGGTTCTTCTCCTTACGTCGTTACCAACAGCGACGGAGCTAATCCGTGGGCCGGATTGATTCTGTCGGGCAACACCTTGTATGGAACGGCGGTGGGCGGCGGCACCAATGGCGAGGGCACGGTGTTCGCCGTCAACACCGATGGCTCGGCTTTTGCGAACCTGCATAGTTTCCCCGGTTATCCCAGCGACGGAGCTAATCCGTGGGCCGGATTGATTCTGTCGGGCAACACCCTCTATGGGACAGCCTTGGCCGGCGGCACCAATGGCAATGGCACGGTGTTCGCTGTCAATACCAATGGCACGGGCTTTACGACCCTCTATAGCTTCGCGGCAGGCTCCGGGTCTCTTCCTTACCAATATACCAACAGCGACGGAGCTTGGCCGCAAGCCGGTTTGATTTTATCGGGCAACACCCTGTATGGGACCACGCGCGGCGGAGGCACCAATGGCAATGGCACGGTGTTCGCCGTCAACACCGAGGGCACCGGTTTCACGAACCTGCACACTTTCACCGCCAACTCTGGTTCTTCTCCTTACGTCGTTACCAACAGCGACGGAGCTAATCCGTGGGCCGGATTGATTCTGTCGGGCAACACCCTATATGGCACGGCGCCGTACGGCAGCACCAATGCCCAGGGCACGGTGTTCGCCGTCAACACCGACGGCACGGGCTTTACGAACCTGCATATTTTCAGCGCACTCTCTGGTTCTAATCAAACCAACAGCGACGGAGCGTCGCCATTCGCCGGATTGACCTTGTGGGGCAACACCCTCTATGGAACGGCGCAGTCCGGCGGCGCCAATGCCAATGGCACGGTGTTCAGCCTTTCGTTGGCGCCGCAATTGACCATCACCCCTTTTGGAGCCAATGTTGTTTTGACCTGGCCGACGAATGTGGCCGGGTTCGATTATTCCGGGTTCACTTTGCAATCCACCACGAACCTGGTCTCCCCGTCGAGCTGGATCACCAATTCCCCCCCGCCGGTCGTCGTCAATGGCCAGAACACCGTGACCAATCCCATCTCCGCCGCACAGCAGTTTTTCCGGTTAATCCAGTAGTTAAAACCTCCACCCCGTAGCCGCCGACGGCAGTCGGCGCAAATCCGCCCCCCACCGGAGCGCCGGCATTTTCCCGCCTTACCCCGTCCGAATAGTCCAACCCGCCACCACCCCGCCCCCCCTGACCCGTCGGAATTTCGTGCCCAGCACGAACCCCGCGCCTAAATCGTAAATCCCAAATCCCAAATCCCGTCCATGCTTTTGTGCGTTCATCACGGAGGTCCAGGAACCGCAGCCTGAAGGCGCCGCAAGTCAGGGATTTGGTCCGGGAGCGCCGTTTGTGCATGCGCGGTGAATTGAAGGACTCCCACTTTCCAGCGCCAGTGCTCCACGTGCCCATCGCCAAACGACAACGCCGCCCCATTCTGGTGACGACTGCTCGGCATGTCCACCCAGGTGTTGTCCGGCGCGTAACGCATCGTCAACTGGCCATCATTAATCGAGTCCTCATTCTCGTCTATGAAGACAAACACGCCACTGGGAGCCGGGTTGACGATTTGTGTGAGGCTAATCTTGGGCGTAGTTAAGCCAGCCCGTTTGGAGTTGCCGGAGATTATTCACGCAAGCCACGGTGTAAGCCTGCTCCTTCGCCTTGCTCAAACCAGGCAGCAACATCGCCGCCAGGACCGCGATGATGGCGATGACAACCAGCAACTCAATGAGTGTAAACGCTTTGCTTCCCAACAACGCCATTCGTCTTGAGGCACCCCTCGCCTGCATGGTGAGTGTTTTTACCGAACTCATAGGGATTGGCTCTTGATGGTGCGCTCTGCCTCTTACGGAATAGTAATTGGCCCCGGCACAACCCGGTAGGAACGCGGGGGCTGGTCCGCAGGCTGAACGTCAAACCAAAGCTGGGACGGTGCGCCGAGCGTGACGTTGGCCATGCCCCGCCAGCCCTTCGTGTTGCTCAAATCGGTGTTGTATTGGATGCCGTAAGTCAAACCCACTACGCCGTCAATCGTGATGCCCGAGTAAAGGGCCAGGGACACCCCAGCCGGATTCATCGTCAGGTACGCGTTGCTGCTGGTGGTGCTGCCGTAAGCGTTGGTGATTACGACCGAGTAGTTGCCCGCATCGGTCAACTGCAAATTGGTCAACACAAGCGATGATCCGGATGCCCCTCCGAGCGGAGTGCCGTCTTTCAGCCACTGATAGCTGAACGGTGTAGTGCCTATACCGGTCACGGTCAAGGTGACGCTCTTGCCCCAATAGCCGACTTGGCCTTGCGGCTGAGAAGTGATGAGGACCGGCCCCTGGCGGCACTTCCCGGCGCTGCCGGCATTGTAGATCGCTCGAATCTCCGCTGCTGAAAGCGCCCGGTTGTAAACCGCCGGCTCGTCAATCAGCCCCGCAAACGGAGAGACAACCTGCCCTCCACTCGCGGCTGCAGCCCCAATTAGCAGATCGTTAGTACCCGGGAAAATACCGCTATTGTAAGCCGTCTGATTTTCACAAACCCCGTTCACGTAAATCCACAAGTTTGACCCGTCATAGGTTCCGGCAAAATGCGTCCACTGATTCACGGGTATTGAATTGGCGCTCCAGACGTAAGCAGATGACCCTCGGGGCCCTTGCGCGCAGTCCCCATCATTGCAAACACCCAAGCTGATTTGCCCACCCGGCACCACCGCCGTCGCATAGCCCTTCTGCGCATTAGCGCCGGACCAATCCCATTTGGACACAATATTGTAATACCCGCCTTGGCGGGTCAGATAAATCCAAGCCTCAATCGTTAGTGCATTGGTGAAATGCAGTTTGGGGCTGTCGCCAATCTGAATGTAACTGCTTGTTCCGTTAAAGGAGAAGGCTTGTCCCACCATGCCTGGGGCAAAAGTCACACCATTCGCCAGAACACCGGAATTGCCGTCCACAATGTCATTGGCATTGCCTTCGCCCGGCCACCACGAGACGATTCCAGCCGGAGGCGGGACGCAATCGGCTGACCACGCCTGGAATGCTGAGAGCAAGCAAAAAAGCCCGATCGCTGCCCACCCCGAAGCTCTAATGACGATGCCTGGTAAATTACCTGACCGCACGAGAACGAAACGACCCAATGCCAGAACGAACCGAACAAGTTTCATAATGACTTTTCGATTAATTGTCCAAAACCCATCGCGTACAGACCTGTACCTGTTACCATCTGCCCCCACCGCGCGGCCCTTGTCAAGCCCAAACCGCAAAAAATAGCTTTAGCATTTTACCTTCCCAGGACCGGGGTTGGGGAGGCACCAGTCGTCAATCACAAATCAAAAATCAAAAATGTTCAACAGCCGACTCGGGATACAGCACCTCATCGTCCCGCAATTCTGGATTGCACCCTGTAAAGCCTCCCAGCGCAACAACTGTCCACTTTATGGACAAAATAAGGCTTCTATCGCCTCCGAATCGTATCAGGCCGTGATTACGGGGGGGATCTGAACCCGACAATGAGACCAGCGGGAAGTACACAGGGTGACGAGTGACGGGTGACAAGGTCACAGGCCACCACCTCACCGGGCGGCAGATCGTATCTGCACCTGCTGCAAGGTGACTGCACGTGGCGACGCCCGCGGGAACCTGCGCGGAAATGAAAGTGCAGCGAAGCACGAACATGGCTGCGGTGGCCGAATGGAGGGTGGCGGGGTTATCTGTCCAGAAGTGGGACAGGGATTGACGTAGGGTTCTCATGTTTTTGGTGGACTTGGTGACTGGTGACTGGTTTGGCATCGTGTTTTG
>Ga0181524_10001962_pt1 | contig 22340 bp, 21 predicted proteins | sample PEATcosm2014_Bin_34_FD_119761 | JGI IMG/M metagenome (GOLD analysis project Ga0181524, IMG submission 119761) | Peatland microbial communities from MTU Mesocosm Facility, Houghton, MI, USA - PEATcosm2014_Bin05_60_metaG | ecosystem: Environmental > Terrestrial > Soil > Wetlands > Peat | place... | reverse complement strand
GCACTCCTTTCCGGAAGATGTCGAACGACAGCGTCGACTGAAGCGTCAGTTAGACGCGCAGTTCAAGACTCAACTGGGAGAATCCGTGTTTCACGACTCGGCAAAGCTCTCACTTTATGGCGAGATCGGAGCGGACGATGGGCGAGCACAGAAGCGCCTGATGATCCAAATGTCTGAGGATAACATCAAGGAAATTACGGACTTCAAGGACGCAACTATCGCCGGTTCCGACCGACAGCGCGCGTTCGAGCGTTACTACTTTCTCAACGAAGGTGACTTTCAAATGGCGGAACACACGGTCAACTCGGTCAGAGGGAGGCACATATGACTATCGATGTTCCGAGCCTCGTCTTGGCTGCAGGAGGGGAGCTTGTAGGGAAAATCCGGCTTCAGAAAGTTGTTTATCTGCTTGATCAGACGGGCATGGAGAGCGGATTTTCCTATGAATATCATCACTATGGCCCGTTTTCAGAGGATTTAGCTGAACAGGTCGAGGACGACGTTATATTCGGCCACCTCGAAGCCGTGCAGCGGCGCAGGCAAAGCGATGGTGTCCCATATGTCGTCTATCGGGCGCAAGCCGCAGGCGAAGGCGAGATGTTGGGCGCTCATTTAGCCGCCGAACGAGTGAGGGGTGCGCTTGCCGAAATGCAACGTTACTCGGCAACCGTTCTTGAGCTCGCTGCAACCATACATTGGCTTGCTGTGACGGAAGGCCTTTCGGACTGGCGGGAGGAGTTGGTTCGTCGTAAGGGCGCTAAGACACAGAATGGTCGTGATCTGCAGGCGCTGGATTTATTGAGTGCGCTTGGCTTGCCTCCAGCTGTGGGCGTTGCGGCATAATTACCGCGCCGCCGCGCGCGGCGAGTCCCTTGGCGATGACCTCGCCGCCGTGACCGGCACATCTCTCGACAAGGGTGTGGAACTAGACGCGTTGGCGAAATTGCCCAAGGGCGAGCAAAAGGTCGTTATCGACCACCGAAACCATTGGCAAGAGCCGCCTCGGCTTTCCGGCTCCAAAAGTCGGAAACGCTAAAACGGGCAATCTCTATTCCGTTTGAATCAATGATGATGAGCGCATCAAAATCAACTGTCTCAGGAGCTTTGGGGCTGCTCATCTCCATTTCAAAAAAGTGCCGGACTTGCGCGATTATACCCATTTGATCAGATGATTGCCGCTCATATTCGCGCAGCGGTTTGAGCTTGATCCCTTCATCGCCCGTATCAATGATTTTAACTTCTCGAACTCGATAAACTTCCATTCTCTGGCCACCGCTTTGCGCGAAGCATAGCAGTGAGATTGGGCGGCGCGAGGCCACGTCAAGGGGATCAAACTTCAAACCGAGACGCGGCTGCTATTCGTCATTCTCGGCGTTCAAGTCTTCGAGCGGGATAGACGCCGCACTGGGCTACTTCAAGCCCGGCAGTGCGTTAACCATACCAAGGAAAGCCGCATGCATCCGCCCGCCCTGCATCTGCCCTATCAAAGCCTCGCCCTCATTCTGTTGACCGGCCTCCTCGTCGGATGGATCGGCGCGAAGTTCGTGACGAAATACGGAATGGGAGTCGTCGGCGATGTCATCGTCGGAGTGATCGGCGCCTATATCGGAAATTGGCTGGCGCCTCGGCTCGGCGTTCATTATGGAACCGGGCTCGTGCGGACCAGTCTGAACGCGACGGTCGGCGCTATCGTCCTGCTCTTGCTGATTCGTTTGATCAGACGCGTTTGAATGGAGCGTCGGTGCTCAAAGGCCCGCCCTTCGACGCTTTCCCTGAATTTCCGATTTCTGTTTGCCGAGGGGCGCTGATGATGATCCTGGGGAAGGTGGCAAAGCTGAATTGTCCGCTCCTGTCCGCCGAAATCCGTTCTAAGCCCCGTCGGATTGTAAGACCATTTGTAAGACCGGCCTTCGTCGACCCTATAATTACTCTTTCAATATCAATGGATTGTATGAATATTTGGTCGGAGTGAGAGGATTCGAACCTCCGACCCCCTCGTCCCGAACGAGGTGCGCTACCAGGCTGCGCTACACTCCGACACGGCGATCTTGCGTCGCCATAACCCGCCTCGCGGCGGGCTCGCGGCCGCGCTGAACGCGTCCGCGCCGCTATATAGCTTTCCCGCGTGGCGGCTGCAACATATGTTTCCTCGAAGCGGGCGCCGACGTGTCAAATCTATTGGCGGGCGAGGGTGACAAAGGCGAAATCCGCTTCGTCCCTTTCGCCGCGCGGCGGGGTTTCGCGCTTGGTTTCGCGCCATCGCGCCATGTCGAGGCTAGGGAAAAAGGCGTCGCCTTGCGGCTCCAGCGCGATTTCGGTGAGTTCGATCCGTTGCGTCTCGTCCATGAGGGCGCGGAAAATTTCGGCGCCCCCACCGACGATGATCTCGTCGACGGCCAAGGCCTTGGCCAGCGGACGCGCGACCGCGAGCGCCTCCAAGGGGCTGTGCGCGATTCTGACGCCGGCCGGCGAAAATCGCGGATCGCGCGTGACGACGATGATTTCGCGCCCTGGCAGCGGGCGCCGGAGCGACTGAAAAGTGCGCCGACCCAGGATCAGCGGCTTGCCCATCGTCAGCGCCTTGAAATGCTTGAGGTCGCTGGAGACCCGCCAAGGCAGCCCATTGTCGGCGCCGATCACGCCATTGTGGGCGACCGCCACGACGGCGACGAGTTCGGGCTGCATTGAACTTGAGCCTTTCTCTACACCGCGATCGGCGCGGCGATGGCTGGCCAGGGATCGTATCCATCGATGTCGATGTCGTCGTAACGGGTTTCGAACAGAGGGCCGGGAGCCAGCTTCAGCCGGGGCAGGGGGCGTGGTTCGCGCTTGAGCTGCTCTCGCGCTTGCTCCAAGTGGTTGAGATAAAGATGCGCGTCGCCGAAAGTGTGGACGAAATCGCCGGGAACGCAACCGGTTTCCCGGGCGATCAGATGCGTCAGCAGCGCATAGCTCGCGATATTGAAGGGAACGCCGAGAAAGACGTCGGCGGAACGCTGATATAGCTGGCAGGACAGCCGCTTTTGCCCATCCGTCTCGTCGACATAAAACTGGAACAGGCAATGACAGGGCGCGAGCGCCATTTTGTCGAGATCGGCGGGGTTCCAGGCCGAAACGATCAGCCGTCGGGAGAATGGATCGCGCTTTATGTCAGCGACCACGCCCGCGATCTGGTCGATGACGCGTCCATCCGGACAAGCCCAGGAGCGCCATTGCCGACCATAGACCGGCCCAAGCTCACCCGAGGCGTCGGCCCATTCGTCCCAAATCGTCACGCCGTTCGCGCGCAGGTAGGCGACATTGGTGTCGCCCTTCAAGAACCACAGCAGTTCGTGGACGATGGATTTTACGTGCAGTTTCTTGGTGGTGAGCAGCGGAAAGCCTTGCGCCAGATCGAAGCGCATCTGATGGCCGAACAGCGACAGCGTGCCTGTGCCGGTTCGGTCTTGCTTGCGCCGGCCCTCGCGCAGCAGCAGATCGAGGAGATCGAGATATTGTCGCATCGCTCGATTTAATCGCTTCGGCTGGCGGCGTCCACGGTTTCGCGCGACCACTGCATGTCGATCTAGGTTTCGCCAAAGGGCAGCCGCACCTCGAACGCCGAGCCGCTCCCTTTCCGGCTCAGCACGGTTATGGAGCCAAGATGCAAATCCACGACGACTTTCACGAGAAAGAGCCCGATTCCCGTTCCCACGATGCTCGCGACATTGCTTCCGCGATAATAGCGCTCGAACAAATGAGGAATATCGTCCTCGGCTATTCCGATTCCTTCATCCTTCACGCAAATTACAATCTGCTTTTCTTCGGTATGCGCGCTGACGGCGATGGTTCCCCCACCGGGAGAATATTTCACCGAATTGGCGACCAGATTGCTGAACGCCTGGAATAGTAAGTTTTTGTCTCCCATTATTTTCAATGAATTGTAGCCAAGATCCTCAATAATAATGGCGTTCGTGGAGATTTCTCTATGTAACTTGCACACTTCATGGAGCAACGCGCGCATATCGAACTCGCTCTTATGCATGTATAAATTAGGTTTATCGTCAAAAAACTTGCTCGATTTCAAGATGTTATCAATCATCACGGTCATGCGCTTGACGGCGATCCGTATTTTTTGAGCTCTTTCGGCTGCCTTTTCGTAGGAGAACGGTTCGTGTGAGTTGATCAATCTCTGCGCGTGGCCGTCGATGATGGTCATCGGCGTGCGGAATTCATGGGAAGCCATCGAAATAAAGTTTCTCTGCTGTTGATTTAGGCCGCGCTCATGAGCGAGTTTCTCTTCCAGCATGGTCGCTTGCGACGCCAATCCGCGCTGACTAACCTTTAATTCGATGGCGTTACTCCTAAAAATGGTCACGGCGCGGGCCATCTCGCCCAGCTCATTGGGGCGATCGGCGCCGGAAACGTCCACGTCCATGTCTCCCTCGGCAAGCAAATGCATGCAGTTCGCAAGCTTTTTGAGGGGGACGGCGACGGTGCGCGTCACATACAGAAGGATCACCAGCACGGTAAACGCGCTCAGCGCCACCGCCGCGCTGATATAGTTCCAAGCCTCTTGAATTGCGACCGTCGCGCGATTGCTGGCCTGTTGAGCATGCAAATTATTTTGATCATTTAACCTATCCAGCAAATCGCTGGCGGCCGCGAAGGTGCGTCTCGACGAGTTGAGGTAGATCGCGATCGCATCGGCATTGCTTTTTGTGGAGCCTTGGCTGAAGACTCGTTCGGCTTCTGTTCTGTAACTTCTCCATATTTCCTGAAATTTATAGTATAATTCAAGCTCAAACGGATCATGTATCACGCTCTCATAATTATGCTGCGACCGCTCTATCGCCTGGTCGAGCTCTCTCGTCTCCTTGGACTGGTCCATGAGGGCGCCAGTCTGGGCGGATAGCAAGAAGTTTGCCTCCGTCGCCCTAAAATCCGAGGTGTAATTGTTTAGATCGCCAAGATAGCGTGTGCTCTTCAGCCAACGATCACGAATTGCCGAGGACTCCTTATTGAAATCGTCAAGCCTTAGTAATCCAAACAAGCCGAAGCCTATCAAGATGCCAAATAACAGAGCGAAAGACGCCGTAAGACGAAATCCAATTGACTGCGTTCGCCTCATGACGTTGCTATGGCTCTATGAATCCGGCGATGGTCGCCTTGACGGCGGCCTGAATACGGGTCGCCACGCCTAATTTGTCCCGTGCGTTGTTTAGATGGAAATTGACCGTCCTTTCCGCGATAGACATGATCAAAGAAATTTCCTCAGAGGTCTTTCCGCGCGCCGCCCACATCAGCGCTTCTATTTCGCGATCATTTAAATGATGCTGTGTCGGCCACAATTGCATTCTTGCAACGCTCTTGATTCGAGCGTTGATGATCGCGTGCAGAAGATTAAAGTCGATGGGCTTGGCGACGTAATCGTCCGCTCCGAGCAATCGCCCCTTGAGCTCATCGTTTCGATCGTTCATGGCGGTTAAAAATATAAACGGGACACGCGCGAAGCGCGGAGCGATCGCTTTCAGTCCCTCGAGAATTTCGAAGCCGGACATGAAGGGCATATTGATGTCCGAGAGAATGATATCCGGATGCTATTTGAGCAGCACGGACCAACCTTCTCGCCCGTTGTTGGCGACAATAACGTTGTAGCCCCTGTTTTCCAATTCCTCGGAAATCAACTCCGCCGTGTCCAGATCGTCCTCTATGCATAGAATCGTCTTGCGGGTCGCTCGTTCGGCCTTCGCATCCAATTCTTCGCCCAGTGAGAAGTCTCGCGGGCTTCGCGCGAGCGATGTTGACGCTTTTGGCATTGGGCACCCACTGAGTGACGCACGGCTGTTCGTCGCGATCCAGCGTGACCGAAATAAGCGGTCTGGACAAAAAATGGCCATGTGTGTCCCGGGGGGATTCCATATCTTTATATGTGCGGTCGCATATCTCCTGCCTAACGCACCGTTAACAAATGGTGCGGACGCCCTTATGCCGACGCGCACCCCGCTCATCTTGAAATCGTATATTTAACAATAAGAAGACGAATAAATGGGGTGCCGGGGGCCGTCCACCCAAGAAGCATTCGTTGTATTCGTTTATACTTTCAGCTCACCGGATTTGCCGTTATTGCGATATGATAAGCGGTCGAACCGCCCTGAGCTTCGCCGCCGAGAGCGGCTCCAATATTGGGCGCTATGCGCCGCCGCACGAATGTTCGGAATCCGGCAGGCGCCAGCTCTTGTGCGTGCGCAGATTGGTGCTGTTGTATACCTTGCCGCGATCGTCGCCCTTGGGGCAATTGAGCGGCGTGCTGATAAAGCACATGCGCACGCGGTCGCCCTTGCGCGATTCTTCTATCGCTGGAACCGTGTCGTAGGACACCTGATACCCGCCGTTGGCGAAGCGCACGGCGCTGCCGGAGCCGGCCACGGGCTGATTGGTCGCGCCGTCGACGAGCCGCGTCTCGACCGATTCGATGGTGGTGACGACGCAGGCGCCGACGCGCGTCGGCAGCGCGCCCGCCGCGGCCGGCGCGGCGGCCATGATCAAAACAGCGGCAAGCGTCGCGGCCCGACGGGACATCTCGACCTCCTCGAAAAGCGAGCGGCGATAGGCTGGGTCATCGCCGGACGCGAATGCGCGCTCGCGAGCCTAGGCGCTCCGGCGCGAATATCAAGCTCCTGACGCTCACCAATCGATCGGCGTCTCCCCGCGCGCGCTAAGATAGGCGTTGGCCTTGGAGAAATGCCGGCAGCCGAAGAAGCCGCGCGCCGACAGCGGCGAGGGGTGCGCCGATTCCAGCACGAGATGCTTCCGCCGGTCGATATTGGCGCCCTTGCGCCGCGCGTAGTTGCCCCAGAGCAGAAACACCAGCCCCTCGCGCTCCTCGCTCAGCGCGCGCACGGCCGCGTCGGTGAACTGTTCCCAACCCTTGTTTTGATGCGACCCGGCCGCGCCTTCGCGCACGGTCAGCGTCGCGTTGAGCAGCAGCACGCCCTGCCGCGCCCAGCGCGACAGATCCGTATCGCGCGAGACGGGACGGCCAAGATCCGCGTCGAGCTCCTTGAAGATATTTTGCAGCGACGGCGGAGGCGCGACGCCCGGTTCGACGGCGAAGCACAGGCCGTTCGCCTGGCTGGCGCCGTGATAGGGGTCTTGTCCGAGAATGACGACCTTGACCCGCTCGAAGGGGCATTCGTCGAAAGCGCGAAAAATCCGCGCCGCCGGCGGAAACACTCTTTGCGCGGCATATTCGCCGCGCACGAACTCGCGCAGCCCCGCGAAATAAGGCTTCGCGAATTCGCCGGCGAGGCGCCGCCGCCAGCTGTCGTCGATGCGAACGGGTTTGTTCATGGGGCGGATTTTAGCACAGGGCCGCTGGCGGCGTTCCACCTCGCGTGGAACAATCACAGCTTTTGCGAGAGCCCCACGAAGAACCCGCGCCGCGCCCCATATTGCGGCGCGAACACGCCGATGCCGCTGCCATCGCGCAATTCATATTTGCGGTCGAACAGATTGACGATATCGAACCGCAAGGTGATCGGCTTTTGCGCGGAGACGAGCTCGAATTCACGCGAACTCCCGAAATTCACGGTGAGATAGGCCGGGACGTGATCCATGTTGGCGAAGCCGGAGCGCAAGCCGCTGCCATAGGTCGCGCTCACGCTCAAGAGCGTCTTGCCGAAGCGATAGGAGGCGCCGCCCGATCCCGTCATGAACTGCGAATCGTCGGTGTTGTGATAATTATTCAAGAGATAAAGATAGGTCGCGGGGTCGAGAAGATATTGGTTCGAGACGGCGTCCTTGGCGCGCGTGACATTGACGGCGAGATTGCCATAGGCCTTGAAGTCGCCATTCTGATAGGCGCTTTTGAATTCGACGCCCTCGCTGAACCCTCGCGCCCAATTGAACTGGGTCAGCACCACCGCCTGACCGAACTGACCGTCGTCGATCAGATTGTTCGCGATCTTCGAATAGGCGTCGACGCCCACATTGAGGCCTTCGAACAATTTCTGATCGACGCCGACATCGAAATAATGCGCGCGTTCCGGCGTTACCGGGTTGTTGAACGGCACCGCCGGCTGATTGGTCGTGTTGTTGAACAGCGCGAGATTGGTGGGAGTGGCCTGCGCCTGCATCGGCGGGGTGAAATAGCGCGCATATCCCGCGTGAATGTTCGTCCCTTCGACGGGTTTGTAAACGACGCCGAGGCGCGGGCTGATCTGATTGGCGTCGACGAATTGATAAAGCTGATCGAAGCGCAGGCCGGTGTTGAGGACGAGCTTGTCGGTGATTTTCCACTCATGCTGAACATAGCCGCCAATGTTCCAACCGGTTTTCGCATTGAAGTCCGTGATCGGGAAGGGCGTCGGCGCGATCGCGCCGGTGACGGGATCGACGGGCAAAACAGTGGACGTATTGGTGACGTTAGTCCTTTCGGCGCTGACCGCGAAGCCCGCCCGCAGCTTGTGAGCGTCGTCAATCTCATAGGAGCCGTCGAATTGCGCGCCATAGAGATCGCTTTCGCGCGTCACATTAGAGGCTACGTCGTTGAACACCAGATCGCCGAAGACATCAGGAATGAAATGGACGCTAGCGTGGCGTTGAAACACGCCGAACTGCGCGTCGAATTTATCGACCTTCGTTTGCAGGGCCAGCATGTTATAGATGAATGTGTCGACTTCGTTTTCGTTGAGCGCCGAGGATGGATAAACAGCGGGGCCAAAATCGCCGAGCGGCGTCTGACCCGGATTGTTCGGGATCTGAAATTTGCTCGTGGAGGCGCCGGAAATAAGGCTCAGCCGCGTCGAATCGCCGAGCAGCGTTGAGACATAGCCGAAGAATTTACCCTGTTCGGTGTGATCGTGGATCGCATTGAAACTCGGCGTCGTGTTTTCAATCCCCAAAGCGTTCCAATTGCCGCGCGCGGTTGCAAAATACTGCGTATCGCCGACGCCGCCGCCATAATCGAAGCTCGACGTGATCGTCTCGCGGCTGCCGCCATAGACGCCGACGCCGCCGGATGGCGCGGAGAACGCTCGGCTGGTGATGTCGACCACGCCGGCGGTGCGCAAGCCATATTGGGCCGGCAAAGCGCCGGTGAGCAAAGACAGGTTGCCGACGAAACTCGTGTCCAAGACGGGGCCAAGGCCCGAGACGCCTTCGGGCAGCACGAGGCCGTTGATCCTGTATTGGACATTGGCGTATTCGTTGCGCACATGGAAGCTCGGATTGGAGACGGCGGAGTCGTATGAGACGCCGGGGGCTTGCAGGATCACCTTGTCGATCGGCGTGTTGTCGCCTTGCGGCAGGGTTTCGATCGCCTCGCGGCTGATGGTGAAGGACGAGGCCCCGGTTTTAGGCAAGAGTTCCTCTCGCGCGCGATCGAGCGCCTCGACCTTGCGATCCAATTCTCGCTCGGCGTTCGGGGCCTCTGGCGCGGCGGCGGTTGGCGCCGGCGGCGGCTGTGCCGGTCGAGGGGTTCGCCTCGGCGTCGGCGCGGCGATGTCGATTTCGGGCAGCGCCTCCTGAGCATAAGCGTCGGCGGCGCCAAGGCCCGCGAGCACGGCGAGCGCGAATGCGCCCGCCCGAGCCCGGCCCGCTCCAGCCGCCAAATGCGCGGCGATGGGCGTGCCGCGGTGGCGCCGCAGGGCGTCGGGGTCGTTGTTGCCGGTCATTGGTTCTTCCCGTCAAAAATATTGCGCCGCATCCCCGTTCAGATCGGAAGCAGGACCAATGTTATTTATGCCGAGACAATATCGTCAATCGTTGAAGGCGTAGATTGGAAGCCTTGTAAGGCCGCCTTGTTTGCGACAATCCATATCTATTCCAACGTAGCGCTTCTAACATTGTCGGGAAACGCTAGTTTGAAATCGTTTCACTTTTCAACGAACGGGCGCGGCGCGACTTTTGCTGCGTCGAACCATTGATGGCGTTCGACGCGTTATTCTTGTGTAAGACCGTGTCTTGGATGGATCGGCGAAGCCGGCATCCGAAGGGCGCGCCTCCTATCGAGGAAGTTGAAAAATCTCTTGAGAGACGCGCGGCTGACAAACGCCATCGTCATATTGACAGTCAGATGAGTTATCGACGTTATGAGCGAAGGATTGGATCGGCGATCTTCCAGTGGCAGGAAATTTCCGCCATTCCTCGGAAAGGCGGATGTCGTGCGCGAGACCGAGGCGCCCGGACCCGAGCCATGTTCCCTCCAGCGCTTCATTAGCGCCCTCGTCGCCACGGCGCTGACCGTGGTGGGAGCCTTTGTCTCGACGGCGGCGCTCATCCTGATCGCCACGATTGTCCCGCTGGGGATTGACGCCGCGCACGCCGTCGCGGTCGGTCTACTAGCCAAACAGATAAGTTGGGCCGACGGAAGAACGGGCGCCGCCGTCGCCATATTCGCGGCGACCTATCTGGTCATGGCCATCGGCAAGCTGCCGGGCTACCGGCTCGATCGCGCCGGCGCGGCGCTGCTCGGCGCGAGCCTCATGGTCGCTTTCGGCGTCGTCACGCTCGATGAAGCCTATCGCGCGGTCGATTTCGACACGATCACGCTGCTGCTCGGCATGATGATCGTCGTCGCCAACCTGCGCCTTTCCGGCTTTTTCCGGCTAGTGAACAACTGGGTCGTGACGCGCGCCCGCCATCCAATCGTATTGTTGCTCGCGATCGTGGCGGTGGCCGGCTCGTTCTCGGCCTTTCTCGTCAACGACGCCATCTGCCTCGTCATGACGCCGCTGGTGCTCGATCTCGTGAGCCGCCTGAAGCGCGATCCGATCCCATATTTGCTGGCCATTCCGCTGGCCTCCAATGTCGGCAGCGTCGCGACGATCGCCGGCAATCCGCAAAACATGATCATCGGCAGCCTCTCGCATATCTCTTATGGGGCGTTCGCCGCGGCCTTGTGGCCGGTGGCGGCCGTTGGCCTCGCCCTCACGGCCCTGCTGCTCGCGCTCGTCTACCGTCACGAGTTTTTAACTGGCGAGCGGCTCCCCACCGTCGCGGCGATTCCCGCCCGTCAGCATCCGGCGCTCGTCGTCAAGTCGGTTCTCGTCACACTCGCGATGATGGTCTTTTTCTTCGCCGGTCAGCCCGTCGCCAAGGTGGCGATCGTCGGCGGCTCATTGTTGCTGTTTACGCGCATGGTCAAGGCGGAGAAGGTCTATCGCGAGATCGATTGGCCGCTGCTTTTGATGTTCGCCGGCCTATTCATCGTCGTCGCGGCGCTGGAGGCGAACGTGCTGACGCCGGAAATGATCGCGGCGGTCGGCAGGCTCAATCTCGAGACAACGCCCGTCCTGTCGGCGATCACGGCGGCGCTGTCGAACCTCGTCAGCAATGTCCCGGCCGTGCTCGTCTTGAAACCGTTCGTCGCTCAGTCCTCCGATCCGCAAAGGTCGTGGCTGGTCATAGCCATGGCCTCGACGCTCGCGGGCAATTTCACGCTGATCGGATCGATCGCCAATTTGATCGTCGCGCAGCGCGCTCGCGCCGGCGGCATCACGATCGGGTTCTGGGCCTATTTCAAGGTCGGCGCGCCATTGACCGTGCTGTCGATCCTGTTCGGCGTCTGGTGGCTTTGACCGCGGCGGCTTTAATCTCAGCCTCGAACACGACCGGGCTGAGTGGTTTCCGAGTCTGGCTGGTCCTCGCGCATCGGCTACTGTCGGCGCCTGCGCGCGGGCGTAACCGTTGACGAGGTTGGCCATGGCGTGTCCGCGGCGCCGCCCTTTGCGCCGACTGTAAAGCGTGGCGCGCCGAACGCCATTTCCAAGGCGCCATGGGATCGTTGATCGCCCGGAGCTTCGGTCGAAATCGGAGCGAATGAACAAAGGACGCCGCGATGCACTGGATCGATCCCGCCTGCCTGCCCGAAACCACAGGCACGGTGGATCTCTTTCTCCTCAACCCGCACGGCGAGGCTGACGGACTGATATTGGTCGACGGCGTGGAGGTTCATTTCCCGCCGCACATGGCCAAACTGGTGGTGACGGCGCTCAAGTCAGGCGACAAGGTTAAGATACGCGGCGTCCGTCCGCGCGGAACGGAAATGATCGCCGCGGTTTCGCTGGAGGCCGCCGACGGGAGCCAGATAGTCGACTTAGGTCCGCCACGCGAAGACCATGATCACAAGCCTGGGAAGAAGCACCCTGCGGACGCGCGCAAGCCCATGGATGTCGAAGGAACAGTGAAGCGTGTCCTGCATGGGCCCAGGGGCGAGACGCGTGGCGCTTTGCTTGAGGATGGCCGCATCGTGTGGATGCCTCCTCATGCCGCCGAGTCGCTGCATGATCTGCTGGCTCCCGGCAAGAAGCTGGCGGCGCGCGGCGACGGGGTGACAAACGCGCTGGGCACAGTGGTCGATGCGCATGAAATCGGCGCGTCGCTCGCGCATCTGAAACCCGTCAGACCGAAAAAGCCGCACGAGCACGCCGGGCACGAACACCACAAGCACGACGAACACGCGAAAAAGCACGCGCCAGCGGCATGAGATATTCGCGGCGCTCGTCGTGTGGCGCCCACGGCAAGCCGCGCAAACCGGCGAAGAGGAGCGGCGCCACGAAAAGGTTCAGGTCTTTCCTTGAAGCGATGTGCTTGAGGGGGGATCATGGATGAAGTTGTCGTGAACTCCGCCGCGCCGGACATTCGGTCGACCAAAGCCGGCTTCCGTCCCGTCTCCCTCGACGCCCTCAATTTTCTGCTCGCCGACGTCAACGGGGCGCTCGGGCCTTACCTCAACGTCTTCTTGGTCACCCAGCAACATTGGAGCCAATCTCAAGTCGGCTTGGTGACGACAATCAGCGGCCTGCTCGGCCTCTCGCTCCAAACGCCGATCGGCGCGGCCATCGACGAAACCCACGCCAAGAGAGGCCTCGTCGTTCTGGCGCTCGTCGTTCTGGCGATAGGAGCCACGGCGATATTCGTCATGCCGAGTTTCTGGCCCGTGGCGATAGCCAATAGCCTCCTTGCAATCGCCGGCGACGTTTTCGGGCCTACCGTCGCGGCCTTGACCCTGGGGCTCTATGCCCGGAAACAACTGGCCCGGCGCATGGGGCGCAATTCCGCCTTCGACCATGCCGGCAACGTCGCCATCGCGCTCGTGGCGGGCGCGATTGGCTACGCCTTTTCCCAGCGCGCCGTTTTTCTTCTCGTCCCGTTTTTCTCCGTGCTTGCGGGAATAGCCGTGCTCTCTATTCCTCCCGCCGCCATCGACCATGAGCGGGCGCGCGACCTGGAACAGGGATCGGACGCAGCCGATGCGTCGGCCAAGACCGCCGGCTACAGCGTCTTGGTGGAATCCCGTCCGCTGATGGTCTTCGGCTTGTCCGTCATGCTGTTTCATCTCGCCAATGCGGCGCTGCTGCCGTTGGTGGGACAAAAGCTGGCGGCCGCTTATCCCGAAGAAGCAACCGCGATGATGTCGGCCTGCATTGTCGCCGCCCAAATGGTGATGGCGCCTATCGCCCTGCTGGTAGGACGCACGGCCGACAGTTGGGGGCGCAAGCCATTGTTCCTCGCCGGGTTCGCCATCCTGCCGATCCGGGCGGTGCTTTACACCTTCTCGGATAATAGCTTCTGGCTGGTCGGCGTACAGTTGCTCGACGGCGTTGGAGCCGGAATATTCGGCGCTTTAACGCCTCTTGTGATCGCGGATATCATGCGCGGCACCGGGCGCTATAATCTGGCGCTGGGCGCGGTCGTCACGGCTCAAGGGATTGGCGCCTCCTTGAGCGGCCTCGCCGCCGGCGTCATCGTCGATCACCATGGCTATACCGTCACATTCTTGAGTTTGGGCGCCGCCGCCGCGCTCGCCCTGATCGTCTTTGCCGTTGGAATGCCGGAAACGGCGAACCACGACCAGTGAGCATAGCTCGCGGCGCGAGGAAAATGCGTAAGGCTGGAGCGCGCGAAGTCCCGGCGGAGCGAAGGGCGTTCCAACCCCTCCCGATCAATCCTGCAACGGCCCCCAGGCCGGGTCGGAGGCATAGCCAGGCGTCGGCACCGGGAACTCCGAGCGGCCGAACACGTCGACCATGAAGATCTTCGACCCGCCGCCGCCGCCCCCTGAGTCGCGAAAGAACATCAGGAACAGCCCATTGGGCGCCCAGGTCGGACCTTCGTTGTGGAAGCCCTCGGTGAGGATACGCTCGCCGGAGCCGTCGGTCTTCATCACGCCAATGCCGAAACTGCCGGCGTTCTGCTTCGTGAAGGCGATAAAATCGCCCTTGGGCGACCATACAGGCGTTGAATAGCGTCCGCCGCCGAACGAGATGCGCTTCGCGCCGCCGCCGCCATGCGCGCCCATCACATATATCTGCTGCGAGCCGCCTCGGTCGGATTCGAACACGATCTGACTCCCGTCCGGCGAATAGCAGGGCGCGGTGTCGATGGCCGCCGTGTCGGTGAGCCGGGTCGTCGTGCGCGAGCGCAGCTCCATCGTGTAAAGATTGGTCTCGGAGCCCTCCGACAACGACATGATGACTTTTTGTCCGTCGGGCGAAAAGCGCGGCGAAAAGCTCATGCCGGGAAAATTCCCCACGGCCTCGCGCTGGCCGCTCTCGACATTGATCAGGAACACCTTGGGGTCGCCCTCGTTGCTCATGGCCATATAGGTCACGTCCTGCGAGGAGGGCGAGAAACGCGGCGTCACGACCAGATCGTCTCCGCGCGTCAAATAGCGCACGTTGGCGCCGTCCTGATCCATGATCGCGAGGCGTTTGCGGCGATGGTCCTTGCTCCCGCTCTCATCGACGAAGACGATGCGCGTGTCGAAGAATCCCTTCTCGCCGGTGATGCGGGTGAACACCGCGTCGGAGACGAGATGCGCGACCCTGCGGGCGTTGGCGGTGTCCGTGACGAATTGACTGCCCGCCGCCTGCTCGCCCGTCGTCACGTCGAACAGACGGAAGTCCGTCTTGAGGCGGCCGTCGCCGCCGCGCTGCGAGCGTCCGGTCAGCACGAATTGCGCGTTGATCGCGCGAAAGGCGTCGAGATTGGGCGTCTGATCGGGGTTGGCGACCTCGCCGCCGGCGACGCTCGACCCATCGACCGGTTTGAGAAACACCGACCGCTTGAAGTTATTATTGACGACGCTGGTGACGGTGCGCGCGGCGTCGTCGCCGACGAAATTGGTCACGGCGACGGCGATCGGCTGAAAGCCGCCGCCGGCGTGCAAATCGAGCACGCGCGCGGCGCGGGCCGGCGCGAAGGGAGCGAGCGCCCCTCCCGCGATCAGCGAAACGGCGGCGCGGCGGGTGATAGTCGATGTCATGGACGATTTCCTGCAAGGCGAACGGAGGCGGGATATTCTCCCTCTCCGCCATTCGCGGGGAGAGGGCTGGGCTGGACGTTACATATCTTCCTTCATGTCCAGTTCCGTGACGCGCCAATAGTCGTAATAGGGGGTGAACTCCGCCGGGATCTGCATTGGGCTGCACCGTCGCACGGCGGCCAGCGCCTGCTCGCCGCGGGCCTTCTCGATTGGGTTGGAGGAGGGGTTGAGGAGGCGTGGCTCGCCTTCCAGCGCGCCGACGGGCGAGAGGCGAAACTCCACGCGCGGCACGTAGGTCATGGCGTTCATCGACAGCGCCGTCGCCCAGCATTTGCGGTAATGCTCGACGGTGTAGCTGTCGATGCGCCCTTGCAGCGAAGGCGACATTCTTGCGGCCGTCGCGGTCGGCGCGCCGAGCGAGGCGAGTTGCGTCCGCTCGCGCCCGGTCGAGGCGCGCTGCTGCGGCGCCTCGTGGCTGAGCAGATTGGCGATATTGGCCGCGCTGAACTTAGACTTGGGCGCGCTCTCGTCGCCCGATTTCGGCTTGCCGGATTTTGATTCGGCGGATTTAGCATTGTCGCTCTTCTCCGCTTCCTCGCCGTCTTCGGCTTTTTCAGCCTTCTTATCGAGCTTCTTCTGCTGGAGCAGCTTGGCCACTTCGTCGGTCTTGAGGCGCGGCGTCTCCTTTGGCTTTTCGGGGGGCTTGGGAGGAGTCGGCGTTTCCTTCAGGGCCTTCTCGAGCTTCGGCTTCACCGGCGGCTTGGGCTTCACGACCTCGGCGTCATCGGGCTTGTCGTCGTCGGGCTCCGGGGCGGCCTTGACCTGCGGTTTGACCGGCGGGGCGGGGATGGGCTTTGGCGCGGGCGCCGGGCGCGTCGGGGGCTCGGGCGTGAGCGCGGCGACGCGCTTTGGCGGCGTCGGCGGTTCCTTCACCGGCTTTTCGGGCGCGTCGTCGGCGTTGGGCTCGGCGACGCGCTTGAACGAGGGCGGTGGCGTCGGAATGTCGCGCTTGGCCTCGGCCTGCGGCGGATGCGGATGGGTTTCGACCTGTTCGGCGACTTTCTCGGCCCGCTGCGCGGGCTTTACCGCGCGCGCGGTCTTTTCGCCCTTCATGATCTCGTTAAGCTGCTGGTCCGTCACGATTTCGATTGGCACGGTCTCCGGCGTCTCGGCGAATTTCGGCGCTTGCGCGAAGGCGATCAGCGTCGCCGCCAGCAGCCCGGCATGGGCGGCGGCGGAGATCGGAAGACCAGGCTTCGTGCGCGGAAAGCTCACTTTAGCCGCCCTATTTCTTCTCTTGTTCGGTCACCAGCGCGACCTTCTTGTAGCCTGCCGTGGTGACCAGCGACATGACCTCGGCGACGCGGCCATAATTGACGGCCTTCGATCCCCGCACATAGATGCGCTCGTCAAAACCCTGTTTGGCCGCCTGCTTCAGCTGCTCGACGAGCTGGCCGATCTCGACCGGCTGATCCATCAGGAAAACCTGGCCCTTTTCGTCGATGGCGATGGCGACGGGCTTTTGGTCGATATTGAGCTGGCCCGCCTTGGTCTGCGGCAGATCGACGGCGACGCCGGTCGCGAGCAGGGGCGCCGCGACCATGAAGATGATCAGCAGCACCAGCATCACGTCGATGAACGGCGTCATGTTGATGTCGGCCATCGGGGCGTGCCGCGAGCGGCCTCGTCTACCGCGCCGTCCGCCGTTGTTGCCCGCGGCCTGTATCGAAACGCCCATTCCCTTGGCTCCTCACGCCGCGCGGTCGCGGCCGCCGGCGGTCTGATCGATCTGACGCGACAGGATCGCCGAAAATTCGTCGGCGAATGTCTCCATTCGGCCTTGCGACTTGACCACGTCGCTTTGCAGCTTGTTGTAGGCGATCAACGCCGGAATGGCCGCGAACAGGCCGATCGCGGTCGCGAACAGCGCCTCCGCGATGCCGGGCGCCACGACGGCGAGCGAAGTGTTCTTCGAGGCGGCGATCGAACGAAAGGCCGTCATGATGCCCCAGACCGTGCCGAACAGCCCGATAAAGGGGCTGGCCGAGGCCACCGTCGCCAGCACCAGAAGATTGGATTCGAGCTTTTCGATCTCCCGCCCGATCGACACGTCGAGCACTTTGTCGAGGCGCGTCTGAAGCCCCATGAAGGAGGCGCCGGGGTTTTGCACCGAACGCTTCCATTCGCGCATGGCGGCGACGAACAGCGAGGCGGTTCCCGTCGTCGGGCGCTCCGAGACCTTATTGTAGAGTTCATCAAGGGAATTGCCGGACCAGAAACTTTCGTCGAATCGGTCCATCGCGCGGCGCGCACGTCGAATGAGCAGCGTTTTGTCGACAATGATGGCCCAGCACCAGACCGAGGCGGCGAGCAGGCCGATCATGACCGCCTTGACAACGACATGGGCGCCCCAGAACATCGTCCAGATTGTGATTTCGGCGGCTTGGCCGGCGAGCGGACTCGTCGCGATTTCGGCTGGATTCATGTCGGTTCCTTATCAGATCGAGCGGCCCCGACGCTCCGAGGGGTTGCGCGCTCTATTCCTATCGCGCTCAATTCCGCCGATTGTGGGGCTTTACATTGCGCCGCAAAAACTTTTCAGGGTCGCCGCGATTAAGCAGCTGTAAGGGTTAATGTTTGGTAACCGGGAGTTTCATTCGAGCTTTATTGTCCGCTTTGGATGCGCCGGAATTTTTCGCGCACCTGTGGCGGCAGGCGGCGGGCGCGCCCGCCTTCCACCGCCGCCACCGTGACCCGCGCCTCGACCAGAAGCTCCGCGCCGCGCCAGATTTTTTGCGCGAGCGCGAGCGAGGCCGCTCCGACCTCCTCCACGGAGGTCTCGACGTCGAGCAGATCGTCCATACGGGCGGGCCGCTTGAAATCGATCGTCATCGCGCGCACGACGAAAAAGACCGCGCCGCCGTCGCCCCCTTCGAGCAAGGCGCGCTGGTGAATGCCGAGTTCGCGCAAAAGCTCGGTGCGTCCGCGCTCCATGAAACGAAGATGCGACGCATGATAGACGAGGCCCGAGAAATCGGTGTCCTCGTAATAAACTCGAACCGGGAAGCGATGGGGAAAGGTCATGCGAGAGCGAAGCCAGGAGCCGGATGGGTGCGGAAAACCCGCCGAAAGAATCATAGCATCAATAGCGTCTTCTTCGCCGGGCGCCGGGCCGCATAGCCGAGTCCGGCGAACCCGACGAGCATCATCGCCCAGGTCGAGGGTTTGGGCGCTCGGCCGCGCGGGGCTGGCATTTACATAGATTTCCGATAGTAGGGTTCTTAACCCTTATTTCACCAACCGCTAGCGCGAACGGACCGCCGTGAAGCTGGCGTCGCGCGTGGGGCGGACGTCGATCCGAGAGGGCCGCGTCAGGGGCGCCCTCAGAGTTGTCTGAAAACGCGCCCTCGCGCTTCGGGACGACCTCTTTCGGGCCCTCGGCGCCGAGGGTGAAGACAGTGATCCCTCATAGGATCGCCCCGTCAGAGCGGCTGGACGGCCCTGTAGTAGACGCCATTGTTCCCGTAGAGGGGTTGGAACCAGGAGTCCCCACAAACATAATATCCGCTGCCGCCGACGACCTGGTATCCGCATCCAGTGGGAAGCGCGACCACTGTCGCGCCGATTGGATACGCGTTTGCGGTTGCGACGGCAGCCGCTCCGATCGCGGCGCCGGCGACGCCGACCGCCGCCGCGCCGCAGGCCCAACATCCGGCGCCGTAATAGCTGTTGACGACGGTCGGCCCATGATAGCCGTAGCCGCCGCCCCAGACGCCGCCTGGATGGTAGCCTTCCGCATGCCAGGTGCCGCCATGGGCGCCGACGCCGGCCGCGTGCCAGCCGCCATAGGGACCCTTGACTCCGGCGGCCGTTCCGCCCCTCGGACCATGCACAACGCCAGCGGCGCCGCCGTAAGCTCCATGCACGGAGCCGCCGTGGAAGCCGCCGAAATCGCCTCCATGAAAGCCGCCGAACCCCCCTCCATGAAAGCCGCCGAACCCGCCGCCGCGAAACGCATGGGCGGGGGTCGCGACGAACGCCGCGGCGATGACAGCGGCAATGGCCAAATCGAGTTTCTTCATGGTTATGTCCTCCGCAATCTTATTTCTTCTTCTCGATCGGTCCGGACGGAGATGCAAACTCCATTCGTCCGGCTTTCTTGGCCGCGTCGGATGTGAAAGCCGTCGCCGGAGGCGCTTGATCGAGCTTCCAATTGGAAAATTCGATCATGCTGCGCGGCTTGTCGTTGGTCGAAACCGGATTGATCCAGACGAGGCGCGGCAGCTTGTCGTCGGTCCCGATCCAAATCTGCGCCTGGAAATCGGGGTTCGCGATCGCGACGATGTCGGTGGTCGTCGAGCCGACTTGGTTGGACTTTCCGACGACAAAGGCGGACACGAGGTTTTCTGTGATCGCCTTATAGGGGTCGGCGACGATGAAATCGACGAAAGGCAAATAGAATCCGGCCTTGGCGAAGGCGGCTTCGAGCATGTCCTCGATGTTGTTCGGAGCGGTCATCACCGCCGCGAGATTGTCCCGCGGCATGAAGACGGTTAGTTCTCGGCCGTCGTAGAAGACTTCGGAAGGAGGCCCGTCTCCCGAAGTGACGATCTTGAGTTTGTCGGGACGCGTGAGCGTCACATCGGAACCGACCATGTAGAAGATGGGCTGGTTATTCCTGGCGGGTTCGTCGAACGCCCGGCGGACCGAAAACGACAGGCTCTTCGCCTCGGCGAGCGTCTCGCTCATGGATTTTAGGATCGTGAGCGCTTGGGCGTCGATCCCCGGCATCGGCGCCTGGGTCGCCGCGGCGGGTTTTTTCTCCCGCGCGGACGCGGTGACAGTGACGCCCCCCGCTATCGCATATAGCAGTCCGAACACCGCCACGAAAATCAATCTCATTGTCTTCTCCGTCAAATCCGTGCTTGCAAACTGAACCGGCATCCTCCCGGATGACCTGCGCTTTCAGTCCTAATCTGCAACCGTTTGACATTTATGACAAGCCTGAAGCGCGGCCGTACATCGTGGAAGGACGTCGTGGTGGGCCGGCTCCCCGCCGAACGCCAAAAATTGCTGAGTTCCCAGTCATCGTGACGCATGTTTCCCGTCGCTATCAACGAACTCATGCCAACAGCCGCGGGATGTCGCCGAACAAATCCCACGGAATGGCGACTTCGGCTATCCGAAAGGCGGCGTAGCGGCCATGGCTCGCTACCTTCGCGCCGATTTTGATCAGCTTTTCTCTGAGAGTGGTTAGGGACCAATCCTTGATGGGCTCGGGCGTCGCCAGCGCGCGCGGGAAGTCGCCGACTTATGGGCGAGCGCACGAAGCAGGAGACGTACGGCGGCCGCGGCGAACGAGCGGCGCGACAACCTTGTCCATTTGATCGCGCGCTTGCCCCGTTTGATCCACTGCTCGTAGGTCCCGCGCTTGTCATAGAAACCGACGAGATTTTCGGCGGGCCGCGCCATGTTGGTCAGAATTATGTGTTATCTAGCGAATGCGGGCCAATGGCCGATCCCGTTCTCCGCTTCTCCTCTCGCCTCGGCTTTCCCCGGACAAAGCGGGCGACGAGGCTTCCAAGGAGTCACGACAGTGGCTGAAGTCCAGGGAATTTCGACTCCCGCCACGGGGCTGGAAACGCTGGAGGCGCGCATCTCGCGGCGCGGCGGCGCGGCGCCGGCCTATCTGGCGAAGCCCGCCGGCGCGGGCAATCGCCCGATTATTCTGATCGCGCAGGAGATTTTCGGCCTCAACGAGCATATTCGCGACATCGCGCGTCGCTTCGCGGCTTTGGGCTATCTCGCCATCGCGCCCGATTTCTTCGCCGGAGTCGGCGATCCGTCTCGCGCGCCGGACATAAACGCGATCCGGGCGATCGTCGCCAAAACTCCCGACGTCGCGACGATGGAGGATTTTGACGCGGCGCTGGCTTTCGCGGGGACGCACGGCGGCGATCCGGCCCGTGCCGCGATCACGGGCTTTTGCTGGGGCGGGCGCATCGCCTGGCTTTACGCGGCGCATAACCCAAGTCTTCGCGCGGCGATTCCCTGGTATGGCCGCCTGGACGGCGAGCATACGCCCAATCATCCGCGCTGGCCGGTTGATATCGCCGGCGAGCTCAAGGTTCCGACGCTCGGCCTCTATGGCGGCGCCGATCCGTCGATCCCGCCCGCGCAAGTCGAAGACATGCGCGGGCGGCTGCGGGCGAGCGGCGCGCCTGCGGAAATCCATGTCTATGAGGGCGCGCCGCACGCCTTTTTCGCCGATTATCGCGAGAGTTTTCGTCCCGAGCCGGCGCGGGACGCATGGGACCGGACGCTAAAGTTTTTGCGGGCTCGGGGCGTCGCCTAAAAATCGCTGGCCAGCCCCTTTACTTCCCAGTCGCCGTAGCGCGCGGGGTCCAGCCCGCCGCGCCCGCCAATTTCTTGCGTCGGCGCGTCGGCGTCGGCGCGGCGGCGCTCTCGCGCCTCCTCCAGCGCCCGCCGGGCCGCCGGAGAAATCGCGCGCCGCGCGCCAACCTCCTCAAGCGTCTCGGCTTTAGCGCTCTCGCCGCGATCCGCGGCGGATGGATCAGTCATCGTTTCAGCCTTTCCTCGCCCGCCTTTGGCCCGTCTGTGCTATGATTCGCGGCCATGGGCCCGGAGGCGGTTGTTAGTGACGAACGATTCTAAACCATTATCCAATAGGTCCAAACCCGGCGCGCGCACGGCGAGCCGCCAGGGCTTCGTTCCCGCCGAAGCGGCGCGCATGGCCGAGGCCATGAAGGTTCCCGGCCTGCCGGCGCGCCTCGCGGCGGCGCACATCCTCGCCGATGTCGTGCAAGGCGGCCATCGTCTCGACGAATGTTTTTCGCCGCTCGCGGTGCCGACGCGGCTCACCGGCCTCGACGCGCGCGACATCGCGCTGACCCGCTCGATCACGACGGTCGCGCTACGCCGGCTCGGACTGATCCGCCGGGCTCTGGCCATTTTGCTCGACAAGGGCCTGCCGCGCCAGGCGGTTCGGTTGGAATGGCCGCTGATCGCCGCGGCGGCGCAGATTCTCTTTCTCGACGCCGCCGATCACGCCGCCGTCGACCTCGCCGTG
>Ga0181524_10001961_pt1 | contig 22364 bp, 20 predicted proteins | sample PEATcosm2014_Bin_34_FD_119761 | JGI IMG/M metagenome (GOLD analysis project Ga0181524, IMG submission 119761) | Peatland microbial communities from MTU Mesocosm Facility, Houghton, MI, USA - PEATcosm2014_Bin05_60_metaG | ecosystem: Environmental > Terrestrial > Soil > Wetlands > Peat | place... | reverse complement strand
GCGCAACACGGCGATGATCTGCTCTTCCGTGAACCGACTCCTCATCATGCTCCTTCTCCTCTCCCTGTCTTATACCCGGAGAAGTTAACTTTTGCCTGGACTAAATTTCGGGGAGCAGGTCACAGGAGTTAACGAATAACACCGCTCTGTAAAGAGTGGAACCTTGTGCCGTAGATTAAGGGAAAAGCAACTAAAATAATTGTGAAACCTTCCTGCATTTGCGACCGTCTATCAAATTGGGACCGGCTAGGCAGTGATCAAAGAGGCTCCTCTTGAAGTCAAAAAGGAGATTCCGGTATGAACCCGTTGACGATATCCTGCACAGCGCTTTTCATTTTTCTAATGGCCACAATTGCGACCGGCGCCGACAAGACACCGCCCACCTATCAGAAGGGGGCAATCATAAGCATCTCCGGCGACCATACGTTTTGTGAACTGGAGGGGATCGGTATACATAAGCAGATCAGCAATTGCGGCGATTTCCAAACAGGGCAACCCGTGGATTACCGGGTAAAAGGCGATAAGGTTTATATACGTCGGGAGAACGGCAAAGAGTATAAGTGCAGCATAGAAGGCACGATTGTGAGCAGCGTTCCCGACAAGACACGGCCCACCTATCAGCAGGGGACGATCAAGGGTTGGGACAAGCGCACCGACATCGTTTGGGTCGGCGCCAATGGTGAGACGTTACCCCGCGACAAGACGGTCTACGAATTGAAAGGCACCGACCTGGTCTACCTGATTGACTACTGCGGCGCTTTCCAGGCAGGGAAATTCAGGTTAGGGCAAGCCGTGAAATACCGAGTGGATGAAGCTGACGAGAATGACATGAGGCTTTACATACGCCACGACAACGGCAAAGAATACAAGTGCAAAATAGAGGGGAAGAAGACCTTAGAGGGCGCTAAGACCGGCGCGCCTTCCACCGCTCCTGCTGCTTCTCCTCCTACGGCTGCTCCGTCCGTCAAGCCTTAGCGATCGGTAAATAGTTGGCAGCGATTAACATTTGAGACCTCGGCTCAACTCATGATTAGTCGCCTTACTGGATATCTTCGTACTGGGCCCACTTTTTCGGTTTGCGCGTCAACCAGGAGTTGAGATCAGTAGGAAACAGTTGCTGCCATATTTACGTCTAATCTCGGCCAGCGGAGATGCAATCCTACCCTTGCGTGAAATGCTAACGCACCCAAACAACCTGAGCGTCACCCTGAGACTCGCTTTTGTCCCGCTTCTTGTGGCTCTTTGTAGCTCGCGGGTGTTCGCCTTGAAAGAGCCAGATTCCGTGATGGTGAAGATTTATCGAGATGAATGCATTGTCGCGCCGTATCGCGCCTTCCCCTAAGGCACGGTGACGTAGCTGTTTCCCACGGGCGAGGGCAGGCCGTGAAACCTTTAGCAAGAAACCCCGGCTCTACTCTCCCATTGGCAGCCACTCGAACGGGAACATCTTTCCTGCTTGGGCAGGATCGAGATGGACTCCTGCCAACTCTGCCGCACGAACAAGTGCCGGATCCTTCCCTTCAGCCAAGTCGCGTGCTGTGGGGAGGACCACCTCATCCGGAACGACTCCCACATGTTCGAGGGATTTCCCGTCCTTCATGATTAGATCCGCGTCGGTCACGGAAAAAGAATAGAAAATCATTGTGTCCGTGCCTTCTTTCTCGCCATACCTTTTTGCCTCCATCACGCTGCCTGAACTGCGGTCACCGATCGCGGTTCCCCTCTTCTCCAGTTGAACCATACGCGCAAAGAGCTCCGATGCTGACGCCGATCCACTGTCAATTAGCACGACAAGTTTTCCGTCGAAGGTATCTTTCCCGTGCGTCTTTGCCATTTGAGGCTTCAATTCTTTCCGACCAATTCGATCGGCAATCTTCACGTCGTGGTCAAACACACTGCCAAGCATCCGTTCCAGCGTTTCCACTGCGCCGCCCGGATTTCCCCGGAGATCCAGTACCAGCGCATTATGCTTGCGGGCAATGCTGAACATATGGTCGACTTCAGTGTCATTCAAATCAAACTCCGGCATTTTCCATATCATGACCTCGCCCATCTCAACGTATCTCTGCCTGACCACGTGATCCGCATTCTCGGCCTCGCGGACCAACTGCCAGAGGTCAGTTCCCTGAGTCAGATCCAAAACTCTTTTCAATTGCTTTACTTTCGCTTCGACCTTCACTTCACGCTGCTGCCCGGCTGGATCTTTCAACACAAGATCCGATCCTGGCAGAGGCGAAAGACGGTTGTAGTAGTAATTCATCTTCCAGAGGGAATCCCGATCGACAGTGTAACGGTTGTACGCTATCACCTCATCTCCGGGATGCACCTTCGATTCGGCATCCGTTCCGGGCCTCACCCGGGTGATGAATGCCCGGTCGCCTATCATCTGCAACCGGAAGCCGTACTCTACACGCACTGGCCTTGCGGGCGGCAGAAAAAAAGTGTGCGAATCATTCAGGGTCATCATCAGTGCGGCTACCATTGAGAAACCCTGCCCCAGCGTCGTGATCTGTTTCAGTTTTTCATCGAACTCGTGATATTTCGCATCCCAATCTATTCCGTGATAGCTCTTGTCGTAGTAATTCTTCTTGACCTCGTCGTAGGCGTCCCTGAGCATCTGCTGCACGCGCTCAGTATTGAGGCTGTCGATTTTCTGCTGCTGCGCTTCTACTCGACTGAATAACAAGGAACCAACGGCCAGGGCAATGACTACTCGGCGAACAGAGCCTCGATGAAGTTTCATCCGATTCTCCAGGTAGCATACAGGGATCTACTGTTAAGGCATTATACTTCCAAACCTATTGTCGGGAAACGGAAACGCTCGGCATTATTTCTAATGAACCTTTGGCTCGTTGGTGACGAATCGCCTTATAAGCAGATACTTGGCTTGACAGCAGCGGCCAAATCCTGGTTAGTCGGCTTACCGGTAATTTGGGTACCGGGACCAACTTGTACGGTTTCTGCCTTTATCGGGCTAGTCGCCAAACCGGAAAGGCTCCTCCTAATATGAACTTCGGCGGTTATGGCGTTAATCGTCCACGTGATGGCGACCCAGCGCTTCTCCCGGCTGGGTCTTGACATGCGTCTCAGACCCATCTATATTTAAACAGACGTTTAATTAAAGAGGCGTCTAATCATTCTATGGGCAACAACAAAACATTCCGGGCGCTGGCTGACCCAACTCGTCGGGAAATCCTTAGCTTGCTTCGCCACGGTGAAATAACGGCCGGGGCGCTGGCTGAAAAGTTCGATATGACCAAGCCTGCGATGTCGCATCACTTCGCGGTGTTGAAGGACGCCGATCTCATTACCAGTCGTCGCGAAGGGCAGCAGATTTGGTACGGGTTGAATACCACCGTGGTGCAGGACGTCATGGCATGGGCCATGCACCTGATGGAGGGGGGTAAGAAGCGCGGAGGTAAACAGCGATGACGGGGAAATACTACCTAGTTGGAATGTTGCTAACCGTAGCGGTACTGGTTGCGACCGTGGTTGCGTATCCCCACCTTCCAAGTTCGGTTGCCACGCATTGGAACATGCGTAATCAACCCGACGGCTACAGCCCGAAGTGGGCACTGTTTCTGATCGGACCCGGACTCATGGCTGGAATCATGTTTCTTATGCATTTCCTGCCCTGGCTCTCGCCGAAAAACTTCGAGGTGGACACCTTCCGGTCTACATATCTTCAGATCATGCTGATGTTGGTCAGCATGTTGGCTTATTTCAACGCTGTGGTCCTTTGGGCCGGTGTCGGCCACCCCTTAAATGTGGGCCGGGCGATTGTTGGCGGAGTATGCCTGCTGTTTGCATTGCTCGGGAACCTGATGGGGAAGATACGTCGAAATTTCTACATCGGTGTTAGGACTCCGTGGGCCCTAGCCAACGAGCGAGTTTGGAATGCCACTCATCGCTTCGCGGCGAAGACGTTCGTCGCAGGCGGTCTGGCAGGCTTGGCGCTCACGGCTGCTGGGCTGGATGGTCGGTTGGTATTTGTCGTTCTGATGGTTGGGGCACTTGTTCCCGTCGTGTATTCGCTGGCTTTTTATAAGCAACTGGAGCGGCGCGGAGAGCTCTGAGACCACAATCCACGCGAATCATCCCTTGCAGTTCTGGGCTAAGTCCCGGTCGCGTAATCGGAAACTGGCCTAGGACCCAATCGCGTTGCGCAGGGAGTGGGGTTGTTCTGAACCGCAGGGGACTCGGGCGGAATGAAGAATTAGCTTCAAACGCCCCAGCCGTATTTTTCGGCGTGCTCGAAGGTGCGCTGCATTTCCTGATGCAGAACTTCCAGGAACGCCGAGGTGCCCACCGTTTTCGTGCCGGGTTCGCTGATGTCCGTAGTCCGATAGCCGCCGCCCAGGACGCGCACCAGCGATTGCTCCACCCAATCGGCTTCCAGGCTGAGGCCAAACGCATCGCGAAGCATCATCGTGGCGCTCAGAATCGAGCCGATGGGATTGGCCACGTCTTTCCCGGCAAGTGTCGGCGCCGATCCGTGAATGGGCTCGAAGAGCGGCGCGCTGGTTCCAAAACTGGCCGAAGGAATCAAGCCGATGGAGCCGACAAGCGCGGCGGCCGCGTCGCTCAGAATATCGCCAAACATGTTGGAGCTGAGGATCACGTCGAATTGCGTGGGGCGCAGGGTGAGCTGCATCGCGGCATTATCCACGTACATGTGCTCGAGCTTGACGGCCGGGTACACCGTGCTCATCGCGGTGACCGTGCGGCGCCAAAGCTGCGAACTCGTCAGGACGTTGGCCTTGTCCACCGAACACAGCCGGCGCGAGCGGGCTTCCGCGCGTGTGTAGGCGAACGCCGCGATGCGTTCGATTTCCGGCGTGGAGTAAGATTCCGTGTCAAAGGCGCGCTCGACGCCGTGCTCGTTCACGTTACCGCGCTCGCCGAAGTACATCCCGCCGGCCAGCTCGCGCACAATTTCGATGTCCAAATCGCCCAGGCGCTCCGGGCGCAGCGGGGAAATCGCGCGAAGAGGCTCCAACACTTTCACCGGCCGCAGATTCACGTACAAGCCAAGCCCCTTCCGCAAACCGAGCAAGCCGGTTTCGGGCCGCTTCCCTACCGCCAGCGCATCCCACTTGGGGCCGCCTACCGCTCCCAGAAACACCGCGTCGGCTTTGTGGCAAACGTCCAGAGTTTCCTTGGGTAACGGGCTCCCGGTCTTGTCGATAGCCGCGCCGCCAATCGGCAGTTCGGCCGTTTCAAATTGATGCTGGAACTCCCGCGCGCATTCCTGGAGCACGCTGGCGGCCGCGCGAGTCACTTCCGGGCCGATGCCATCGCCCGGCAGAAGTACAATTTTCTTCTTCAACTTCATCGTGGGGTCCCCGTTCTAACAGGTTACTGAAAAATGCCAAAAAGCCTTTCTTAAGTGGCCCTTGAAATCTGTAGAAGGGACGTGCTGTTGAAGCAAAGGAAAAGCAGATTCCTCGCTTCGCTCGGAATGACAAACTAGTGCCGTTCCAACTTGTTCCCGCAAATCCCTTCGAGAGTACTCTCTCCGTGTTCGCGTCAGATGCTTGGACCGTCATTTGGCCCAAATAGTTGGAACGGCACTAGGACATTACCTCCACTGAATTCCAAAGAGCCCATTGGTAGTAGGAGCATTTCGCCGGGGCTCTCCGAAGCTCAGAGTAAACTGAATCCCCGCCCTCCTAAAGAGAAGGTCTTTCCCCGCAGCCTGCTAAAAGATTGTAGCGCGGGTCAGACCGCGGGTGCGGCTTCGCTGGCCAAAGGCACGGCTTTGCGGCGCATCACTTCGTGGGCGATGGTCATGAGGTCGCGCGCGCGCACCTGCTTGGACGCGTCGGCCAGCGTGGTTACGCGGCGGTAGCATTCGGCGAGTTCGGCATCATTCGGCTCGTAGCCGAGTTCCTGGAGCGAAATCCGAAGCGCATGGCGTCCGGAGTGCTTGCCGAGCACCAGCGAACGCGAAGGCACGCCCACGGCCTCCGGCGAAATAATCTCGTAGGTCAAAGGGTTCTTGATGATGCCGTCCTGGTGAATGCCGGCTTCATGCGCGAAGGCGTTTGCGCCCACCACGGCTTTGTTGGGTGCCACCTGCGCCCCGGTGATCTGCGTCAGCAGGCGGCTGGACTTGTACAGTTCGTTCAGCTTGAGTTTCGTGGCCACGCCAAAGCTTTCCTTGCGCACGGCAAGCGCAATAGCCACTTCTTCCAGTGCGGCGTTGCCCGCGCGTTCTCCAATACCGTTGACCGTGCACTCAATCTGGCGAACTCCCGCGCGAACGGCCGCCAGCGAATTGGCCACCGCAAGGCCCAGGTCATCGTGACAATGCGCGCTAAAGATAATGTGATCCGGATCGCCCAGGTGCGCGCGCACCTTCAGGAACATATCTGCATACTCTTCCGGCACCGCGTAGCCCACCGTGTCCGGCAGATTCAAAATCGTGGCGCCGGCATCCATGGCAACCTGGCAGGCCTTGCAAAGAAAATCAATTTCCGTGCGCCCGGCGTCTTCAGCGGAAAACTCCACTTCAGGAACGAAATTCCGCGCCAGCTTGACCATTGAGCCGATGGCTTCGAGCGCCTGCTCCCGCGTCATGTGCAGCTTGGCCTGTAGGTGCAGGTCGGAGGTAGCCAGAAACACGTGCATGCGCGGGTACTTGGCCGGCTTCAAGGCTTCCGCAGCGGCAAGGATGTCGTCTTTCCGGGCCCGCGCCAGCCCCGCAATCGGCACCTCGCGAACTTCCCTGGCTACGGCCAGCACAGCTTCCAGGTCGCCCTTGGAGGCGATCGGAAAGCCGGCCTCGATGATGTCCACGCCCAACGCAGCGAGCTGGTGCGCCATGCGGATCTTCTCTTCCGTGTTCATGGAGAAGCCCGGCGACTGTTCACCATCGCGAAGGGTCGTATCGAAAATGCGGACGTGGCTCATGGGTACCCCCGAAGCTGGAACTCCAGTAACGCACGTTGGGAGGGTTTTAGTCCAATTTATCTTGGTTCTATAATTTATAATCCTGGCTTATACTAGGGCAAAGCGGGCGGGGAGCCGGCAATGTCCCCCGTCATCCCCAGCGCGGCGGGCAGTCCCGCTGCGCCCCCGAAAAGAGGCTCTATCGCTATGGATCTAGGCGAATTGCAGGTTTTCCTTACTGTTGCCAAGGAAGGCAGTTTTTCCCGCGCCGCCGAACGGCTTTACCGCACGCAGCCCGCGGTCAGCCTGGCCATCCGCAAGCTGGAGGATTCCCTGGGCCAGCCGCTGTTTGTCCGCGGCGCCCGCCCCGTGCGCCTGACCGATGCCGGCACGCTGTTGCGCGAATATGCCGAGCGTTTGATCAACCTGCGCGACGAGGTTAAGAAAAGCCTTATGGAACTGGAAGGGCTGAAGCGCGGCGAGCTTTCCCTGGGCGTCAATGAAAGCTCCATTCACGCGCTGCTGCCCGCGTTGGCGCAATTCCGCGAAGCGCATCCGGGTGTGCAGGTACGCGTGCATCGCATGTTTTCGCGCGATATTCCGCACGAGGTGGTCAATTACCGTCTGGACCTCGGCGCCGTTTCGTTTGTGCCGCGCGAGACGCAATTGCAGGCCACGGAAATTTTGAAGGATGAGTTGACGCTGGTGGTGCCGCCCAAGCACGCTCTGGCCAGAAAGCGCGAAGTGGAGATCGAAGAGCTGGGCAAGGAATCATTTATTGCGCACATCGTGGAATCGCCGTTCCGCCGCAAAGTGATTGAACTGTTTGCGCGGCATCGCACTCCGCTGAATATGCCCATCGAAATGCCCACCATCGAAAGCATTAAGCGCTTCGTCCAGATGGGCATGGGTGTGGCCATCGTGCCGCGGATGTGTGCAACCTGGGAGATCGAGCACGGCTGGCTGAAAGAACTGAGGATCCGCCAAATGAGTATTCCGCGGCATCTCTACATCATCTCGCGCCGCGGCGCGCGGCTCCCCCATGCGGCCACAGAGTTCATGCGCATCTTGAAATCGGAATAGGCGCCTGGGCGGGTGTGATACGAAAGGGATGGTGCTGGGTCAGTTGCTCAAAAAAAACGACCACCGGGCAGCGGGACCTGTGTGCTGCGACGGTGCTGCATCTTCAGCATTCGTGTAGGCGCGCCACCTCATTTGCGACTCAGGTCCGAGGGAGGGAAACACAGTGACTTTGGAAGAGTTGGATGACAGCTTGCCCAATGGATTCCATGACGCAAAGATATTCTCGCTTGAACTCGACTATGTGTTGGGAATCGCGAGATTCCAGATGAATCTATTGGTCGGATGGCCCGACGACCCAGAACTGGAGCGTGAGGCGTACCAAGAAGCGACTCTAGTCGTGAGCGGTTTGTGTTTCTGCTCCGTTGATCCCCCTTTTTCGACATACCCCTTCCTTCCCGACGGGAAACCTATTTGTGTGAGCGGCGACCCGGCGAAATCCGACCATCTGTCGTCCCTTCCCGAATTAGCTGCAAAATTGCCCAGTGGCACTTGGTGTTATCGATTCTTTGTTGATGATTGGAACGCGTTCATCCACATTGCCGGACGCGATGCTGAGGTGACATGGGTTGGTTCCAAACCGAAGCATGCAGTATAGGGACGACTCGCTCCTTCTACGCCACTTCCAGGGTCAGTAGGTCCAGTGTGGTCGCGTGATCGGAAACAGACCCACCCCCGAAACATTCGCTCTTTAACAGGGTTCTCGATTATTCTATTAGGTGCAGCCGCGTTTTCAGCGGCGACCTATGATCAGCGGATTGGCCATTCTCATTATCGGGTTCTTTCTGGGCATGCGTCATGCCACGGACCCGGATCACGTCATCGCCGTGTCCACCATCGTGACCCGCGAGCGCTCGCTTTCCAAGGCCGCGCTGATCGGCGCAATGTGGGGCATAGGCCATACGCTGACCATTTTGGTGGTCGGCGCCGCCATCATCCTGTTCAATCTGGTGATTCCGCCGCGCGTCGGGCTCACCATGGAATTGGCCGTCGGCCTGATGCTGGTTCTCCTCGGCGTGCTAAATCTCGCGGGCGTCACCAAATGGCTCAGCGAGAAATTCTCGCCCGCGCATCCTCATCTCACCGGCGAGCACGCGCACATTCATGAGCACGGTTCTCATTTGCATTATCACTGGCATGAGCACGCCCCGGCCAAGGAACACCACGGCGACTCGCTCGCCGCGCCTGGCTGGCTGAGCAGCCCGTTCGCCAAACTGGGACTGTTTCATTCGTTGCGGCCCTTGCTGATTGGGATTGTGCACGGCCTTGCGGGCTCAGCCGCCGTCGCGCTTCTCGTTCTCACAACGATCCACGACCCGCGCTGGGGCGTCCTCTATCTCTTGATCTTCGGAGCCGGCACAGTCGGCGGGATGATCCTGATTACGGCGGCGCTCTCCGTACCGTTCACCTACGCGGGTGCGCGGTTTGCCTGGATGACGAGAGGATTGGTGACGGCTTCTGGCCTGTTGAGTCTGGGCTTCGGCCTGTTCATTTCCTACCAGATTGGGGTCGTCGATGGCTTGTTCACCAGCCATCCGAACTGGTCGCCGCACTAAACCTTCCGCGTCTTCTGTGGCGATGTGTGCAGGCGGGGAGAGTCTGCCGCCTTCTTAGCGCGATTTCCGGAGAACTAGGATCTGCTCGCAGAGGCTTCTTCGACGATCTTGGAAACCGGCAGTAGCTTCTGCAATCCCGCCACGGTAACCACCGCCGTCGCTTGGGGCGTCAGGGCCGCCAGCGCAAAAGCTTTCCCTTGATTCCGCCGGTTCACAAACAGCGAAACCAGGGCGCCCACTCCCGCGGAATCCAGGAAATTCACCCCGCTCATGTCCAGAATCACATGCTTCGCGGTCTCCAGGCGCATCCGCGGGATAAAGCCCGCGACCGTCTCCAGGCTTAGCTTGCCTTTAAGGTGGTACACCGTGACGTCATCGGTGCTTATAGCAGTCTTTTCAACATCAAGCGCGAATGGTGGCATAAGCAAAAGACAGTAGCCGAAACGGCGGGAATTGCACATTAACAGGTATTAACAATTGTGCGGAGGGGTCTTGAAGGGGCGGTGTTCCATTTTGGAACAGGTCTTCCCTTTCTTTTACGTTGCTTATTGCATAATCCTTGTTGACGACCTATCTACATCACGCTACCGTCATACCGGTTCCCTCTCAGGCCCAAACATTTTCATCTTTTCAGGAGTGGCACGCGATGAAAGCGTCGTCCTACGTCTTCTTGCGATTTCTAGTGCGAAAGTGCACCCCGCCGTTGCTCTTGCTTGGCTTGGCGACTCAAGGCCTCTGCCAAACACCGCAGCAACACGTGTATGCCACCGGGACTGGCACGAACAATCCAAGTGCGGCGGTCATTTCGGGGTTCGACAAGAACTCTCTTTCGGGTTCCCTGGCCGCTATTCCTTCCAGCCCCTTTCCCACGCATAACGCCGCACCCATGGCGGTCGACGGACAGGGAAAATTTCTATTTGTCGCCGGCCCCACAAGCATCGCCATGTATGCGATCGATCCGGCGAGCGGAGCGTTGACGGAGGTGCCGCATTCTCCCTTTCCGTACATTCCCACGATCAATGCGAACCAGGCTCCTTCTAATCCACTCTCGATCACGACCGAACCCAGTGGGAAGTACGTGTACGTTGGTTTTCAGAATGGTGATTTCCCTGGAAATCCGGAAGGCAACAGTTCCATCACCCCGTACGTGATCGATACCTCCAATGCCGCGGATGCGGTGCTGGATATCGGCCCCCAGTTGTCATTGGATTTCAACGCCCAGCCGACGAACCTATTCGTGGGACCCACTGGCTTGCATCTGTATGTCGCGCTTGGGCCGTATGGCGACAATCTCTACGCGGGATTTGATGTCTACGATATAGATGGGAATACCGGCGAACTCGACAATCCGAGGGCGGCAGACACGCTCGGGCCCTCTCAACTTAGCGCGATGGATCCGCAGGGGCGTTTTTTGTTTCAGGCCTATGGGCAATACGATAGCTGGCTGATGTCCTTCCAGCTATCGCCGTCCGATGGCTCCATCGCGGCAACCACGGCGATCTTTGTCAACTATACGATGGTGCATGGCATCGTTGCGGATCCCAGCGGGAGTTTCCTGTATGTCAACGTAGGTGGAGCGCCTCCGAGCTTCAATACCTACTCCATTGATCAGACAAGCGGGGCGCTGACGCCGTTGAGCAGTTCCACGCAAATCGCGTTTCCCTTTGGCCTTCTGACGGTGGCTGACCCGCAAGGCCCTTATCTCTATACATTGCTCAGCGGTTCCTTGCACGGTTTCCAGGCGGACGCGACCACCGGCGCAGTTACCGAACTTTCGGGCTCGCCCTTCACCGACGGTTCAGCGAACTACTATGAGTCCGGACTCTACATCACCAACACCAACCCTCAAGCTTCCTCAGGCCCCTATTTGGAGATAATCAGCGGGGGAAGTTTTCCGCAAACGCCAGTCGGGACGACCTCTCCTCAAACCGTTACGGTTGGTTTAAGCAACATTGGCGGCGTCACGATGTCCCTCACCTCCGTGGCGATCACGGGCGATTCCACCGGCAGTTTTTCTCAAAGCAATACCTGCACGGCCGTCCTTGCTCCCAGCGCCGCCTGCCAGGTAACCGTCTATTTCACACCCACAACCACGGGAGCGCTTGGGGCAACCCTGCAAGTGGTAGACACCGCTCCGGGCAGCCCGCAAACTGTCACACTTTCCGGGATTGGCACGAGCAGTACGACGCAGCCGCAGGTCTCCTTGTCCGCCAGCAATCTGAGCTTCGGCAGCCAAACGCAAGGCACCTCGAGCACGGCGCAAGCGATCACGCTGACCAACACGGGTAACGCGACTCTCCATATTTCAGCGATTAATTTGACCGGCTCTTACCCAAAAGACTGGACCCAGACGAACACCTGCACAGCTCCGCTCGCTGCCCAAGGCACATGCACGCTCTCTATCACTTTCTCCCCCAGCGACAACGGCGTTCTCAGCGCCGTTGTGAATATCACCGATGACGCACCCAATTCTCCGCAGGCAATTAATCTTTACGGTAACGCGACTCCCGCGGTGCTGCTGAACGCCTCCGCAAACGGAGGCTCCACCACGGCAACCGTTTCCGCCGGGCAGACTGCCAATTACAATTTGCAGGCCATGCCTGGCCCTAATTTCGCGGGGACAATCACCCTTGCATGTTCGGGAGTTCCCTTTGGCGCGGTGTGCACTGTTCCCGCCAGCGTGGCCGTGGCCAACGGGGTCGCGACTTCGTTCACGGTGTCGATCTCAACATTGTCTGCTTCGCAGACGGCAGCGTTTCCGGGGCTGCCCCGGCAACCTTACGGCAGTTTGCGCCCGCAATCCGGTTTCTCGCTGGCGTTTTTCGTCGCGTTGCTGTTGTTCGCGCTGACGTTGCGCTCAAGGATGCAGTTGGCGGCACCACGGTGGCTGTCCGGCGTCACCGCCGCGATGTTAATGACCGCGCTGGTATTTTCGGGAATTGGTTGTGGCAGCGCCGGCTCTTCGCCGTCAGTGAGCCCGGCGCCACCGCAGAGCGCCGCAACGCCTGTGATTACACCCGCGAGTGGAACGTTTACCGCGGCGCAGTCCGCGACGATCACGGACGCCACGGCCGGCGCAACCATCCACTACACCACGGATGGCTCGACTCCCACGGCTTCCTCTCCTACTTATCAGGCGGCGATTCCCTTGAGTTCGTTGACCACCGTACAGGCCATGGCGATCGCGCCCAACTATGCGAATAGCGGCGTCGCCAGCGCTACCTTCAAGTTCCAAACACCGTCTGGGGCCGCCGCCATCACCATAACCCCGACGGCGACGAGCAGCGGCTCAAGCAAGCAGCTCGCGTTGACACCGATTCTGTTGACGCTAAATGTGCAATGACACGCGCTCGCTGACGCGCGCCGCCGCTGCGGAAAAAAGGCGAGAAACGCTCAGGGCGCGTAGCTGACGCGATAGACCACGCCTGCGCCATCGTCGCTGACCAGCAGCGCTCCATCGGGAGCCACGGCCACACCCACCGGGCGGCCATTCACGTTTCTGCCACCGGGATCCGGCACCAGCCCCGTCAGAAACGGCACGGGATCTGCCGAAGCCTTGCCGTCTTTGAATGCCACAAAGGCCACCTGATAGCCCGCCCGCGTAGCGCGATTCCACGAGCCATGCTCCGCCACGAACGCGCCGCCACGGTACGATTCCGGAAACTGCTTGCCGGCATAGAAGACAAACTGCAATGGCGCCACGTGCGCTCCCAGCAGCACATCCGGGATGATGGCCTGGGCGACGAGTTCGGGCTTCTGCGGCTGCACGCGTGGGTCGATGTTGCCGCCAATGTAGCTGTAGGGCCAGCCGTAGAAGCCGCCGTCCTTTATCGAGGTGAAGTAATCGGGCGGCAGATTATCGCCCAGTTCATCCCGTTCGTTCACGCTGACCCAGACCTCGCCGGTCAGCGGTTCGACCGCCAGTCCGACGGCATTGCGCAAGCCGCTGGCGAAAATGCGCGAGTTTTTTCCGTCCGGATCGCACACCAGGACCGCGGCACGGCGCTGGTCCTTCTCGAAATCGATGTTGGACGAGGAACCCACACTGATGTAAAGCTTTTTGCCGTCCTTGCTGAACGCCAGCGTGCGCGTGAAGTGGCCTCCGCCCGTCGGCAGGTCGAGGATGTGTTCGGCATCGCCTAGCCGCTTGGAGGTCAGCTTGTCATAGCGAAAGCGCACCACTTCGCCGGTGTTGCCGACGTAGACGTAGTCCTCGTGAAAGGCGATCCCAAAGGGCCGGTTCAATCCTTCCGCGAAATCCTCCCTCTGCTGTGCCCCGCCGGTGTGCTGCGGATCACGGAGAACGATGACCTTCCCCGCGCCCGTATCGGCAAGAAAAATATCGCCGTTGGGGGCAACGGCGAGGAACCGGGGCACCTTAAAATCTTTGGCGAAAATATTAATATGGAATCCGGCAGGGACACTCGGAAGAAAACCTGCCGGCGGCTTGCTTTCGGAAGGACCATTGCCCACCGATTCTGTCGTAAAGGGCGCAGGCAATTGCGGCTTCTTTCCGTAGGTCACTTGGGCGCTGGCGGGGCTTGCTGCCAGCACGGCGGTGCAAAAAGCAATGGTGAGATAGATCGGCGCGCGCATGTTTGCATTCCTCCAGGTCTGTTGTTTGTCGGACACCAGTTAAGATGCCACAGGTAAGCCGCAGGTTCCATGGAGAGGCAACCGCGGACGTGAATCCCAAAAATGTTTTCCTGCATCCAACGAGTTGCAGTGCAGGTGGGGCTCACACACGGCCCGTGGGGTCAGAGAAATGAAGAAGGGTCACGGATTGTGCATCGCCACAATTGCTGTCGCAGGAGTATGGATCGGCCTTTTCGGCGCTTCCGGCGCAATCGCAGCGCGCACGAGCACGTCTTTTCCGAAACCCGCCGTGGATGAACCAATAGCCACTGCAAGGAGTACGGAAGTGGCTGTTCTTTCCGGAGGCTGCTTCTGGGGCGTGCAGGCGGTCTATCAGCACATCAGGGGAGTCATATCCGCGACCTCGGGCTACTCCGGCGGTGAAGCGGAAACCGCGCACTATGACATGGTGGGCGGCGGAAACACGGGACACGCGGAGAGCGTCAAGGTCGTGTTCGACCCTTCGCAGATCACCTATGGCCAGGTGCTGATGATTTTCTTTTCCGTGGCGCACAATCCGACGGAACTGGACAAGCAAGGCCCCGATTGGGGGCCGCAATACCGCTCCGCCGTGTTTTTTTCGAGCGATGAACAGAAACGGATTGCCCAGGCGTACATTGCGCAGTTGGACGCCGCGAAGGTCTACCCGCAGAAGATTGTGACGCTGGTCGTTCCGTTAAAGGCTTTCTATCCCGCTGAAGGCTATCACCAGGACTACTTGAAGCATCACCTGGATAGTCCCTACATTCAGATCAATGATCTGCCAAAAATTACCGATCTGAAGAAGCAGTTTCCGCAACTCTATCGGGAATACTGAAAAATTGCGCTTGGCGGCCTCACGATTACCCCGGGCGGTCTGCGACGTATTCTCTCCGTCGAAGTTCCTGCTTGACTTGCTCGCCGCAGGGGCGTATTCAGGGTTTCCACGCGCAGCGCTCCCTGCCGTATGCCGACCCGCTGCTTCTACTTCCTGCGCGTTCATCCTACTTTCTCTAAGGAGGAACTATGTGTGCAGTCAAGGCAATTCCAGACGGGTACCATTCCATCACGCCATCCATCGTGTGCAAGGGGGCCGCTCGCGCGATTGACTTCTACAAGGAGGTCTTTCAAGCCAAAGAACTGGGCCGCATGTCCGGGCCGGGCGGCAGCATTGGACACGCCGAGTTGCTGATCGGGGATTCACGTCTGATGTTGAGCGATGAATTTCCCGGCATGGCCAATGCGCCGGACCCCAATGCCCCGCAATCGGCTTACCTCTTCATCTACACCGACAACGTGGATGCTTTGTACGACCGTGCAGTGAAGGCCGGGTGCAAAGTGGAAATGCCTCTTCAGAACCAGTTTTGGGGTGACCGCTATGCCAAGGTCCGCGACCCGTTCGGCCACCAGTGGGGATTCGGCCAACACGTGGAAGACGTCACGCCAGAGGAGATGCAGCGACGTTCAGAAGCCTGGATGGCGCAGATGAGCAAGGCAGCGAGCGGCGACTGATCTGCGAACTTTACGAGTATTCCGCCTCGAAAGTGGCTCTGTCCCTTCCCGGGCAGGGCCACTTTTTTGTGTTTCGGAGGTGCAGCCAACTCCTGTCCGGCGAGAGTTGAGCAGAGCCCCGGAGTAAGTCAGTACCAGAACTATTACCGTTAGTACTCGTAAACCTATGTAAAGTGGAGTCTTAAGAACCACAAGGACGATAATGTGCAGGAAAAGTCACGTTTTTCCTTAATAGGCCTATCTTGAACAATACAACCTATTTATTTTCTGTAACTTGAAAAAATTGTTTCTGGCACTTAACATGCACTGTTCTTTAGTAGGGTACCGCAGCCCTGTATTAGTTAACGGGAAATGGTGTATTGCGAGGAGCAATGAAACTGACTTTACGAGTTACAGCCCTATTCGTGCTGGTGCTGGCGGTAGCCGCAATTGCCTCCGCCGACGGCGTTAACTTGACGTTGAACAATGGTGGCAACGACGTCATGGGCGGGGTCTACGTGGGGCCCTACAACTTCACTACGAGCACCGGGCAGTCCCTCCAGTTGGTTTGCGACGACTTCTATAACGAGGTCTTCCCTGGCGAGAGCTGGACGGCGACCACATCCACGGTATCCAGCCTGGGCAACGTCATGTTCTCTGGTAGCGCGACGCAGTACCAGGAGGTTGCTTGGCTTGTGGGACAAATGTCTGCAAACATGGGGAATGCAGAGACCGTGGGCGATATCCAGTGGGCCATTTGGGACATCTTTGATTCCGGAATCTCGGCGCATGACCCCTATGGCACCATCAGCGGCCAGGACCAGACGATCATCAACAACTGGCTCCTTGAGGCCGAGGCAGCCTGCGGAAGTGGCGGCTGCAACTCGAACCTTACCATCTACACGCCGGTCAGTGGCACGCAAACCGCTGGCGATGGCCTGCCACAGGAATATATCGGCGTTCCCGAACCCAGCAGCTTGGCGTTGCTCGTTGCTGGCATGCTCGCCCTGATGTTGCTGGTGATTCGCCGCGGCCGAGCTTAGCTGTACAGTTATCCCGATTCCCTCTTTCCCCTGAAGCGCCCTCCGGCATCCCCGGAGGGCGCTTCCTTTTGTGAGTGGCACCGTATCGTCGCATTCTGTCGCTGAGGCATCTTGGGGAGCGGACGCACAGCCAATCAGTTGCGCATTTCCCTGGTAGGAGCGAAGGGCACGCTGGGCGCGCGACAGTAATGTTTATCGTGTTTCGAGCGGCCAGAGCCATGCGGCGCCGCGAACACCGCTGGCATCGCCGTGCTTGGCCACCAGGATCGGCGTATCGGCTTCTCGCCCGAACACATACTCCTTCAACCGCTGGGGCACATTCCGGTACAGCCGCGGCACTTGCGATACGCCCCCGCCAAGGACAATCACGTCGGGGTCGAGGATGTTCACGATTTGCGAGAGGCTGCGCGTCAGGCGATCCTCGTAGCGCTCCAGGCTGGCCACCGCCGCGGCTTCGCCGGCCTCGCAGCGCGCGATGATTTCTTTGCCCTTCAAACGGGTTTTGGTGGCGCGCTCGTAATCGTTTTCCAGGGCGGTGCCGGAAATCCACGTCTCGATGCAGCCATGAAAGCCGCAGTAGCAGACAGGCCCCGGGAATTCGTCGGGGCGCATCCAGGGAAGCGCGGTATGACCCCATTCCCCGGCCACGCCGTTGCGTCCATTCAGCACGCGACCATCGACAGCAATACCCCCGCCGCAACCTGTCCCCAAAACCACAGCAAACACAACGTGCTTGCCCGCGCCGGCGCCGTCCGTGGCTTCCGAAACAGCCAGGCAGTTGGCATCATTCGCGCAGCGCACTTCGCGATGAAGGGCGTCGCCCAAATCGCGGTCAAACGGCTTGCCAATTATCCACACGGAATTTGCGTTCTTCACCGCGTGCGTGATCCGGGAAATCGTGCCGGGAATGGCCACGCCAACCGTAGCGCTCTGATGCAGTTCGCGCTCGATGCGCTCGACGCCCTCCTTGATCGCGCGCACGGTGCCGTCGTAATCATGGCGCGGGGTGGCCACGCGGTGGCGGTGAAGTTCGCGGCCATCGTACGCAAGGGCGACGAACTCGATTTTCGTGCCGCCAAGATCGATGCCGATGCGAAGTTTTGGAGTGGACTGAGACTTTGAAGGGGCGCTCATAGTTCCCTTGATTCTATCCACAAAGCGCGCAAATTCCATCCCCTTCGAATGACAGGCCGCTCCTGGATCGGTCTCTCGACGCGTTGACACCATTCCTGCAACACGCGTAGTCGCTTTTCGGAAATGGTGCTGACGAAAAGCCCCAGGAAGATCGGTTCTCTTCCTGGGGAATCGTGTTCGTGCGGCGGTCCCGCTAAAAATGGAAGCCCAACTCCACCGCTTCTGTTCTCGGCGTCACATAGTGCGTGCCGCTGAAGGTAGAGAGGAAGTTGTAGAGGGCGGTCTTGTTGGTCAGGTTGATCACCGTGAAGCGCAAACTCCACTTATGCCGGTCGCCGTTGAACAAATTGTCTTCGCCGACGGCAATGTCAAACAGGTTACGCGGAGCGACGCGCGGGGGATTCTTGTCGTCGTTCTCGGTGCCTGGCTTCGGTATCTGAAGAAGCGTTGATCCATACTGGGATGCGGAGCACAAGCCGTTCGCGCTGATGGGAACTCCCAGCGGATTGCTCGCACTTGGCGGAGCTGCCACCACGCTGCCGCAGAACAGACCCGCCTGGAATTGCTGATCGGGCGTTAGCGCCGAAACGTTTACGTAACCCGGATCACTCTGGTCACCCGCGCAATTCCCGCCCAGGCAGGGAACCGGGCCCGCTACCAGCCCGCTGTCATACCTCCAATTGGCGCCCACCCATGGTCCGCGCTTCCACGGCTGGTATTGCAAGTGGGTCGTTTGGTTGAAAAGTTCGTCGTGGTCGATGCGGAATACTCCCGTTCCGCCTTGTCCCGCCGGCGTTGCGCCTATGCCCGTGACTTGCGGCTGGAAGAACCGCGCCGCCACGCTGGAGGCCACGAAATACGCCGTGAAACCGTGGAAGTTCGGCACGCTGGCGCGCAGCATGTAACCGGGAACCTTTGAGTTGTGCCATTCAATCGGGAACGTGATCGGCGTATTGCCCAGGATGCTGAAGTCATACGCGTTGTGCGTGTACTTCCACATGTACTCCCCATCGAAGACCAGGTATTTGCCGAAGGCTTGTTGGAATCCGGCATGAAAGTCATTCCGAAAACCGGGAGTCAAGGGAGCCGTGATGCAAGGATAGCCTTGCAGCGACGACATGAGGGCGTTGACCACAGGGTCGTTGCAACCTTCGCTGGCCAGAACCAGGTTTTCGTTAAAGGGCGTCTCGAGGGTGCGCGCGTAGGAAAGTCGCAGCACGGTGTTCGTCCGCTTGATGTTATAAGCGACTCCCACCCGCGGTTCCGCCTGCTTTGTGGTCGCCTGTCCGTTGTACAAATCGCCTCGGATTCCCAAGTTGAACGACCAGTTGTTCTTTGTAATGGTGTCCTGCACATACAGCGCCAGTTCCTTCACGTCGGTGTGCCCGCGGAAAAAATAATAGTTCCCGCCGGCCGTCAAATCGTAAGGAGCCAAGGTGGTGCACGGTGCGGCGAGATTGACGCCGTCCACCTGGCACGGGTTGCCATTCGCACCCACCAAGGACGGCAGGAGCACAGGGTCCACGATTCCCAGCGAATCGTTTTCCGTGAGAAAAGTGTGCTCGTAGGTGATTCCCACCTTAATGTTGTGAATCCCTTTCACGTAAGAAATATCGGATCTCAGCCCCGCGTTGGTCAGCCGGCGAGCCTGGCCGATGCTTTCGCTCTGGAGATTGGGGGTAAAATCCGCAAAAGGATCCGCGCTCGGGTAGTAATGGTATTGGTCCTGCCGGACGAAGGCGCCGATGGTAAACACGGCCTCCGTGCCGATCAGGTGAACGAAGGTTGGAGCGACGTTAAAGGTGCCGATCTTGGAACGTTGGTCCGCGGGGCCAACTAGCTGGCCGTTGGGGCCCAGCCCTGCGTTGTCCACCACCAGGCCGTTCCAGGCCGTGGCATACTGCGCGTCGAAGGAATTCGGGGTTTGGAACCACGAACGCGTGTAGCCCAGGTTCAATTGGACCGTGTTTGTAGCGGAGAATTTATAGTCCACGCGGTCGAAAAAGTTCTCTTCGTTCCCCTTATCGTGGATAACCGTGTATTCCGGAGGATCGAGGAAGCGGCCGGATTGCAGTCCGCTGAGTGCAATAAAATTCCCCCAGTTATTGCCGCCATACGCCAGATCGGCCGAAATACTCGGCGTACCAAAGCTGCCGTACGACGTAGTTACGCTGCCGTGCGGCTGATCAACTCCCAAACCGGAGCGCGTCGTCACTTTGATGACCAGGCTCGTTTTGTCTCCAAATTCCGCTGGCGGTGCGCCGGAGATCACTTCCAGCGACTGAATCGACTCCGACGGAATCTGGTTGGAAAACACCTTGCTCTGCTGATCCGTAATCTGCTGTCCGTCCACGTTGAAGGAGTTTGACGCGTGGTCGCCCAGACCGTGGAACAGTCCATTCGAATCCGCCGCAACCCCTGGGGTCGTCAGCGTCACGAGCGAACTGACCGAGGAAGTCGAACTCTCCAGGGGCACATTCTGGAACAACTCACGGTCAACATCCGTGTGAAAGGTCGAGTCGGTTTCCACCAGGTCCGCGCCGCTTGATTCCACGACTACCGTGGTGCTGGCGGTCCCGATCGTCAGTGAGAGATCCACCCTGGTGGACACGGAGGAGCGCACCTCAACGTCCTGCGAAGCCGGTGCAAATCCACTGGCGCTCACGCTCAGGTGATACGGATTAAACGGCACATTGGTGAAACGGAAAGAGCCGTCTTTAGCCGTGTTCATGGTGCGCGAATAACCGCTGACCACGTTGGTGATTTCCACCGTGGCGTTGGCCACGGACTTCCCGGAGGGATCCAGAACCACCCCTTCTATGGATCCAGAGTTACCCGTCTGCCCAAATACCGCCGCGAAAACTAAAATCGCTTGGACTGCAAAAAGAACAGCTACTCGAAAACCGTATCGCATTCTTCCTCCGATTCCCCATGGGAACGTCCGCGCGACGTGTCTGTGTTGATAAAGGCCGCTGTAAAGACAGCGGTTGCGCGGTTAAATGGAACCGCGCGATGAGGCACTACCCTGAGTGGGATTTAGGACGCGAAGGAAAAAGGCGGACCACGTGAAGAAGAACGTCCGGAAGGCGGCTCCGCGAAGCTAACCTCCGGACAAACTGCGACTTCACCACAGGAAACGATGGGGATGCTGAGCGCGACAACCGCTACTGCCGGCGCGACGCCCAGATGGGCAACCTGGCAGAGGCGGCAGGCGGCTTCGTCCTGGCCATTAGCATGGAAGTGCGGCGTAACCTGCACGAGGAACGCGAGCGAGAGCAGAGCCAGCGCGAGCGCTACTGGCCGGGCGAGTCGGCGGAAGATGGAATGTACGTCAAACAACATTTCCGTGCCTCCCACGAATGAGCGTGTTCGGGGCGGGCCCCCTCTCCGCCACGCGAAAAAAGGGACCTTAGCTAATTTTCAGGCATGCTGCCGTGATTTGCAAGCTAGCTTTCCTGGTAGATGTGGCTAGAGAGAAACCGGTTGTATTCGGTTCACCGGCTAGTGCCATTCCAACTTGTTGCTACGAATGTCGGCCAGCCAAGAAGCGCGGCGTTGTTTGAGAATAGCGTCCTCCTCCCGTTTTGAGGTAGCGCTCTTGCCGGCGGGCGTCATCAATGCTCAAACATCCCTCATAGTAGATCAGACGCAAGGGCCGGCGATGGGCGGTGGAACGCACTACGCCTGAGCTGTGTTTCTGCAACCGCGCGCGCAAGTCGCTGGTGCTGCCTATGTAGAATTTCCCATCCTGCTCGCTCAACAAAACGTAGGAGTAGTTCATCGAACCTCCCAGCCATTTGGTCAAAAATAGTTGGAACGGCACTAGTCGGAAAAGGCCGCCGAATTGGCGCTGAGGAGAGCCATCAGGTTTGCCACGACATGCGCGCAGATTTTGCGCACTTCCTCCTCGGTGGGGCTTTTGCTGACTTCGTATTTCTCCATGGGGACGTAGTTGTTCAGGCTGATGAGCGGTCCGTAATGCGCATCGCAATTCTCCATGGTCATGACCCGGTATAGCGGCTGATCGGGCCTCGCCAGATTGTAGGCCCCCACGTACAGCACGAATCTGGGCGCGGGATTCGTGCCCCCCAGGATCGCCAGGCAATTGTGACTCTGCGAATCTACCTCCGCGAATACCCCTTTGAGCAGCACGCCCTTTTCCGGGTGGGTGCTCCCCTGAAGGGTCGCGGGGAATCCATTTTTCCGGAGCGCCTGAAGAAGCGCATCACCGAAAAAGGTCTTGAGCCGCTCTGCCTGTTTGGAACTGGTTTCCGCATCCTGGAGTACGTGCGGTGATTCCCCGGAGGCTCGCGCGCCGGGTTGCGACTTTTGAGGAGGGGGTACTTGCGTGATGGCGGCCGGCTCTTTGCCCGGTGCGGCGTTTATGTCGAACAGCGACACATAGACTCGAATCGACTTCGGATTGAAGTCGGAGCTTCGTGCGCTGCTCGCCGTGAAAGGCGCAGGCCCTGCGTTGCCAGGGAGTAATGCCGACGCGAGGGCGGCTAGCAGCACCACACTCGAAAATAGGTAAACGCGCGCTGTGGCCATC
>Ga0181524_10001959_pt1 | contig 22394 bp, 17 predicted proteins | sample PEATcosm2014_Bin_34_FD_119761 | JGI IMG/M metagenome (GOLD analysis project Ga0181524, IMG submission 119761) | Peatland microbial communities from MTU Mesocosm Facility, Houghton, MI, USA - PEATcosm2014_Bin05_60_metaG | ecosystem: Environmental > Terrestrial > Soil > Wetlands > Peat | place... | reverse complement strand
GCTCCACGCTCAAATCCCACTCGACACTCGACACCCGCCCCCCGCCCCCCGCCCCCTGCCCCACCTGCGGCCTCATCCACGACCCCCAATTCACCTCCATCCTCATCCCCGCCGCCAAACCCATCACCATCACGTTGGCTGGCGTCCTGCCCGACATCGTCGCCTGCGTCCACAAGGCTCTTGCCAAGGGCCACGCCCGCCTCACCACCAAAGACGAGACCCTGCAAAGAATCTGCGGCGGCTATCGCAGCCCCAGCAAAGCCTTCCACGACCTCCGCCAAAGCGCCGCCTACCGCGCCCTCTTCGACACCTCCCGCCGCGGCTTCCTCTCCCTCCGCCCCCCATCCTCCGAGCCCTCTCAAATCTGAAATCTCAAATCTCAAGAGGTGGCTGCAAAATTAACCGCAGAGAACGCAAAGAACACAAAGAACTAATAGAAAGAAGGCTGTTCTTTGCGATCTCTGCGTTCTTTGCGGTTAATCCGCAGTTCTGCAACCGGCTGTCAAATCTTAGATCTTCAATTCCCCAGACCCAGCACTTGCTGCGCCCCCACGCTCTCGCCCCTTGACCCTCCCACGCTCCCACGCCGGCTTCTGCCCCGTCTCCAATTTGCGATTTGCGATTTGCAATTCTCAATCCGTCCTCCGCCCTCCGCCCTCTGTCCTCTGACCTCTAGCCCGTGGCCCGTGGGCTGTGGACCGTGGACTGTGGACCGTGGACTGTGGACCGTGGACTGCGGAATCGCACCATCTCGTACACAATCGTACACTACCTCGTAATGACATCCCTCCGCCCCCCGCCTAAACTCCCTCCATGATTTCAAACTCATCCACACCAGCACCCGAACCGGACCTCGCCCTCGACCCCCGACACCCGGCACCCGTCCCTCCGCCCCTCGCCTCCCCTCCATCCGAAGGATTCCGCACTCCGTGCTCCGCACTCCGCACTCCGTCCTCCCGCACCGGCAAAATCGCCCGCCTCCCCCGCGCCATCCGCGACCAACTCAACCAGCGCCTCGATGACGGCGAGGAAGCCAAACACCTCGTCCCCTGGCTCAACTCCCTACCCGAGGTCCGGGCCGTCCTCGCTAGCCACTTCCATGCCCAGCCCATCAACGAGCCTAACCTCACCCAGTGGAAACAAGGCGGCTTCCTCGATTGGCAAAACCTCCAGCAAACCCGCCTCTCCATCGCTCAGTTCGCCGAAGACGCCGACACCCTCCGCTCTGACTCCCCAGGCCCCGCCCTCGCCGACAAACTCTCCACCCTGCTCGCCGCCGGCTTCGTCCTGGCCGCCCGCGACCTCCTCGACCGCTCGGCCGACCCCCAGGACCGCTGGCAACGCCTCCGCGAAATCCTGCCCGAACTCGCCCGCCTCCGCCGCGCCGACTACCAGGCCCAGCTCCTCGACCTTGCCCGCCGTCGCGCCGACCGCCTCGACGCCGAAGCCCAAGCCGCCCGCGCCGACTCCCTCGAACGCCATCGCCTCTCCACCCTCGCCCAGGAACAACTCATCTCCGACCTCTTCGCCTCTCCCGCCCCTTCCCTCAACGCCCTCGCCGCCGAGTTGTCGGAAAACCTCCTCGCCGCCCAAGCTCCGGCCGCCGCCGCCCCCAACCCGGCCGCCGCCCCAGCCAATTAAACCAGATTAAACCAAATTAAACCAAACCCGCAGAAATATTCTCCCCTGCCCGAGCCAGCGACCCGGCCACCCGCGCCGTCAGCATCCCGTTCCCGGTCTTGTCGCCGCGCGCCGCCAGCGGATGATGCGCTTCCTTAAACGGCACTTGGGCCGGCGCCCTTCGCCCTTGGACGCGCAGGACGTGAAGCAATACAATAACGCCGCCGTCCATTCTATATGCGGACCAATCGAATTATGAAGCCCAAGCACTTGACTCCCTGGCAGCCCATTGCGCAAGTTCTCGGACAGTCCGGGGTTGACATATAGGCCGGGAGTATTGTGATCTTCCGAACAATGTTCACTTGCGAATGCGCTGAGTTTGCTCGCTCACGGGCGGCCTGCCGGCGGGAATAGGAAAACGCCATGCCACTGGTTTCAATGAACGGATTGCTCGCGGACGCCCGGGCCGGCGGATACGCCGTCTGCTATTGCGAGTCCTGGAACCTCGAGTCGCTGCAGGCGGTGGTCGAAGGGGCCGAGGCCATGAATTCGCCGATCATCGCCGGCTTCAACGGCGGCTTCCTGCGGCATCCGTCCCGGACCCGGCCGGAGCGGCTGGCCTACTATGGCGCCCTGTCTGCCGCACTGGCGGCCAGCGCGGTTCCGACGGCCTTCCTGTTAAACGAAACGGACGACCCGGCCCAGATGCAGGAAGGGCTGGAACAGGGCTTCAACGCCATTATGGTGGAAGGCGACTCGCTGGCGCCCGAGCAGTACCTTGACCTGGTCAAAAAGGTCGTGCGGATGGCCCACGCCCGGTCTGCGTCGGTGGAGGCCCAGGTCGGGCGCTTGCCGCACGGCTGCGGCGGCGGCCCAGGCGATGGGGAAGCCACCAGCCCTGGGCTGGCGCGGGCGTTCGTCGAGAAGACCGGCGTCGATGCGCTGGGTGTCTCCATCGGCAACGTGCATATTCTCACTCGGGGCAAGGCGTCCATCGATATCGAATCGCTGGCGAGAATTCGGGAACAGGTGAGCGTCCCGTTGGTGGTGCATGGCGGGACGGGCTTCCCGGCGGAGTATGCCGCGCAGGCCATTGGTCTGGGGGTGGCGAAGTTCAACTTTGGCACCAACCTCAAGCAGGCTTACCTGGCCGCCCTGCGGGAGAGGCTGGCGCCCTACGCCGAACCGATGAATCCGCACCCCTTCCTGGGGATGGGCGGCCAGGAAGACATCCTGGTCGCAGCCCGCATGGCCGTTAAGCGGCGAGTTCAGGAGCTGGTCGAGACTTACAGTTTTGCAGGCGCGCGGTTTCGGCCTGGCGCGGCCAGGCTCGGGCGCCCGCCGGGGAATTCAAAAGGTTGAATCAATGGCACTGCATTCGGAGAGGCAAACGATGATGACAAACCCATTATTCAAACGTCTGGTCCCAACGGCAATGGCGCTCACCGCGGCGGGCGGACTTTTGGGCGCCGAAATGCCCGACGCTCCGCCGGGGACGGAGGCCAGGCCGACATTTTGGTTGGTGCCTCACACCCATTGGGAGGGAGCGGTCTTCAAAACCCGCGAAGAGTACCTCGAGATGGGGTTGCCCCACATCCTGACGGCGGTGCGGTTGTTGAAAGAGCACCCGAATTACCGGTTCGCCCTCGACCAGGCGGCCTACTTCCGGCCGTTCCTGGAACGGTATCCGGAGGAAGCCGCCGCGTTCCGGCGGTTTGTTGCCGAAGGCCGGCTGCAGATCGTCTGCGGCCTCGACATTATGCCGGACGACAATATGCCCGGCGGCGAGTCGTTCGTGCGCCAGATTCTCTACGCCAAGGGCTACTGCCGGGAGGCGCTGGGCGTCGAGGTCACGGTCGGTTGGCTGCTCGATACATTCGGCCATCACGCCCAGATGCCCCAAGTCCTGCGGTTGGCCGGCTATAAGTCCTTCTGGTTCTCGCGCGGTGTTGCCGACCGCAGCAAAATGCCCTCCGAGTTCGACTGGCAGGGCCTGGACGGCACGCGCATTCCGGCCTTCTGGCTGCCCCATTCCTACGGGTATCTCTACGGCCCCCCGCGCGATCTGCCGCGTTTCACCGCCTTCATGAAGGAGCATTGGGACGGCCTGGCCCCGTTCTCGCGCGGCGGCGACCGCGTGGGCCTGGCCGGCGTCGATGTGTCCGAGCCTGAAATCTATGTGCCCGACCTGGTCGAGCAATTCAACCGCCAGCCCAACCTCCCCTTCACCTTGCGCCTGGGCGTGCCGACGGACTTTGAGGCCGCGGTGGCGCAAAGAAAGGACAAGCCGGTCATCACCGGCGAACGCAATCCGCTCTTTCAGGGCATCTACAGCAGCCGAATCGAACTCAAGCAGCGCATGCGCGAGATCGAGCGCCTGTTGACGAGCGCCGAGAAACTCGAGGCGCTGGCAAATTGGCTCGGCGCGCCCACGGACAGCGGCCAGACCTGGCGCGCCTGGGAACCGGCCTTGTTCAACGTGACGCACGACCTCGCCTCCGGCGTGATGACCGACCCTGTCTATGCCGACACCGTGCGCAGCTACGACTTCTCGCAGCGCCTGGCCGAGGAACTCATCGAGGCGCACCTGGGCGCCGTCCTGTCACGCATCGACACGCGCGGCACGGGCGTCTCGCTCGTCGTGTTCAACACCCTGGGCTGGGAGCGCACCGACGCCGCCCAGGGGGACGTGGGTTTCGCCGAGGGCGGCGTCGCGGATTTTGAGTTGTTGGACGCCGCCGGCCACGCGGTGCCGGCCCAATTGCTCGAGGCCGAGCACTACGAAGACGGCGGGTTGCGGCGCGTCAAATTTGCGTTTGTGGCCCGGGCTGTCCCTGCCCTGGGCTATTCGGTCTATCACCTCGTGTCACTCAAATCCGCTGCCCAGGCCAGGACCACGGCCCTCGAGACCAACGGAATCGTCGCGCTGGAGAACGATGACTATGAGGTGAAAGTCGATTTGACGACCGGCGCCCTGGCCGGCTTGCGGGTCAAACCGGGCGATTGGGAGGCCCTGGCGGGGCCTGCCAATGTCGTGGCGCGCGAAGCGGACAATGGCGATTTCTGGGAACTTTACCATAACCTCGACGGCGGCCAAAACGTCATCATGACCCGCCCTCTGAACGTGCCTCAACCCGGCCAGGCCCGCTTCAGCAACGAGGAAGCGGCCAAGTCCGGCACCGTGCGGCGCGGACCGGTATTCTCGGAAGTTGAGGTGAGCCATCCCTTCGGAGCGAACACCATTGCAACCCGTGTGCGGCTTTACCAGGGGCTTCGCCGCCTGGACTTCCAGACGCGAATCCTCAACCAGGACAAGTTCGTTCGCTACCGGCTCCTGGTGCCTACGACCGTCAAGAGCGGGCGCAACTTCCAGGAAATCCCTTTCGGCGCCCTCGAACGCCCCCTGGCGCAGGAGTTCCCGGCCCAGAATTGGATCGACTGCGGCGACGGCGAGCACGGGGTCGCCCTGTTGAATCGCGGCCTGCCGGGAAACAACGTGGCCGACGGCACGTTGATGCTCTCTTTGCTCCGCTCTTCGCGCATCCAATCTTACGGCATCGGCGGCGGTTTCGAAGGGCAGGGGAGCGATTCCGGTTTGGAACTGGGAAAGGAACTGACCTTTCACTACGCCCTGGTTGCGCACGCGGGCGACTGGCGCGCCGCCGAGGTGTGCCGGGCGGGCCTCGAGTTCAACCACCCGCTCCTGGTGCGCAAGGCCGCAGCACACCCCGGCAGCCTGCCCGCGAGATGGGGTTGGCTGGAGGTGTCTCCCGCAAACGTGGCGCTCAGCGCGCTCAAACCGGCCAACGACGGCGCCACCGTAATCCGTGTTTATGAGACCGCCGGCCAGGCCACACCGGGAGTCACCATCAAGATGCAGGCAAAAGTCCTGGCCGCCAACGAGGCCAATCTCATGGAGGACGCCGGCGCAAACATGGCCGTGGCCAAAGACGCGGTCCAATTCGACCTGCATCCCTTCGAGATAAAGACCATCAAACTCCGGCTCCAGACCCCCGACCAATGAACCCTGAGAACGGCAGTTGAGGTCTTTCAACCACGGATGAACACGGATGAACACGGATATGGAAATGCATGCGGAGGCTCATCCGACGGGTGAACGCCCTCTGCTCCGATTCCTCTTCAAATGAAAGTCCAAATGAGAATGCCGGACTTGGCGGCGACCGGTTCGGACATCCGCCTGGTTCGCTGGTTGGCCAGGCCCGGCGAGGAGGTGAAGCGCGGCCAGCCTTTGCTCGAAGTTGAGACCGACAAGGCCGTCTCGACCGTCGAGTCGAGCATCGCCGGCATGCTTACGGAAATCAGCATCAGCCCCGGCGCCCTGGTCTCCGCCGGCCAGGTAATCGCTCTCTTCGAGGTGGCGGCCGCTATGCCCGCCCCGTCACTCGAGCTTGGGCAGCCGAATGCACCGTCGCCGCTTCCCTCTGCCGGCGCACTCCAAGACGTCGCCTTGTCCGCCGCTGTGCCTGCGCCGCCGGCTCCCATCCTGGACCGCTCTTTCCTGCTGTCCCTCTTTGAGCACATGGTGCTCATTCGCCAATTCGAGGAGCGAGTGAAGTTCCTTTTTCTCGAGGGCGTGATGCCCGGGACGATTCATCAGTGCCAGGGCCAGGAGGCGACCGCCGTGGGCGTCTGCGCCGCGCTGCAAGAAGGCGATTGGATTACCTCGACCTTCCGCGGCCACGGCCATGCTCTGGCCAAGGGCCTGACGCCCCAGGAATTGCTCGACGAGCTGTTCGGCGCGCGCACGGGTTGCTGCCGAGGCAAGGGCGGCTCGATGCATGTCGGCAACCCGGACAAAGGGATGCTGCCGGCCATCGCCATTGTCGCCGGGGGCATCCCCCTGGCCGCCGGCATGGCGCTGGCCTTCCGCATGCAGAAGACTTCGCAAGTAGTCGCTTGTTTCTTCGGCGACGGCGCAGTGGCGGAGGGCGCGTTCCACGAGGGGATCAACCTGGCGGCGCTGTGGAAGTTGCCCGCCATCTTCGTGTGTGAGAACAACCTCTACGGCGCCTCGACCCACATCAGCAAAGTCATGCGCAACACACGGATCGCCGACCGCGCTGCCTCCTACGGATTTCGCGGGGAAACCGTCGATGGCAACGACGTGCTCGCCGTCTATGATGCCGCCCGGCGGGCCGCTGCGGATGGCCGGGCCGGGCGCGGGCCGGTGTTGCTGGAGTTGCTTACCTATCGCCGCACCGGCCATTCGCGCCGCGACCCCTGTCATTACCAACCCAAAGAGGAACGCGAGACCTGGTTAAGCCGGGACCCGATCCAGCGCTTCGCCGCCCGGCTCCAGGAGCGCGGGGATGTCTCGGCCGCCGACCTCGAAGCAGTCAACACCCGGGTCCAGGCCCGGATCGAGGAGGCCGTGGCCAAGGCCCGGCTCGCCCCGCAGCCCGCGCTCTCGGATTTGGAGACGGATGTCCTGGCCTGAGAGAAAGGAGAACCGGAGCCATGAAACGACTGGGCATAGCGGAGGCGCTGCGCGAGGCCATCGCTGAAGAAATGGAGCGCGACCCGCGCGTCTTTTGCATCGGCGAAGACATCGGCGTGCCGGGCGGATGGGGCGGGGCGTTCACCGTCACCCTGGGCCTCGAGCAGAGTTTCCCCGGCCGCATGATCGATACGCCCATTGCCGAGTTGGGCTTCTTCGGCGTCGCCATCGGCGCCGCGCTCATGGGCATGCGGCCCATCGCCGACGTGCAGTATGGGGATTTCCTGTTGCTGGCCGGCGACCAAATCATCAACAACGCGGCCAAGATGCGTTACATGTCCGGCGGCCGGGTCAAAGTGCCGCTGGTCATACGCGCCCCCATCGGCGCGACCGGCCGCGGCTCCCAGCACGCCCAGAGCCTGGAACGCTTTTTCACCGGTGTGCCCGGCCTGAAAGTGGTGGCGCCCTCGAATGCCTACGACGCCAAGGGCCTGTTGAAGGCCGCCGTCCGCGACGACAACCCGGTGCTGATCTTCGAGCACAAATTGCTCTACGGCTCGCGCGGCGCCCGCGCCGAATCCGGCGCCACCGATGCCACCAGCGACATTCCGGACACGGATTACACGGTGCCCCTGGACCGGGCAGCCGTCCGCCGCGAGGGTTCGCGCGTCACGATCCTGGCCTGGCTCCTGATGCTCCATCACTCGCTCGCCGCCGCCGGATCGCTCGCGGCCCAGGGCATTTCCGCCGAGGTGCTGGACGTGCGCAGCCTCTCGCCCCTGGATTACGAGACCATCGGCGCCTCGGTGCGCAAGACTGGCCGTGTGGTGATTGTCGAGGAGGGTCCGAAAACCGGGGGCGTGGGCGCCGAATTGGCGGCGGGGATCACGGAACGGTTCGGGCAGGCCCTGCTCGCGCCCGTCGTCCGGGTCGCGTCGCCCGACATCCCGGTGCCGTTCAGTCCGGCGCTGGAAAACGCCTACCGCCCGAGTGTCCTCCGCATCGTCGAGGCTGCCGCGCGGCTGGCCTGATTTCTGTGCTGGAACAGGCTCTTTTCCAAACGCTGCAAACCTGGCGCGCGCTGGAGCCGCTCGAGCGCAAACTCCACTTCTGGAGAGATCGCCCCGGCCACGAGGTTGATTTCATTCTCGAACAGAACGGAAAACTGGTCGCCTTGGAAATCGAGACCGGCAGCACGTTGGCCAGTTCCGACGCGGCCGGCATCCGGGCATTTCGCGATTCGCTCAAGAAGAAATCGGCGCTCGTGCGCAGCGCGGTGCTCCACGCCGGTCAAGCTCGCCCGCTGGACACCGGCATCCTGGCGCTCCCCTGGGGATGGATGGTGCCGGCAGGCTAAGTGGTCCATTCCTTAAATACGCCAACGTACTCGGAGGGTCGTTTTGGTCCTGGCCGGTCTTGCTTCAACATGCGCCCTGAGTATAATCAACGCAGCCTGCGATTGCAGCTCCAGATTATGGATCGACTACTCAACATCAATCGTCGCCAATTCCTCCAAACGGCTTCGGCCGGACTGGCGCTGTCCGCGCTTACGATCGTGCCCAGGCATGTATTGGGAGGGCCGGGCCGGATGCCGCCAGGAGCAAAGCTCACTCTGGCCGGCATCGGAATGGGCGGGCAGGGCACCGAGGACATGCTCGCCTTGCAGAAGCTGCCGGAAGTGCAGGTGGTGGCGGTCTGTGACGTGAACCGCGAAGGGGGCGGTTACCAGTCCTGGTACTGGTCCGAGGGCAATGAGCGACGGACCTCCGGGCGCGAGCCGGTGCGCCGCCTCATGGACGAGCTTTATGCCAGGCAGCGACCCTCGGGCCAATACCGCGGTTGCAGAGCTTACGCCGATTATCGCGAGTTGCTTGAAAAGGAGGACGTGGACGCGGTGATGATCGCCACGCCCGACCACACCCATGCCGTGATCACGATGGCCGCTCTGCGGCGCGGCAAGCACGTCTATTGCGAGAAGCCTCTCACCTACTCGGTCGATGAGGCGCGGCAGATCGCGGAAGCGGCGCGCACGGCCAAAGTGGCCACACAATGCGGCAATCAAGGTCAAGCGGCCGATGCGGCCCGCGTAACCCGGGAGATCATTGCCGACGGGGCCATCGGCCAGGTGCGCGAGGTGCAGGTATGGTCCGGGCCTCGCTTCTGGAGCTGGCCCGCGTGGGAAGGCCGCCCCCCGGAGACGCCGCCTGTCCCCGACGGCTTGGATTGGGACCTGTGGCTCGGACCCGCGCCTTTTCGTCCATATCATCCCGCCTACCACCCGTGGACCTGGCGCAACTGGCTCGACTTCGGCACGGGACTGCTCGGGGACCTTGGCCTGCACAAACTCTCGACCGTCTTCAAGGCGCTCAACCTCGGCCATCCGGTCACCGTCGAGGCAAGCGCGACAAAACTCAGCACGGAAACCTACCCATTGGGCGAAATCGTGAGATTCGAGTTTCCCGCGCGCGGCGAGCTGTCGCCGGTGACCCTCACCTGGTTTGACGGCGGATTGAAGCCGCCCCGCCCGCCTGAGTTTGATGACGACGATGTTCTGCAGGATGTCATTTACATCGGCGACAAAGGCAAGCTAATGGGCAACAGGCTCATCCCCGAGTCCCGCATGGAGACTTACAAACTGCCTCCCAAGACGCTGCCGCGCTCCCGGGGCCACTACCAGGAATGGGTGGACGCCTGCCGTGGCGGTCCCGCCGCAGGCTCGAACTTTGTGGACCACGCGGCTCTCGTAACCGAGGTTTGCCTGCTCGGCAACATTGCCGTCCGCAGCCAGAAGAAGCTCCACTGGGATGGCGCCCTTCTGCGATTCACGAACGACAGGACAGCCAACCAGATGCTGCGCCGGGAATACCGCCAGGGCTGGACCTTATGAACCCCGGATTGGAAACGAGGAGAGGACCAAGTACTATTGCCTACCAATCCGAATGGCAATGAAACTCTTCATACCTCAGAAGTTGCGGCCCTGGATCGAGGCCCGCCGGAGATTTCACCTGAGCCATGCTCAAGTCCAAATGGCCAGGGAGCTGGGGATGAACCCCAGGAACTTTGGCCATCTCAACAACCACAAGCAGAAACCCTGGAAGCTGCCGTTGCCCCTGTTTATCGAACGGTGCTACTTCAAGCGATTCGGCAAGCCCCAACCGGAAGACTCGAGACCCCTGGAGGCCAAAGTGGCGGAACACGCCGCGAAAAAAGCGGCCAAAAAGGCCGCCAGCCAGCCAGCGCCGGACTGCCCATTTTGAATTGCCGCCAATGAACTCGTCGGAAATGGAAACTCGTCGCTCGCCTATCAGTCTGTTGGAGCAGCTCTCGGTGGCGACGGCGCCCTTATGGAGTGCGGCGGCAGAGCGAAGCGCCGACGCCGCTTTTGCTCCGGGACCAAAGCGGTGTCGCGCTTCGCTTGCCACCGCACTCAATAACAACCGCGCCCGCAGCGGGGTACTTCAACAGGCTCCTTTGGCGATCGCTGCACTCTGCCTCGTCGCCTTCGGCCCAGCCCTGCTGGCCGATACCTGGTACGTCCGCACATGCGGCAGCGATGCGGCGGACGGCAGGACGCCCCAAACCGCCTTTAAGACGGTGTCCCAGGCCGCCGGCGTCATCAACCATGGCGACGCCCTGGTCATAGGTCCGGGCACGCACAAAGGCTCGTCCCTCATGGCCGAGCGTTTCAGCGCCGATGGCTCAGCTATGTCCATCACTGGCGACGAGAGCGGCCAAATCACGGGCGACCCGGCCGGCGCGGTCGTGCTGGTGGCTGCCCGGCCCACACAGGCCGCGCTCACCTTTCACCGTTTCCGCAACCTCAACCTCAGCGGCCTGACCTTCCGCGGTCCGGGCCAGGGCCTCAAGCTCGACCAGTGCATCGACGTGACGGTGCAGCGATGCACGTTTGACGGGCTTAGCCGGGCGGCGGTCATTGGCGCCTGCCAGGATACCCTCGTGCAAAGCTGCGTGCTGTCGCGGAACATCCTGGGCCTGTTCATCCAAGGCTCCGCCCGCACGCGTGTGGATCACATAACGCTGGCAGGCTCGACCTCGGCCGGCCTGGTGGCCCTGGGCTGCGGTGCGGGTGAACTCCGCAATTCCGTGCTCACCGCCAACAACTCCAACCTGGTCCTCGACCCCCTCTCGGCCAAGAGTTGGGCAAGCGACTACAATGTCATCAGCGGCACAACGGGTCCCTGGGGCGAGGCGCCCGCAGTGGCCAACATTCACGAGTGGGCAAGCGCCTCGGGCCAGGAACGCCACAGCGTCTATGTCGCGCCTGCCTTTGCCGATCCGGACAGGTACGACCTGCACGTTTCTGCCAACGTCACCTGGCCGGGCGGTCTGCCGGGCATGAGCGTCGCCGCCGCCGGCGCGAACGAGGCCCTGCGGGATCGCGAGGGCAAGACCTTTCGCGTCCGCGGCGCAGCGGCCTGCGCCGGCGCTTATGACTACCCCGACCCAACGCCCGCGGCCGGATGGGCAAAGCTGCCCGCCAGGATCGATGGCCGGGAGCCGCGCCAGAGCGCGGGCATTTACCGGGAGAACGGGGAACTCATCCGCACGCTCCTGGCCGATGCCGCCGGCGTGACGGAACTTTACTGGGACGGCCTGGACGACCAGGGGCAGGTCGTCCCGGCGGGCAAATACATGGCCAAAGTGCTGTCCCACGATGTGAGGGTGCTCGACGACGGCGCGGTGGGCGACAACGGCAACCCGATGGGCGTCTATAACTGCGACAACGCCGTCCGCGTTTGCGCGATGTCTGACGGTGGCTTCGTGCTGGTCACGCCGTATGACGAGGCTGGCTTCCCGCTCAGGCGCTATTCCTCGACCGGCCAACCCGTGCAGGCCACGGGCCTCGCCGAGGGCGGCTTCACAGCCCTGTGTTCCGTCGGGGACGATGACATGTACGCCATCCTCGGCAAGGGCGGCGGCGCCAAGCTGATTCACCTGGTCCTGCCGGGCGAGCGAGCCATTATGGCCAATGGCGCCGAGTTCTACCCTCTCCTCACCGCCGAGGAAAAAGACGCCGCCGTGTTGGGCCTGGCCGTGGCCGGCGAGAAGGCTTACGTGTCTGTCGGCGGCCTGAATGTGGTACGGGTTATCGAACTCGCGACTGGCCGGACGAAGGCCGATTGGAAGGTCGAGAAGGTCGGCGACATTGCGGCCGCAGGCGAGACGCTGTGGGTCACCAGCGGCAAAGACATAGTCGCGCTGGGCGCCGATGGGACGCCGGGCAAGAGGATCGCCAGCGGCCTCGAGGCCCCGCGCTACCTGGCCGCCTCCAGGGAACGGCTGGCGGCGGTGGACAACGTTGCGGCGAGGTTGGCGATCCTGGGCACTGATGGCAGAGCCATCCGCACGTCGGGGAGGACCCGGTCGGCCGGGGAGTTCACACCCGTTGGACCCGACGCCATGCGCGACCCGCGCGGTTTATGTTTCCTGGCCGATGGGCGCCTGGTAGTGACCGAGCAGGCCCGCGTCCGCGTGCTCTTCCCCGACCAAGGCAAGATCAGCCAGGACATCCTCAGCAACTTCATGGATGTCATGGTCGTCCATCCGACCCGGCCCGAGTACGGCTACTGCTACCTGGGCGTGTTCAAGGCCGATCCCAGGACCGGCGCGTGGCAGTGGTTGGTCGAGGAGCCGCGCGGTATGACTGCCAGGGACGCCAACGGCGCGGAACAGCCCTTCTCCTACGGCTCGCCCTCCACGCGCGTAGTCCTGGGCGGCAGGCCCTTCATCGTCTATCACGGGGGCGGCGTCCGGATGTTCGACGTGAGCGATCCGCTGAAGCCGCGGCTGGCCTTCGAGTCCAGGCACCCGGCGGTGGCCGGCGGCGCTTACGACACGATCAGTTTTACCAGGGACGGCAGCGTGATCGGCGGAGTCGCCGGGCCGGATGGCTACACGCTGGCGTTCAATAAGGTCCCCTTCAAGGGCCTGGACGCCGCGAACAACCCGGTGTTCGACTTTGAGAAGACCACGAAGTTCGGCCCGATGAAGGACCCCTCTCCGCGAGGGATGAGTTGCATTCGCGCCCTGAGCGTCGACTCCGGCAAGGATGACATTTACTATGGCGCCGTCACCAGGCTCTACAACAAAATGGTCCCCGCCTGGGGCGCCGATGGCACCGGCGTGGGCAAGTCCGCCGCGAGCGGCACTCCCCTATGGTTCGCTCTCTCCAGCGGCGGGAACTACATGTCCCTCAGCGCGATTAGCGACGGCCGCCACACCTTCGTGCTGGCGGGCAAGAGCTTCGGCGGGCAGATCGACCTGTTCGACGATGACGGCCTGCGCCTGACCACCGGCAACTGGTCCTGGCCCTGCAACTACAGCATCGGGTTCGTGGACCTTCGCTACGGCGTGAATGCCTACCTCAGGCCCGACGGCAAAGTCGGGGCCTACATCGAGGACGACTCGATCGGCCGCTTTGCCCGCTGCCGCATCGACGGGGCCGAGACGATACGTAAGACCTCTACCGCACTCGATTGGCAGCCCATCGGCGCCGCCGCGGGCGGCCCGCCCAACGCAACCATGGTCCGCGCCAAGGGCCTCGAGAAGGTCCAGGTAATCCCGAAGGTCGCGCTGCTCAAGGCCGACGGCGACTGGCCGGCGTGGGAGAAGGCACGCATCGCGCCCCAAATCATTGCCCTGCCGACCGTGAGTTTCCGGCACTGCACCTTGCCCGACGATCTCTGGCAAACCTTCAGCCTGGGCACCGCCATCGGCGCCCTGGCCCATGACGGCAAGAACCTCTACGCCTGCTTCCTGGTTTGTGACCAGCCCCAGCGATTCGACGCGGAGATGCCGGGCGCCATGTTCTCCACCGACAGCGTCGAACTGTGGGTCGAGCAGGACCAGTTCGGCCTGGGTCTGATCAAGGACGGCTCGGCGCACCTGTTCAAGTACCGCTTCCATGATCGCCAGGGCAAGCCCTACGCCGCCAACTACCCGCTGTCGGACGAAAACATCTGGGGCCGGAAACTCGACGATGTATCCGCCCACCCGCTTGGCAAGCAGTTGGCTGAGATTACCGGCGTATCGCTGCGCGGGCGCAAGGGCTACGTGGTTATGGGCCGCATCCCCATGGCGGAGGTCAAGCTCGTAGGAGGGGTGGCTGGGCGCGCCGGCACCGACGTTCTTGACATGACCGGCAAGGGCGGTGAGGTAATCCGCATCGCGGTAGCCTTCAGCGGCAACCTGGCCTGGGGCCACTCGCAGGACTACAAGGTCGCCTGGCCCGCCGGCATGATGTTCAGCGACCCAACCCGCTCTTCGTCTTTTGTCCTGGGTGAATAATCAAGAGAAGATAGAGAACCGCGGGAAAAGCGGATTACGCCCAAAACGCTTTCTTTTTCCGCGTAATCCGCGTAATCCGCGGTTTCAGAGGAAGTCTTAGCCTAGGATTTGGGATGGTTTCGGGGGATTGTCATGCTGTCGCGCTCTGTGCTACGCTTTGGGCATGGCAACACAGCCGATGTCGATCCGTTTCGATGAAGACGTGCGCTCCCTACTGAGAGAGGGAGTACGCCGTACGCCCTTAACCAGACAGGAACTTGTGAGGCGAACGGTCCGGCTCCACTTGCGGTCGGTGATCGAGCAGGAGGCCTCGGCGCCCGTTGCGCGCCTGACAAACATCAACCCATGGCCCAGGGGCGTTTTGACCCGGGCTTGGAAGCGCACGGATAAAGACTGGGAAGAGGTCGAGGCCGCTGCCATGGCCGCGCGCCATCCGCCCCGGTGGAATGACTGATGAAACCCTGGGAGATTTGGACCTGGAAGTTTCCAGACGCCGGGGAGCATCCTTGCGTCCTCCTCGGCCCGGATGAACGTGTTTCGCGCAAGGACAAGATGAATGTCCTGCTTTGCTCGACGCAACGCGCCACACGTTCGCCCGAGGCTCACGAGGTCATCCTCGATGAGGCAGATGGTTTGGACTGGGAAACGCTATGCAATGCGATCTCGTTTATACTGCCTATCGAGGCGAGTTGACGCAGCGCAGGGGCTCCGTAGGATTCGAGCGACGCCGTCCCATTGCCCAGCGTGTCATCGCCAGCCTCGGTCTGGCAGGACTTTAGCCCCTGATCTCTCCCACTTCCCCGGGAACTCCAATTCCAATTAGCTCACCAACTCGGGTTCTTGGATGTGCCTGGGGGCGGGGGTCAGGGGCGTGCCGTCCCGGGCTTCCGGGTACTCGAAGATGGCGCCTTCGTAATTTCGGATGACCACGCGGTCGGCGTTGTGGCTGAGGATGTAATCGGGATTGATGGGGACCTTGCCGCCGCCGTTGGGGGCGTCGATGACGTATTGGGGCAGGGCGTAGCCGCTGGTGTGGCCGCGCAGGCTCTCCATGATCTCGAGGCCCTTGCGAACGCTGGCGCGCAAGTGGGCCGAGCCTGAGATCAAATCGCACTGGTAAAGGTAGTAAGGTTTGACGCGGCAGATGAGGAGCTTTTGGACATGGGCTTTCATGACGGCCGGGTCGTCATTGACCTTGCGGAGCAGGACGGATTGGTTGCCCAGGGGAATGCCGGCATTGGCCAAGCGCCCCAAGGCGTCGCGCGCTTCGGTGGTCAGCTCGCGGGGATGATTGGAGTGGATGCTGACGAAGAGCGGGTGGTATCGGCCAAGCACGGCACAGAGTTGCGGGGTAATGCGCTGGGGCAAAAAGATGGGGATGCGGGTGCCGATGCGCAGGAACTCGACATGCGGAATGGCGCGCAGTTGGCCGAGCAGAAAGTCAAGCTTTTCGTCGCTCAACAGGAGGGGGTCGCCGCCGCTCAGCAGCACGTCACGGATCGCGGAATGGCGGCGGATATATTCCATCTGGCGATCGAACTCGGGATGAAAGTCGTAGCCGGAGGCATTGCTGACGAGGCGCGAGCGGGTGCAATAGCGGCAGTAGGCGGCACACCGATCGGTCACCAGGAAAAGGACGCGGTCGGGGTAGCGGTGGACCAGGCCCGGCACGGGTGAATGGGAGTCCTCGCCGCAAGGGTCGCTCATCTCCCAGGGAGCGGTGAGGGTCTCCTCGGCGCGGGGGATGACTTGCCGCCGAATGGGGCAATCTTCATCCACCGGGTCGATGAGGTTGAAAAAATAGGGCGTAATGCCCAGGGCCAGCTTTTGATTGGCGAGGGTGGCTCCAGCGACCTCCTCAGGGGTGAGGGCGGGCATAAGCCGCTGGAGTTGCTGGAGGCCGGTGATGCGGTGCTTGAGTTGCCAATGCCAATCCTCCCAATCTGAATCCGAAACCTGGCTCCAAAAGCCCCGCCCGGCAGAGTGGAATTCTTTGAGTGAAGAGAGTGGGCGACGCGATGGCGGCTCGTCGCTGCTCCCCGATGTGGTCGTCGTGGTTGTGGTCTGCATTTGTTCCCGTTCTGTTTCCAGCGCACTATATGTTTGATCGCGACAGTGTCAAGCCGGGGAAGTGGGAGGCAGTGAGTTTTTCATGCATAAGCGCTTTGAGCGCAATAGGTTAAGAGATGGGGTAAAAATTGCTAAACAGGGCAAGCGGCTCACTGGGGGGCAGGTTGAGTTTGAGTGGAGGGGGATGCCGGCTTCCGGGCGGGGCGCAGGGCCAGGCGCTGAGAATCGAGGGCGTCCAACTGCATGAGGGCCACAGCGGCGGCGCGTCGATGGGCGGCCTTCTTGCGGAGGCCCAGGAGGAAGCCGCCCCTGTCGCGGTTGTCCAGGTAAGCAGCAATGACCTTGTGGTAATCGTCGACGAGGAAGAACAGGTCGCGGGAGATGCGTGAGCGGAGGGTCTCCAGTTCCCGGAGCTTGCTTTGGAGGGCGAGGGTCTGCGGAGCGGGTTCCCAGTCGCGGACGATGTTCTGGAGAGAGGCTTGGGCATGGAGTGGCAACTCATCGGCCCGGGTGCGGACCTGGATGCCGGAGCAGACGGCCTCATCGAGTTTCTGCAAGCTCTTGTCCGCCGGCCAGGTTTGGGTCATGTCATAGCCGGTGAAGTCGGCGACCTGCAAGGCCCACCATTTCTCGATTTCGAGCGGATGAGCGAAATGGGCGTGGAATGCGCTCAAGAAGGCGAACTGCCAATTGTAGTGCCGGGGCAGCTCGGCCAGGAAAGCGCGAAGGCAGGCGCGCCCGTCATTGAGACGCAAGAGACTGTTGACGAACAACTGGGCGCTGCTGCGGTAGAGTTCGCCCGCCTGGTCCGCCAACTGGGCTGGCGTTGGCCAGCTTAGGTCCTGGAAGGTCAGGGGCGGGTAGCTGGTCAATTCTTTGTGGGCGCGGTTGAGCGGGTCTTCCCAACGGCGATCCGCGAAGGCCGACGTGAAGGCCAGGCCGGACAGCACCGGACCAGCCGGGGTCTGGATTACCTTCGAGGGGGATGCCCCATGGATTGTGGGCGGCGGAAGGATGATTTCCACCTCTTTGGAAGCCAGGAGCTGGCGGGCCAGACCTTCGACCAGCCACGCCGGGATCTCTGCGGAGCGGAGTTCGGCCGAGCGATTGGCCAATTCGAGCAGCAAGACCTGTGTCATGGCCCGCACATAGCGCCCGCGCTCGACCACATTGGGCAAGACAACACGATATTGCCAGCCATCGTTGAACCGCTCCGAACTGAGCACGGCGCCATCGTCGGCGGTTGCGGCCGGATAGAGCGTGACGAAGACCCTGCTGCGCCAGGGTTGGCTGGCCGCCAACTCGCGCCAGAGGTCCTCCTTGATGCGCTCGGCGGAGATCGCCACCAGGGCCGGCTCGAGGTGGATGAGGCTCTGATTGGTCTCGAGGATGCTGGCCGGTTCGGCGGAACTGACGGCTTGAACTATGAACTGGCTCGAGCGACTGCTGGCCGCGAGCATGTCCGGCCGCAAAGACTGGGCCTGTGCCGAGCCGGCGATCAGGCTCGAGCAAACAAGCATTCCTCCAACCCCGAGCAGACCTCTGCCGCTGCGCATAATCTACGATGTTTTTGGACCCGATGCCGGCTTGGCCTCCGGCTTGGCTGGGGTCTTGGGTTCGGAGCTCGGTTTGGTCTCGCCCCCGGAGGGGGTTGCCGCCGGGGCATCCTTCTTTGCCGCCGCTTTGTACTGCTCGCTGCGATAATCAGTGGCGTAAAAGCCGCTGCCTTTAAAGAGGAGCCCGCCCCCGCCGCTGATGGCTCGCTTGACCTTGCCCTTGCCCCAGGGCTTCTGAGGGCACAACTCTTGAGGGCAGACAGCCAGTGGTCGAGCCGACATGGGTTGGACCTTCTCAAAAGCGTGGCCGCATTTCTCGCAGATATACTCGTATGTAGGCATAACCGTCGTATCTAATAGACTGAAGGCCCGTCCTGGTCAAGTCGCTCAACCCCCGATGCAACTCATCGTTCGCGATGGGGGGACGAACTCGGGTTCGCCGATGTGGTGACGGGGTTCTTTTTGCCAAACCACGCCCTTGAGCCAATCGGCTATTTCGTCGTCGGAGGCCCCGCGGCGCAGCCACGAGCGGAGGTCGTGCTCGGCTACGCTGAAGAGACAAGTGCGGATTTTGCCATCGGCGGTCAACCGGATGCGGTTGCAATGGCCGCAGAAAGGCTCTGTGACGGGAGCCACGAGACCGACCTTGCCGGGTGCATCGGCGAAGGCCCAGAGCTTGGCCGTTGCCGAGGGGTTCTCAGGAGGAAGGGCTTGGAGGTTGAACCGGGCTTGAAGGCGCTCGAGAACTTCACGGGCGGGCACGACCATTTCCTTGAGCCAGGCGCGCGCGGAATCCAGGGGCATGAACTCGATGAACCGGCAGCACAGGTCCCGCTCGCGGGCAAACCGGGCGAGGGCTTCGATCTCGTGGTCGTTGATGCCGCGGATAATGACGGCATTGACCTTAACCGGGTGGAAGCCGAGCTCCTGGGCGAGGGCGATGCTCTGGAGCACTTCGGGGAGGTTGTCGCGGCCGGTAATCTTCTTGAAGTTGTCGCGGTCGAGGGAATCCAGGCTGAAGCTGATGCGGCGGAGTCCAGCGGCGCGCAGGGCGAGGGCTTTTTGGGAGAATAGAAAGCCGTTCGAGGTCATTGCCAGGTCGCTCATCTGCGGGATGGCGGCGAGGCGGGCAACGAGGTTCTCGACATCGCGGCGCAGGAGCGGTTCGCCGCCAGTGAGCCGGATTTTGCGGATGCCCCATCGGACCGCCAGCCGCACCACCCGTTCGATTTCCTCGAAGCTCAGGAGTTGGGCCTTGGGCACCCATTGTTGGGGGATCGGGGTTGAATTGGGCATCCTGGCCCAGTGGCCTCGGTAGAAATTCTGAGCCGCCTCCGATTCGGGCAGGCAATAGAGACAGCGGAAGTTGCAGCGATCCGTCAGGCTCACGCGGAGGTCGCGCAGAACGCGCCCCTGCGCGTCGATGAGCTCGCGCGCCTGGCTCGTATGCGCGTCCTTGAGGCTGTTGCCGCCCGGAGGCGGCGTTCCGGCATCGATTAGCTCGCTGACGTGGCTCATTTGCGTGTTATGCCGGGCGCCACAATTGATTGCGCCTGAAATGAACGGGAGCAAAGAGAGGAAACAGAGATCGGCAAAAAGACCTCAGTGGTCCATTTCATAAATACGGTGACGTAGGCGGCGAGGGATTTTTCGCGCAGGCAAGGCGCGAGCACCGAGCATATCCGCAGGGATCTGTAAGGTGCGAGCAACGCGGCCTGCGCGAAAAAGAACCGCCGAATACGTCACCGTATTTAGGAAATGGACCACGCAGTTCTCTCCGTTTGCTCCTGTTCATCACCGGCTCATTTGGGAGGCGAATCCAGGATGGGGGGCCGGTTGGTGCCGGGAGGCGGAATGACCTTGACCGTGCCGTCGGAACTGACCTCGACGTTGAGGTCGTAGTTTGGTTTGGGGGTCCTGGCCAGTATCGAGAGGGGGTTGACGCCCTGCATGAGTTTCTGGGCGCCTTTTTGTTCGCCGCTGGCAAAGAGGCCAAGCCGAATCCAGTCAAGCCGGCGGGCAATGGTGAGTTCTTGTTTCAACTTGGCCACCTGGGCGCGCATAACGGTGATGTCGTTGAATTGCCGTTCCAGTTCGGCCTTCTCGGCTATGAGGCGTTTGAGATTGGTCTCGAGGAGGGCTTTGTCCCCTTCCGAAGCGGCCAGCTTTCTCTTGGTGTCTTCGATTTGGCCCGTGAGATTGGTAATGGAGGAGCCTAGTTCGAGAGCGCGCTTGTCGAGCGTTTGGTTCTGGCTCTCGAGGTCGGCAATTTTGGCGTCGCGTTTCTTGACTTCTTCCTCCTTGGCCTTGAGCGCGGCCTCGGCCTTTGCCAGATCGGTGCTTGCCTGCGAGAGGTTGGCGGAGACCTGCTTGAAGGTGTTGGTCAGCTCGGAGAAGGCCTTCTTTGTCTCGGTGAGGTCCTTCTCGAAGGCGGTGCTCCGCTGGGCCTCCTCGCTGAGTTTGCTCGTGGCCAGATTAAGGCTGTTGGAAAGGCTGTTGATCTTCTCGTCCCGCTCGAGCTTCTCCTGGACGGCGTGCTTCCTGACGACGACCAATACGATGCCAAGGCAAAGGCAAATGACTACTAAGATGATGGCCCCAATTCGCTTTTTCATACTACGGCCATAATGCGGGAAACTTCTGGTTTTGGCAAGCAGTCATCTTGAAAAGGAAGGTTTGGCAGAGAAAAGCCGGGAGTCCAGGGCCAAAATGAGGACTGCCCGGTTATTGTTGCCCGCCACGCTATAGGGCTTACAATCCCTTCGACACGCATGAGAGCGAAGCACAACCAGCGCCATCCTCCACCCCGTCAACGGGGTGGAAACTCCCCGCGCCCGGGGGCGCCGCCCGCCCGCCGCCGGTCCCGCTGGAGACTGGCGCTCTTTCCGGTTTTGGGCGTCATCGCCCTGGCGGGTTGGTTCGCCGTGAGTTTCTGGAGGCATTCAGGCCAAACGCCGTTGGAACCACCGGCGCCTCCGCTCGCCCGGGCCGATACGCCCGCCGGGGCGCCAACCGCCCAGCGCGCCGCCCGCGCCGCCAGCAAGCCCCCGGAGTTCACCATTCAAATGAAGCGCGCCAGCGAACTGCTCGCTCAAGGCGAACCAGCCGAGGCCGTCCAGGTTCTGACCGAGGCGATGCGGTTGAAACCGGAGGACGAGGACGTTCATTACAACCTGGGATTGGCGCTGGCGCGGCTGGGGAGAATTGAGGAAGCCATCGAGCAATACCGGGAGGCCTTGCGCATTTTTCCAGATTATGCCGAGGCGCATAACAATTTGGGCAATGCCCTGATGCGCCTGGAGCGGAACCAGGAAGCCCTCGAGCACTTCGAACAAGCCGTAAAAATCATGCCCGATTACGCCTCCGCCCACAACAACCTTGGCACTGCGCTGCAGAAGCTCGAGCGCGGGGCCGACGCCTTGCCGCACTTTCGAGAGGCCGTCAAACTCAATCCGGACTACTGGCAGGCCCACTTCAACCTCGGCACGGGCTGCCTGCAGGAGGGACGGGTCAGCGAGGCGCGGAGCGAGTTTGAAACCGTCCTGCGTCTGCAACCGGACTTCGGACCGGCAAAGTCGGCGCTCGCGAGGATCGAGGCGCGGCAATCAGGCGCCCCGCTGCCGAAACCCTGAATCAAACCGCTTGGCGGTGGAAATAAATAAAGGTGGCAAGATGCCGCCGGGATTTTGCCGCCCAGCGAGGCGTGAACGAGGCGCTTATCCTGCGATCTGCAACGAGTGAACAACGAAGCTGGGCGGCAAAAGACCAAGGCAGGTTGCTACCTTTATTTATTTCCACCGCCTTACCCGAAGGTCTGGCCATTCCAACCCCAGTTGGCGGCCTCGACGTCCGTAAAGTTGAGGTAAATCCGGTTCGAGGGCACCGGCAACGATTCACTCAGCAACCGGCAGAGCTTCTCAGAGAGCTGCCGGTTCACACGGTCGCTCAAACCGCCGATGCTGCGGAGGTCAACGAAAGCCGCATCGCCCGGCTTGCCCGACATCACGATGGCCGCAGGGCTGGCAGTAACCATGACGTATTGCTCGGGCTTGCCAACGGTCTCAGCCACGATTTTAGACAGCGCCGCGAGGAGCGCCTTCCGCTTGTCGTCAGAGAGAGCGACTGTAGTTTCAAGTTTCAACAGAGGCATAATTCATTTCGGTTTGAGTGGATGGTGAATGGTCAAATTGTGCTGAAAGAGCCAACCTGATGCTGCCCCATCGGGCGAGCGGTGTCAAATTCGGCGTAACACCCTGGCACCAGGGCTGCTCTAAGCTCGCGTTACCGGGGGCCACAAGCGCGCAGCCCTGAAATCCGAGGTCCGAAATCCGAAATCCGAAGGAAATCCGAAATCCGAAATCGGAAAGCGGCTGGATGGCTGG
>Ga0181524_10001956_pt1 | contig 22402 bp, 20 predicted proteins | sample PEATcosm2014_Bin_34_FD_119761 | JGI IMG/M metagenome (GOLD analysis project Ga0181524, IMG submission 119761) | Peatland microbial communities from MTU Mesocosm Facility, Houghton, MI, USA - PEATcosm2014_Bin05_60_metaG | ecosystem: Environmental > Terrestrial > Soil > Wetlands > Peat | place... | reverse complement strand
GAGGTCAACCGTCTCGTCCTTCAGATACCGCCGCAGGATGTCAAGGTTGTCGCCGTAGTAAAGCGTGCCCATTTGCGCGAGTGTAACCGGAGCGCTGCCAGGAATCAACGGCGCGGTGAAGCTCCCCGCTACCTGTTTTTCTCGGGGTAGATGCGGTTGCCGGCGGGATCAACGATGGTTGGAGTGACCAGAACGATAATCTCCTTTTCGTTTGGCTGATCGGGCTGGTCCTGGGAGAGGCTGCCTGCAATAGGTTCTCCCCGGAGCAACGGCGTCAAGCCTGTGGACTCGTAGATGTGCCTGGTACCGAAACCGCCGAGGACGACGGTTTGGCCGTCCTGGACTTCCACTGTGGTCGCGACCTGGCGGATGCGGAAGTGGGGCAGAGGCAGGGTGGCGTTGATGGGCGCGGCGTTTGTGTCTCCTGCCCGCTGTAGCTGTAACACAAATGGACCCGGGGCATCGTAGCCAAGAAACTCGAGGATTCTCGAGTTCAGATCCATTTGCACGTCCGGGCCTTCGTCAGTCGCACGAGGGGTGACGCCCAGCATCGGACCAAGCGGCATTGTCTCCGTCTTGGCTTGGCCCTTTTCGTCTGTCGCCGTTATTCTCAGCGTGTCCACCACACTGACCTGCGCCTGCCGCCCACTCAGGGTGGTGATTTGGACGTGGCCGAGAATGTTCGTGCTGCCCATCGATTTCCAACGGTCCAGTTGAGCCTCGGCCTGGGAATGGGTGAGGGTGGCGGTCTTGACGCTGCCGGCCGGGGGCGGCCCGTTGGCGGGGTCGAATTTCTCCCAAAAAAAGGCCTCCACTTCCGCTTTCGGCAATTCGATGAACACAGCTTCGATGTTGAGCTGAGGGGGAGCGGTTGATGGTGGCCTGGCCGAGATCAATACGTTGCTGCCGATGAAGACAGCTTCGGTGTTGAGCTGAGGGGGAGCGGTGTTCAGGACCTGAACCGCTCTTTCGATTATGTCCAAGTCGGCAAGGGTTGCATAAACAAGCAACGTGCCTGAACGGTCGCTATAGAACATGTTCTTGGGAGGAGAGATGTCCACTCCGGCTTCGGCAAAGAACTGGCGGATCATTGTGCCGAGCTTTTCAGGGCCATTGCCGCGCTCCGGCAGACCCAGGAAGTGCCGCATGCCTGTTTCGAAGGTGTTGGGGTCAAGCTTGATCGTGCGGAAATAAAGGGGCGTGGTTTCGCGGCCTTTGGGGGAGAAGACCACTCCGTAATCTTCTATCGAGTATTCGATGGGCTTGTCGGTGACCGTGACGAGGATTTCGAGGAAGTCGGCGAGGCGGACATCGTGGAGGGCGGGGATGTGCGGGATGCGGATAGTGTTTGTTTCCGCGGGTTCTGCCCCCGGGGCGGCGATGGGCAGGAGGGTAGCGGGGTCGGTATTATTTGGATCGATAACAGACAGGAAGTTGATGCCCCGCCCTTCGGGGTCGCTTTTCCTGGCCTCTTGATCCAGGTACCTGATCACTTCGCTCAAAGGGACGTTGTCCATGGGTTTGACTTCGGCCAGGCGGATGCGGTCAAGTTTGCTGACGATGATTTGGCGGCCGCGCCCGGTGAAGATGACGTTAGTGCGCGCCCAAAGGTTGGTCTTGGAAAGGGAATCGCGCTCGTTTATGGCGGTGTGGTAGCGGGCTTCGCTGACCAGGTTGAGATAATAGTAGGCGGCGTCGTTTTCGGGATCTTCTTTTCTGGCGAGCTTGAGCTTGGCTTCGGCTTCATCGAGCTTGCCCATTTCGTAGAGGAGCTTGCCATCCTGGACGAGTTGGGCGGCCCTTCTCTTGGAAGAGCTATGTTCTTCCGAGGGTGTGGCAGCTTTGCTGGACCGGGCGTCCCGGACCAGGTTGAGGTAGTAATCAACCGCCCCGTTCAGGGGGTCCAAGAGCTTGGCCTCTTTTAGCTTGGCCTCAGACTCATCGACCTTGCCCATCTCGTAAAGCAGCTTGCCATCCTGCAGGAGCATCTTGCTCTTGAACCTATCCTTTTCCGAGACCGTGGTTGGAGCGGAGGGAGGGACGGGAGGGACGGAAGCGGGTTCCGTGGCGGCGGCGGGTTCGGGCTTTTGGGCCGGGGCCGGCGCCTGGCCCATGGGCAGGGCCAGCGCCGCGAAGGCAGCGAGGGAGAAAACCGAGGCCAGCGTCAGCCCGGCCTTGCGAGGCGGGCGAAAATCCAGCAGCCGCTCGATGCGCTGGCGCAGGAAGGTGCGGGATTCAAGGATACCCACCAGGCCCAGGCTCACCGGCGGACGGCAGAGCGCCAGCCTGGCCACCTGGAGGAGGGTCGGCGCGTAAGCCTCGGCGTTGTCCTCGAGGGCCAGCATGACCGCGTCGTCCACCGCCTCCTCGCGGGCGCGGCGGATGCGCGCATTGGCCAGCCAGAGCAGCGGATGCCACCAATAGAGGATCTGGAACAGCGCCTGAACCAGGCTGAGCCAGAGGTCTCCGCGCCGGAGATGGACCAGTTCGTGGAGCAGCACCGCCCGCAGTTGGTCCGGCGGAAGCTCCTCGGCCAAAGCGCGAGGCAAAAGGATGACCGGGCCAAACAGGCCGCAGACCGCCGGTGACATTGGCCGTTCGATGAGTCTGAGGCGCGGGGGTCTCCGCAGCCCGCTTAAGAGCCGTGCCTGAAGGAACAACTCCTCGAGCCGTTCCGGGGCGGGGGCGGCGCGCCTGGCCTCCCGGGCAACCTGCCGCCAGCGAACCAGCATCCACGCCAGCAGCCCCAGGCTGACGGCGCCGGAGACCAGGAGACCCCAGGCCATGGCGGACAATCGGGCGGGCGGACGCGCGACACGAGCCAGGGGGATTAGCGCCAGGGGTTGCACGGCCCGGGCGGGTCCGTAGGTGACCACCATCGCGACCTGGCGGGGCCTGGCGGGCGCGGCTGCGGCCGGACGCAGCCACCAGCCCAGGCCGGTGGGCAGCGCCAGCGAGGGCGGCAACGCCAGTTTGACCAGCACAATCAGCCAGAGCGCGTAGCGCACCGAGGCGCGAAGCTTGCGGTGAAGGGCAAAATCCAGCGCGAGCAAAAATGCAATCAGCAGGCTGGACTGCCAGAGCATCGGCCAGGCAAGAGCCAGGGCCGGCTCCGCCCATCGGTTCAAGGCAAGGAGGGTCGAGTTCATGGCTGGGGTTGGCGAACGGTTAATCCGGGCGGGTGTCCCGAGGATGCGCGGAGGCCGACTTTTTCTTGGCTTTGATGACGGCCTCCAGTTGGGCAAGCTCCTGGTCGGAAATCTCGCCCGTATCCAGCAGGCATTGGACCATCGGGGTCAGCGCGCCGTTGAAGGCGTGCTTGAGGGCGTAAAGCAGTTCGCTTCGTTGGGCCTGCTCGCGCGTGACCGCAGACCGGAACAGGGTAATGTGCCGGGCCTTCCCGGCGCTCAGCAGACCCTTGGCGACCATGCGGTCCATCAGCGTGCGCACGGTCGAGTAGGTCCAGGCGGTCTTCGAGCGCAGTTTCTCCTGGATGTGCGGGGCCGAGCACGGTTCGGCGGCCCAAACGGCCTTGATGATCGTCCACTCGGCTTCTGTCAGTTCGATGCTGGCCTTTTTCATAAGAAACGGCCGCATCATATCTACAAGTGTAGAGCGTGTCAACAACAATCTTTACAAATGTAAAGATTTGAGAAAGCCCATGTGTCGCAGCCAGTTGGCGCAGGACTCGGTCCAGGCAGAGCAGGGATGGCTGCTTGGACGGACGCCGAAATCGTGGGCGGTATTCGCATAGACATGGAGTTCCGCCGGAACACCGGCCCGCCTTAACGCGAGGTACATCAACACGCTGTGCTCCGGGGGGCTGATGATGTCGGCCCCGCCGTGCGCCAGGAAAACGGGAGGCGTCCCGGCGGGAATGCGCAGACCCGGGGCGAGTTCATCTTTGTCCTTGGCCTTGAGGTAACCCGGATAGACCAGGACGGCGAAGTCTGGCCGGCAACTGACGTTGTCAACTTCATCTATCGGTTCGTAGCTCCGCTTCTCGAAATTGGTGGCCGTGGCAATGGCCAGGTGGCCTCCCGCCGAGAAGCCGACGATGCCGATGTGTTGCGGATTGAGGCCCAATTCCTTGGCTTTGCCGCGGACAAGGCTGACGGCCCGCTGCGCGTCCTGGAGCGGGCGGCGGGCCGGCTCCCTTGGCGGCTCATCGGAGTGGCGCGGGACCCGGTACTTGAGGATAATGCCGGTCACGCCAATCGAGTTCAACCAGGCCGCCACTTCCTCCCCTTCCAGTTGCCAGTAGAGGTTCCAATAGCCTCCGCCCGGACAGATGAGCATTGCCGTCCCGGTGTCCTTGTCCTGGGCTGGCCGATAAAGTGTGATGGTGGGCTTGCTCACATCCGTGATCATCCGGGTCGGTTCGGTGACCTCGACCTGCTTTTGGTCAAGGGCGGGTGACATGAGCCCCCGTTCCGGGCCGATGGAGCCGGTCTCATCCGGGGCTTTGCCCGGCCAAAGCTCGATGACCAGCGGGTTGTCGGCCGCGGCCGCCGGCCAAACGAGGCTCATCCATGCCAGCAGGAAGAACGTGGGTGTAAATCGCATAATTGATAGAGACTTGAGTTTCGAAACGCGCCCAAGGCTGCCACCTCCGCGGGCGCCGGGTCAAGAAGCATTAGGCCGGAATATCCAGGTCGGATCGGCATTTCACTCATAGGAGCAGGATTAAGATTACGATTAGGACGGCTACCCAAAAAAGCGAAACGCGCTCTCTTGCCGGCAGAATATTGTTGTTCGGTTTTAGCTCCGGCGGCATTTTACTGGTGAGTTGAAAATGACCGACACTCTGGCAGCCAGTGTGGCCGGGACCGCGCTCGCGAATGCGGCCACCGGCGGTGGTGTGCCCTCGGCGGCCCTTCTCAAACTGACGACTATGACTAAACTACAAGCTGCAATTATCGGCGCCATTGTGATCGCCGGCGGGGCCGCATCCTTCGTGTTCGAGCATCAGGCCCAGGTTAAACTGCGTGAGGAAAACCAATCTCTGCGCGGGCAAATCGCACAACTCCAATCCGAGAACGACCGGCTCTCGAAGCGCGCCGTTCAGGCGGCCAGACCGTCTTTGGTGGGCAGCGACCGATTGCGCGAGTTGTTGAGGCTCAGGGGCGAACTCGGGTTGCTCAAGCGAGAAGGGCGCGAACTTGAGCGGGCCGCAGCCGCCGGGCAGCCAACGCCAAGCGGGTTGGCCGGCCAGCGCGCGTTGGGCGCGGCCCGGCAGCCGAACAAGCCGGCCCCCTTCCAGGTGCAGCTTGTCCTCGATGAACCGGGCGAGAATTCCGAGCCAATGACCAACAACGCCGGTGGCGCCGGAGGACAAACCCTTTACGTGCAGAAAGCGCCGTTGCTGGACTGCACGGCCATCAGTTCAGCCACCGTCACGAAAGACACGCCAACCGGCGCTCCGCAGATCGAGGTCGAGTTCACCGAGGTGGGCGGGGAACTGTTTGCGGCAATCACGAAAGAGAACATCGACAAACGCCTTGCCATTGTGTTGGACGGCCATTTGTATTCCGCGCCGGTCATCAGGTCGGAAATCCCGGGAGGGAAAGCACAGATTACCGGCTCTTTTACGGAGGAGGAGGCCAGGGAGCTTGCGGCCAAAATCAACGCCGCGATCAGCGGTCAATAGCGCCGGCAAGAGCAGCGAGCCAAACTCTGGGTTGGTCCCTTTTTCGGAAGCTGAACGCCGGGGGCTGCACCGACAGCGCCGGTCTCGGCCCCGCGCGGCGCGCAGCCGCGTGCCGAAATCTCCACGCAAGCCTCAAAAGGGTTGTTTCCAGCTTCGATGTCTTTGCATTAGGGTGTCACACCCGGGCCTCTTGGCGGCCCCGCGCCTCCGCTAAGGATTCGGGGGCCAATGGTTCGCGGCGCGTTTCTGCGTGACACAAGGAAGGAGGCAAGCTAGCGTGCCTTGGAACCGGAAAATGCAAGTTCTCGACCAACAGCGGCTGGATGTCGCCACCAAAACGCGCAGCAACATTTTCGGCTGGCGCGGGCAATTCACGCCGCAGTTCGTCGAGTACCTGCTGGACCAGACCGGGACGGGCGCGGGTCTTGTCGTGGACCCTTTCTGCGGCAGCGGCACGGTGCTGAGAGAGTGCGCAACGCGCAACCGCCCAGTCCACGGATTCGAAATCAACCCCGCCGCGTACGCGATGTCCCGCTTCTTCACCTTTTGCTGCTGCACTCGCGCCGAGCGCCTCGAGCTTATGGCAGGGGTCGAGCGCATCCTCCGGTCAGTGCTGGGTGGGTTCGGCGATCTACCCTTATTCAATCCGAGTGGCGACTACCGAAGCCGCGCCTGCAACTTACTCGACCTGGCGCGGGAAATGTTCGCAAAAGCCGATGGCAAGCGCCAGACGCTTCTTCTGCTTCTGGTCCTTCTCGAGGCGGAGGGCTGCCGGGTGGCTGAGCTTGAAGGGGCTGTTTCTACCGCCGCCGCGCGAGTTAGGCGACACCTTCTGAGTCTCCCATGCACCAGCACGAAGGTCGAGGCTTCGCTTTGCGATGCTCGACTTAGCCACCAGCACATTCGGGGCAATGCGGCGCTCATCCTGACCAGCCCGCCGTATATCAATGTTTTCAACTACCACCAGAACCACCGTGCTTTGCTGGAATTACTTGGCTTCGACCTCCTCCACGTTGCCGGCAGCGAGATCGGCTCCAACAGGAAGAACCGCCAAAACCGTTTCCGCACAGTGGTCCAATACGCGCTGGATATGGAGCTGTCCTTGGAGAGTTTTGCCCTGAGCCTTGCTGCCGGGGGCAGGCTCATCCTGGTCGTTGGCCGGGAGTCCAACGTGCGGGGCGTTTCCATTCCCAACTCCGGCTTGGTCCGTGTGATCGCCGACAATCTGAAAGCTTTCGAGCATGAGAACACCTTTGAACGGCGCTTTACTAACCGATTCGGCGCTTCCATCTACGAGGATATCCTGGTGCTCCGGCGCATCGACTCCAAGCCGGTGACCGGCGGCTCGCGCGCCGCTGCCGTCGGCCTCTTGGAAGAAATATCCGCCGGAGCCAGCGGTGATGTTCTGGCCGATGTCCGGGGAGCCATCGGGGACGGGCCGTCCATTCGCCCGTCACCACTGTTCACCCGGAGCCCCCAGATTTGAGCCATGCCCAATACGCCTCATCTCGACAAACTGGACGCAGCCATCCGCAACGCCAAGTGCAAGCCGGATGACTTGCGGTTGCTCCAGGAGGCTCGTGAGCATTACCAGACGTGGAGGGCTTCCCTCGCCAGGCTAACATCCACGGGGAAGCCTCGCGTCGTGGAAATGACCGGTTTGCTTAACGAGTACAAGGATTCTCTTGAGGTCGAAATCCTTGCGCGAAGAGGCTCGGCGTTCCTCAAGCGGCAAAAGGGCCAGCTCAAGCTGGACAGCTCCGTCCTTGAGGAGTTTTTAATCGAACTGGTGAGCCCGACCATTCTTGAGGGCCTTCCGGAATTCCCGCTCACTGTCGGCCCGACCACCGCGTTCATGTCGCTCTCGTTTGCGCCGCCGGCTCTGCGCGCGCTGGACGACGCGCCTGTAATCGCGCTGAAGGTCAAGGACCAGGACTTTATTCTTGGGAAAGAGATACATTACCGTTTTTCCCCCGACCCTGATTTTTCGCCAAGCAAGACTTCCAGAGGTTCGCTCTCCCTGGCCGTGCTGGCAGCCGAGTGCAAGGTCAACCTTGACAAAACCATGTTCCAAGAGGCCGCTGGCACCGCCGCCCGCTTGAAACAGGGTTGCCCCTACTCGCAATACTACATCCTCAACGAATTTCTCGATATGGAACCGGAAGACTGCCGTCTGACGGCCGTTGACAACGTGTTCCTTCTGCGTCATGCGAAGCGGCTCCCGTTCGACAAGAGATCGGTTTATGACGAGGTCCGGCGCCAGCACCGGCGGCACCCCATTGATGCCGAAATCGTCTGGTTGTTCGTGCAGAAGATTCAGGCATTCATCAGCGCCGCTTGGTACGACCCGGTAGAGGCTTTGCAGAGGGGAACATTCGTTTAGACGGGCGGTTTTTGACTGTGACTTTGCCATTTCCACACTTTCCACCTTATGTCAGAATCCCGGCGGCGTGGCCGCGTATGCGTTGACGATTTTTGCCGGGGCGTTTCTGCTGTTTCTGGTGCAGCCGCTCATTGGAAAGTACATTCTGCCGTGGTTCGGCGGCGGTCCCGGGGTATGGACCACGTGCATGTTGTTTTTCCAGGTGCTTTTGCTGGGGGGCTATGCCTACGCGCATTTGGGGTCGCGCCGGCTCAAGCCGCGCGCGCAGGCCCTGCTGCACCTGGTCCTGGTCGCCGCCGCCCTGGCGCTGCTGCCGATTGTGCCCGGGGATTCCTGGAAGCCGCGCAGCGGCGCGCATCCGGCCTTGCACATTCTGGTCCTGCTGGCGGCCAGCCTCGGTTTGCCCTATTTCATCCTGGCGTCGACCAGCCCTCTACTGCAGCAGTGGTTGACCCGCACGCACCCTGGCAAGCCGCCCTACCGGCTCTATGCGCTCTCGAATGCCGGCTCTCTGCTGGCGCTGGCGAGCTATCCTTTTTATTTCGAGAGCCACTTCACCCGCCACGCGCAGGCCACGATGTGGGGCTGGGGCCTGGCCGCTTACGCCGTCGGCTGCGCATTTTGCGCGGCCAAACTGTGGAAAGCGGCGGACGTACGTCCGAAATCCGAAATACTCAATCCTAATCTTAATCCTAATCTTAGTCCTAATCTTAATCCCAATCCCGTTCCTCTTGGGCCTGAGCCATCGATCCTCGTGCGCTTGCTCTGGCTGCTGCTGCCGGCGTGCGCGTCGGTGTTGTTGCTGGCGACGACCAACAAGATGTGCCTGGATGTGGCGGTGATACCGTTTCTTTGGGTGCTGCCGCTGGGGCTTTATCTGCTGAGTTTCATCCTCTGTTTCGAGAGCCATCGCTGGTATGTCCGGTTTCCGTTCACCCTGGCGCTGGTTGGGGCGCTGGGCGGCTTGTGCTGGGCGTTTATCAATGGGAGTGAGGCCTCGATGCCCAAGCAGGTCGGGGTCTATTGCGGCGCGCTGTTCATCTGCTCGATGGTTTGCCATGGCGAACTCTACCGTCTTCGCCCCGCCGCCGGCCGGCTCACGGAGTTTTACCTGATGATCGCCGCCGGTGGCGCCATGGGCGGGTTGTTCGTGGCCCTGGGCGCGCCGAGGCTCTTCAGCGACTACTACGAACTGCACTGCGGCGTCTTGCTATGCGGCCTGCTCTTTCTCGTCGCTTGCGCCAGGGACCGGGGGAGCGGCGGGCTGGGGGTCCAAGCATCGAAGATCAAATTGCTGAACCTGCCGTTGTTCCGATTCCTGGCCTCGTCCTTGCGGCCTGATGCCTGGCCCTGGATAGCGTGCGCCTTGCCGCTGCTGGCGTTTGGCGGGTTGGACCAGTTCATCGCCCGGCTGGCCGCTCACACGAGCGGGATTCCAAAAGGCTGGTCCATCGTCCTGCGCGCGGGTCTGTGGGTCATGCTTGGCTCGCTGGCGGTGTCGTGGGTGGCGCGCGGGAAACACCGGGTCTTTGGCCATTGGCATCTGCTGGCGTGCATCTGGCTGGGCCTGGGCTGGCTGGCGCTGGCGGAGATGCTCTGGCACTATGGATGCGGGCCCCGCGCCGAAGTGGTCTCCACCTGGAGGGACTTTTACGGGGTGCTGACGGTTTATGAACATCGAAGGGACCAACCCGAGGGCCATCATTTTCTGCTCCAGCATGGACGCATCACGCACGGGCTGCAGTTTGTTGACCCGGAGCGGGCGACGTGGGCCACCACATACTACGGCGCGGAAAGCGGCATTGGCCTGGCGATGCAGGCCCTGCCGGCCGGCACGCGGCGCATCGGCCTGGTCGGCCTGGGCACGGGCACCCTCGCCGCTTATGGCCGCGCCGGGGATTACCTGCGCATCTATGAGCTCAATCCCCAAATCGAGCGTCTGGCCGCCTCCGTCTTCAAGTACCTGAGCCATTGCCCGGCCAAGGTCGAGGTTGCGCCCGGCGATGCGCGGCTCTCGCTGGAAAGGGAACCCTCACAGCAATTCGACCTGCTGGCCTTGGACGCCTTCAGCAGCGACGCTATCCCGGTGCATCTGTTGACCCGCGAGGCATTCGAGCTTTACGGGCGGCACCTCAAGCGCAATGGCGTTCTGGCCGTCCACATCTCGAACCACTACCTGGACCTCGAGCCGGTCGTGGCCAATCTCGCGCGGCGCTTCAACTACAAGGCGGCCCTCATCGACTACGACGAGACCGACGAAACCTGGTGGCTTTACTCCTCGACCTGGATACTGCTGAGCCGCGACGAGAAATTCCTCCAGTGGCCGGCCATTGCCCAAGGCGCCCATCCGCTCCCGGACAACAAAGCCCGGGGGCCGCTGTGGACCGATGACTTTACGAGCCTTTTCCAGATATTGAAAAGCGGCCAGTGACCGGCATTTGCCGATCCACAGGCCGCGCCCCACTTTTTGCACCCGCTCCTAATCTGCGCGTCTTATTCCACCGTGATTTTGCGCGGCTTGACGCGCTCGGACTTCGGCAGCGTGAGCGTCAGGATGCCCTGGTCCATCCTGGCGGAGATCTTGCTCGAGTCGATTGCCGGGTCCAACTCGAACACCCGCCGGTAATCAGCGCCCGGGCACTCGTGGAAAAGCAGTTCGCCGGGCAGCGCCTCGGTGTGGCGGCGGCCCACGATGGTGATTTCCGTTCCCTCCAGCGTAATCTCGAGGCCGCTCTTATCCACTCCGGGCATTTCCGCCTCCAGGACGTAGCCGTCTTTGGTCTCGAAGATGTTCACCTCCGGCGCCACATACTCCGCTCGAGCAGTGCGATCGGTGGTCTCATGCGATTCTCTTTGAACTGTTGTTGTTTTCATAGTCATTCATGCTTCCGGCGGGCATTCCCGCCGCACAGGTTGAGGGTTGATTAGCTCACGCGCACATCGATCTGCTTGGGCTTGGCCTCCTCAGTCTTGGGCAGCGTGACGCTCAAGACACCGTCCTTATACTGGGCCTTGACCTTGTCCGGCGACACGGGCGCGGGCAATGCAACGGTTCGCTGAAACCGCCCGAAGAACCGCTCGGAGCGATGGACCTCTGCGTCCTGATAATCGTTTTGGCTCTTACGCTCGCCAGAGATGCTCAGCGTCCCCTCATGGAGCGAAACCTCGATGTCTTCCCTCTTCATGCCGGGCAACTCCGCCTTCAGGTAGAAATTGTCCTTGTCTTCACATAGATCCATCGCGGGCGTCCAACCGCTCAACACCTGGGAGGTTCGCGCCAGGTCGGCCAGGGGCATCTCGAACAGCCGATCAATCTCGTCCCGCAAATCCGTCAGGCGTCCGTAGCCAGCCCACGTTGCCAATTCCGGTCGTTGCCATCTTGTCATATTACTCATATCTCATCTTCCTTTCTCTTCGTTATGTTTGAATAACCGAGGTCTGTGGAGCTTTAGATATGCCAATAAGGAGTTAAATGTATAAGTTATTGGAAACAAGCAACTTATGATAAAATGCCAAACTGACTGCGACTCAAGTTAGAGTCATATTGGCTCATTATCAATCGTGTGCCGGATCTCAATTATGACATATTGTCCCTATTTGCCCGTCGGCGCTGCGAATCGGAAGGCCTGCTCGATCCGGTACTGCTCCAGCACCCGGGCGGTGGCCTCGCGCTCGGCGTCACCTGCGGCCAGCACCATGCGCTGCAACGAGTCGCCATGGACAAACTCCAGGACGTGGAAGCCGTTGCCAGGCCTTTGCAGGGCCTCGCGCAACTCGGGCAGGCGGCTGACCCTTTGCCCATTGACCTTTTGGAGCACAAGGTATTTCTGGTCCTGGTAGCCGATGTTGTAGGCATCCGGCAACACGTGGGACAGCAACACCAGGGCGGGGCGTTCTTTGGCCGGCTCCTCGTTGTTATAGTAGTAAAGCCGGAAAGGCGCGGTGCGTTTCCACTCCGCGCCCCAGCTTTGGAGATAGCTGTCGGTCAGCGGTTGGAAGATAAGGCCGCCCACAATCAAATACTCCGGCTCCTGGTCGCGGACCGCGTAAGGCACGAGGGCGTTGCCGTACTCGAATTTCGGCAGACGATAGTTCACCTCCATCGGTTTGCCGTCGCGCAAGATCTGTATCTTCATCTCCTCCCCCGCCCATTTGCGGCGGGTAGCGAGGCTCTCGAGGTTCAGGTGCCCGAATTCCGGGTCCGTGTAGTCACCCTGGATGTCGACGTCGAAGCCGTCGATATTCAAGAGGATGTCCTTGGGCTTAATGACCTGCTCGATGTCGTCCGGGCGGTTGGGCACGTTGATGACAACGACGCCGCGCGGTTCGCCCGACAGCCCGAGCATGGCCAGCGTCGCCGGGTTCTTTCCCGGCTGCCAATAAAAATGGAAGAAGCCCAAACCGTGATAGGTCCCCTTGTGCCAGGCTTCCAGCACCGCCTGGATGAAGGAGGCCGGCATGGCGTATGCGTTGCGCCCTTCCTGCGCCGTCACCAGCCCCGCCACGTGCGCATTGACCACTACCGGTTCCCCCCAGCCGGCTCCCTGAATATCGGAACTGACCTCGAGCACCGCCTGGTTGATCGGGCTTAACTGGCCCTCCCGCACTGAAAACTGAGTGAACTCCGCCCGCCGGTCTTCGAGGTTGCCCTCCCGCCACCGCAGAATCTGCATTGCCCCCTCAGTGGGCGCTGCGCTGCCGAGGGCGGCCGGCTTCAGGTCGCGCCAAAAGTCCGCCTCCGATGTGGTGATGAGCGCCAGGTTTGCGTGGTAATCAATCCACTTCACTTCCCCTATCCACCAACGTCCCCGTCCCCCTTTTTGCAGCCGCACCAGCGTCCGCTCGAACATCTCGTCGGCAGTCGTCAGGACCTCCCGCTCCCCTGCGACCAAACCCGCCTTCCGCAACTGGCGCGTGCCCTTGCTCCAGGGCTGATAATAGTCGTACTGCTTGCGCGCCACCTCGAGCGTCACGATCGAATGCTCCCACGCTGACCGGTCGTTCTTCCTGTCCTCTTGAGCCCAGCCCCCGATGGGCGCCGCCGCGAGCGCCAGCATCAGCATCAGCATCGGCAGCACTCTGGTCCTGTAGTCCTGTAGTCCTTCGCTTCGCATGTCACATCCGGCGGTCCTTGGTAACGCCATAAGTTTGGAGAATGCCGGCGTTGGCCTTGGCAGTGGCCTCGCGGTCAAGGCACTCGATCGTATGGTTGGGCAAAAACTCAATAATCTCGTAGGCGTTGGTGTTCGTCTCGAAGGCGCTCACCACGTCCTCCAGCTTCTCGATGCGTTTGCCGTTGATCTGGTCCACCAGCGCCCGCCCCCGCATCGAAACGTTGGCATTGACGGCGTCCGCCAGCACCGCCGCAAGGACTATCGGCTCGGGCCGGGCCGTCTTGGGACTCTCGTAGCGCCGGTAGTAAAGCTCGTAGTAAAGTTCGCTGGCAGAAGGATCGGTCGAACTGCGCCCCTGCGTCCGCAAATAATCGAGACTCAAAGGCGTAAACACCAGCCCCCCGTACACATAATAGTGAGGCAGAGACTCGTGCTGGTAACCGGCGGCACGGTCTCCGTTGTACGGGAAGACCGGCAGCAAGACCTTCTGCTCCAGCCCGTCGCGCCAGATCTGCAACGGGATGCTCTCGCCGGCCTGGGCCAGTTGAAACGCCAGGGCCGCCGAGACACGATTACTCTCGTAAAGAATCGTGGCGTCGCTGGCCACTGCGAAAGAGCCGGCCTGTAAAATCACATCCTCCTCTTTGAGGACCTTCTCGGTGCTGGCAATCGGCAAAAGACCGTCCACGCGCGCGCCCCGGGCATCATCCGGCAGCTTGAGCAGGCCCCGATAGGCGGGATTCTGCAGTTGCGCCAGGCGCACCCCCGCCTGGGGAACGCCGTCGTAATGGGTGTCTTCGATGTCCTTCAAGAAATGCTCGATCACCGGTGGCGGAATGAAAAAGCCGGTGTTCTCCAGTCCCGGCATGCCTTGAAACGCAACGCCCACCACGCGGTCGTCCTGAATAACCGGACCGCCGCTGTTCCCGGGATTGATCGCCGCGTCGGTTTGCGCGGACAGCAAATGCCGGTTCCCAATATGTGCGTAGGTCTCCAGTTCAATGCGCGATACCACGCCGCGCGTGTAGGAGATTTCCTCCCCGCCCGCAGGATAGCCGTAGGTCACCACCGTCGAGCGAACCTTGGGCAGTCCGCCAAACTCCAGCGGCTCGAGCTTCTCGAAGAAACGCCCGTCTGCCACCTTCAGCACCGCAAGGTCGCAGTCGTGGCCGACGTATTCCACCTCCGCCAGGTAAGGGCGCGGGTCCTGGTAGCGGCGCACGATGATTTGGCGCGCCCAGCTCACCACGTGCGCATTGGTCATAATCCGCTTGCCCTTGATCACAAAGCCCGAGCCTCCCATCCGTCTCACTGCCTCGAATCGCCACGGGTTGTCCCATGACGGTTGTTGGGCAAACGTCATGATCTGCACCACCGACCGCTCAGGCTCCGCCCCGCGCCCGACGGCCATCCACGCCGCCATCACCCCAATAATCAAAAGCTTTCTCAGCACCTGCAGAAAATGAAAGCAGCGGTGCAGTTGGTCAAGAACAATACTGGGAACGGGATTAACCGGCCGCACCCGGACACTGCCCCCGCAGCCGGCGCCGAAGCCCCGGAGCGCCGGCTTTAGCCGGCTTTGGACACCCAATGTTCAACAGGGGCACAGCAGGGGTCCAGGTGCGCCCAAAGCCGGCTGAAGCCGGCGCTCCGGGGGCAGTGTCGCGAAGCGCCCGATTAACCTTCAAGGGCGTGAGCTATGCGTCCTGTTTTCTCCGCTTCGGCGCGCCTCTTGTACTCTTCCAGCATGGGGGCGGTGGCGGTGGCGCCGCACCGGCTGGCCCCCAGGTCGCGCACCCGCATCAAACCGTCCAGGTCGCGCACCCCTCCTGCGGCTTTGACCTGCACCCTGGCGGACACGCTGGCTCGCATCAATTCCAGGTCCGCCTCCGTGGCCCCTTGATAGCTATACTTCCCGTCCGCGCCTTTGACGAAACCATAGCCGGTGGAAGTCTTCACCCAGTCGGCCCCTGCGCGCTCCGCCAACTGGCAGAGCTTGCGTTTGATTTCCTGACTGCCCAGGCCCGCGCCGCCCTTGGCCAGGTAATCGTTTTCCAGGATCACCTTCACCTTCGCCCCTCTCGCATGCGCCTCCTCGCACACGGCCCGGATGTCCCTTTCCACGTATTCCCAGTCCCCGCTCAGGGCCTTGCCGATGTTGATGACCATATCGATCTCCGCCGCCCCCTCGCGGCACGCCGCCTCCGTCTCATACCGTTTCACCTCGGTCGTGCTCCCTCCATGAGGGAAACCGACCACCGCCCCAACCGCAACCCCGGTCCCCTTAAGCAACTCCGCCGCGCGCCGCACGCAGTATGGTTTGAGGCACACGGACGCCACGCCGTACCGGACCGCCTGCCGGCAGCCCTCCTCAAATTCTGCATCCGTCAACGTCGGGTGCAGCAGTGAGTGATCGATCATCCTCGCCAATTCCTCGTATCTGTATTTCATCGGGATTATCCAAAATAGGGCCGCAACACATTCCCGGCTACTTTTAGCGCCAGCTTTCGCCCCTCCAGCGTCTTGCCAAAGCTGTCATCCTCCACTTCCACGCAGACCGCTCCCTCGTAGCCGATCTCGTAGAGCGTCCCCACGAACCGGGCCCAGTTGATTTCTCCCAGTCCGGGGATGCGCGGCGTGTGCCATTCCTTCGGAAAAGCGAAAATGCCCGTTTGATTGAGCCGGGCCGCGTCCACCGTCATGTCCTTGGCGTGCAGGTGGAAGAGCTTCTCCTTAAACTCGAGCAACGGCCCAAATGGGTCCATCCGTTGCAGCACCAAATGGGATGGGTCGTAGTTCAACCCCAGGCTCTCCGACGGAATGTCGCTGAACATCCGCCGCCAGATCACCGGGCTGGTTGCCAGGTTCTTGCCCCCGGGCCACTCGTCCGCCGTAAAGAGCATGGGACAGTTCTCAATGCCAATCCGGATCCCGTGCTCTCCGGCAAAGGCAATCAGCGGCCTCCATACCTTCAAAAAACGCGGCCAGTTCTCATCCACCGTCTTGGTCCAATCCCGCCCGACAAACGTATTGACGTTTCTCAGCCCCAACTTCTCGGCCGCCAGGATGACCTGCTTCAAGTGCCCGGTTGCTTTCCTGGAAACCTCCGGGTCCGGGTCCAGGGGGTTGGGGTAATAGCCCAGGCCCGAAATCCCAACGCCATACCGGCTGCAAAGTCCATTGACCTCCTCCGCCTGCCCCTGTGTGAATCCGTTCACATCGATGTGGCTGACGCCGGCAAACCGGCGCTCCGCCTTGCCCACCGGCCAGCACATGAGCTCCACGCGCGCAAAACCTTCGTCCCGCGCAAACGCGAGGACCTCTTCAAGTGTCAACTCCGGCAGAATCGCCGAAACAAATCCCAGTTTCATAGTAGTTTATATATCGAGTCTATCGGTCGCCCGGACTCCCGGGATGTCGTAAAAATGATGGTCGTATGTCAGCACCACCGCCTTCGCTCGTTTGGCGCAGCAGGCAATCACTACGTCGGTCAGCGGCAGGACGGTCCCTTGCGTGTCCAATTCCCAGAGGATTTGTTCCGCCTCCTCCCACAGGCGCTCGTTTGTAGGGACGTTGATCATCACGTCCCAGAAGGCCCGGAAATGCTGCCGCGCTTTCAACGGCCGGAGCGCCCGCCCAACTTCGCACCGCACGATGCCGCAAACGACCAGGTCCCGCGTCGCGGCGGCCAGGGCCAGTGCCTTCAAAGGGTCCCGGCCCTGGCGCAGCATGCGGATGTAATAACTGCTGTCAGCGAGTACGGGGCTTGCGGCCATAGGTTAGGCGTCACGAAAAAATAACATGAACAATTATGGCGCAGGAGTTTTCGCCTCTGGCAAGGCGCGAGCGAGGCGCATATCCAAGGTGATCTGTAACGAGCGAGCAACGCCGCCAGCGGCCAAAAGAACAAGCCAGAATGTTCATGTTATTTTTTCGTGACGCCTTATGGGGGTTTTACCGCCGCGCCTTGCCTCGAGGTCGTAGCCGGGATCGATGGCGTCTTTCAACTCGTCTGGTCCCAATCCTAACCCGTCGCTGCTCAGTTTGATCAGCTTGGCCTTTCTATCCATTTCTCTCAAGGCGAGGTCGATCGCTTTGGTCTTGCTGGTGGCGCCCGTGGCCTCCATCACCCTGGCCAGCAATTCGTCATCGATATACATCGTCATCTTCATGCCATACTTTATATGGCACCGATGCCATCTTGTCAATTCTGTTTCTGCCTTTTTCTCGACCCTTTCGGTCTATTTCTTGACATTCTACGTCATTGGCGTATCTTCGCATCAATGGTTTTTGAAGAATTCGCATCGTTCACCCGTCGCGTGATGGTTTTGCTGGACGATGACGACCTGGCACGGGTGCAAGGGTTGCTGCTGGCGCGGCCTGACGCGGGCAAGGTGATTCCCAAGTCGGGCGGGTTGCGGAAATTGCGGGTGGCGGCCAAAGGGCGCGGCAAACGCAGCGGAGCGCGCATGATTTATTACTGGGTGGTTGCCCGCGACCGGATTCTGATGCTGGACATCTATGCGAAGAACGAGCAGGAAGATTTGAGTGCGGGCGAACTGAAACAACTGCGGACATTGGTTGCGGATTACAAAACATGAACAAAGAACGTTTTGAAGAATTGAGCGAGGCACTCCGGCAGGCGAAAGCCGTGCGGCGGGGTGAAACAGCCCCTTCCCGCGTGTGGAGTGTGACCCGGGGCAGCAACGGACGCCTCCACCGCCGCCAGCTTGATCCGAAGGAGTATCAGCGCGGACAACAGGCGGAATGGGAAAACCAGATTGCGGCCACGCGGACGCGGTTGCGGCTGTCGCAAATCAAGTTTGCGCAACTGCTGGGCATTTCCGTCAAGACGCTGCACAACTGGGAACAAGGGCGGCGCAAGCCGACGGGCGCGGCGCGGATTTTGTTGCGCGTGGCGGCGCGGCATCCAGAAGTGGTTTTGGAAGAGGCGATGGCGTGAGTGGCGGGCGCTAGGTTCCACTTTCGCGAACAAAGCGAGCGTTGACGCCGCTTGATGGAATTTTCTGCCAATAGGAAGTCTCTTCTCATATCGTCAACTCTTCTCCTTCTTCTTTTCCTCATTTTTTTTCGCACTCCGGACCTTGACCCAGGCCTTCGTCCTGTGGCTGTTCAGGATGGCCTCGCATACGGCCACTTCCTGGTGTCCATCTTCGGCGGTGGCGAACAGTCTCTCGTCTGCCGTGCCGGCGATCGCCCCATACACCGAGCGGAAGAGCATCTTGAAGGTGTCGGGGAATCCTTCCACGTGGCCGGCTGGGTAATCGATGTAGGGCGCAGCGTCAGGACCGAACGCGGGCGTGCCGCGCACCGCCGCTTCGTTGGCGGTGTCGCGATGTCCGTAATGGAGCAGTTCGGGGTTCTCCGAGCACCACCACGCCGATTTCTTGGAACCGTAAATCTCGATCCGGAGGCAGTTCTTCCGGCCGGCGGCGACCTGTGAGACCGCCAGGTTGCCGCGGGCGCCAGTGCTGAATTGCAGCAACACGCTGGCAAAGTCCTCAGTCTTGACGGCGTAGGGAGCGTATCGGGCCGCCCCGGCGGCTCCGGCGAAAGTTTGCACTTCTCCAAGCGGACGCTGCCGGGTCTTGTGCCAGGTCGCCAGGTCGGCAAAGACGGATGTAATCCGGGCGCCCAGGATGAACGAGACGGTGTCCATCCAGTGCGTGCCGATGTCGGAGACCGCTCGCAGCCTGCCGCCCTCCTCGGGCAGCAGGCGCCAATTGTAATCGGTCTCTTTGAACAGCCAATCCTGCAGATAAGAGCCGTTCACGTGGATGATGTCCCCCAGCTCGCCGCGCGCGGCCGCCCGGCGCAGTTGAAGGATGGCCGGGTAAAAACGCACATTATAATTCACCGCGAAGACCGTGCCGCTGTCGCTGGCCCGCTTGAGGATCTGCGCTGTCTGCCGCGTGTCGGTTGCCAGCGGTTTCTCGCAGATGCAGTGCTTTCCGGCGGCCAGCGCCGCCAGCGACATCTCGCAATGATACCGGTTCGGAGCTGCAATGTGAATGACATCGACCTCCGGCGAACCCATCAACTCGCGGTAATCGCCGTAAGCCTGCGCAATCCCGAGTCTGGCGGCGGCCGCCTCCACGCGCCCCGGCACGTCGCACAGCGCCGCCACCCGGACCCCGAGGCGGCGCAACGCTTCTATATGCACCGGGCCGATGAAGCCCGTGCCGATCACTCCGGCGCGGAGTTGGTGAACAGATTTGGGCGAACTCGCGCTCATGCTCGTATTGGCTGGAGTAGATAAGGACCCCCGGTAGAAATACAAGGACAAAACAACGCCTTGCGCTCGGCCGTTTTGTCGTTAGTTTGCTGGCCTATGATCTGCAAAATGACATTGTGCTTCCTTCTGTTTGCTTGTTTGGCCATGGCCGGCAGCGCCTCTGAGCCGGCGGGTCCGGTGGATCACTTGAAGGAGTTTCGAAAGCGCGCCGCCAGGTTCAATTCGGTTGTCGTTTTGCCCCAGTTCGAGCTGACCACCAACGAAATTCACGGCTCGGTCCGCCAAACCATTGCCGTCGCCAACGCCGCACTGGACCGGGTGGCCGCTCTCAAACGGCGCGAGGCCACCTTCCAAAACACCCTCTGCGCCCTTGACGACATCGCCTACCAGATCAGCCTGACCGGCGACCGCCTCTCACTCATCAAGGAAACCAGCACCAACTCCATAATCCGCGACTCCGCCACAGAGGCCGTCAAGCAGCTTGAGGAATGGATGGTCGGCCTCGACTACCGCGAGGATGTCTATCAGGTCGTGAGGGCCTACGCCGACACCAAACCCCGGCTCAAGGGCGAGGACGCCAAGCTCCTGGCCGAGACCCTTCGCGATTACCGCCGCGCCGGCCTCCAGTTGCCCAAAGCCCAGCGCGACCAGGTCGAGCGGATGCGCAAGGAACTCTCCCGCCTGGCCACCGATTATGAAAGCAACATCACCAAGGCCCAAAGGCCCGTCATTTTCACCAAAGCCGAACTCGAGGGCCTGCCGGACACCTTCCTCCAGCAGATCAAAACCGGCGATGACCAATACACCGTCATGGCCAATGTCACCACTGCCTACCTTCGCGTGATGGACAACGCCGCACGCGAAGAGACCCGCAAGAAACTGCTCATCGAGCACGACAACCTCGCCCGAGAGCAGAATATCCCTTTGCTCGAAACGATTCTCCCCCTGCGCGACGACATCGCCCAAAAACTCGGCTACCATACCTGGGCCGACTACCAGACCGAAGTCAAGATGGTCAAGAATGCCGCCACCGCCATCGATTTCCTCCAGCAGCTCAAGGCCGGCTTGCAGCCCAAATTCGATGCCGAGCTGGCCCAATTCCGTGAACTCAAGATCAAAGAGACCGGCGACCCCGGCGCCCAAATCTATATTTGGGACTGGCGCTACTTCAGCAACCAATTGAAAAAGGACAAATACGCCATAGACGCCGAGCAATTGCGCGTCTTCTTCCCTTATCAACGCGTGCTCGACGGCATGTTTGCCATCTACCAGAGCATCTTCGGGCTTAAGTTCCAGCGCGTCGAGGCCCCCTACAAATGGGTGCCCGACCTCCAGCTCTATGCCGTCTCCGACGCCCGCTCCGATGAACCGCTCGGCCTGTTCTATCTCGACATGTTCCCCCGCGAGGGCAAATACAACCACTTCGCCCAATTCGGCCTGGTCGAAGGCAAGCTCCTGGCCAGCGGAAAATATCAACGCCCCACCGTCGCCCTTATCTGCAATTTCCCGCCCCCGGCCAAGGACCAGCCCTCGCTCCTCGCCCACAGCGACGTCGAGACGCTCTTCCACGAGTTCGGCCACGCCATGCACTCCATCATGACCCGCGCCAAATACTCGCGCTTCTCCGGCACCAGCGTGCCCCGCGACTTTGTCGAAGCCCCCTCCCAAATGCTCGAAAACTGGGTCTGGGACCAGAAGGTCCTCGATTCCTTTGCCGAGGACTACCGTGACCCCTCGAGGAAGATCCCTCCTCAAATCCTCGCCAAACTCAAGGAAGCCAAACTCGCCACCGAAGCCACCCGCTATCGCCGCCAGCTCGCTTTCGCCCTCTTGGACCTCACCCTCTACACTCAAATCCACCAGTCCAACGCCAAAGAGGCCCTCGCCCTCTCCAACAAACTCCTCGGCGACGTCTTCCTGCCCGTCCCTTCGGATACTGCCTTCGTCGCCTACTTCGGACACCTCATGCACTATGATGCCGGATACTACGGCTATGCCTGGGCCGACGCCATTGCCGCCGACATGGCCACCGTCTTCGAACAATCGCCCCGCGGTTACTTCGACCCCGACGCCGGCCACCGCCTGCGCACCGAAATCTACGAGCCTGGCGATTCCCGCGACGTCAACATCTCAATCGAAAAGTTCCTCGGCCGCCCCCGCTCCCTTGAACCCTTCCTGAAAAAGATCGGGATCGAAAAACCCGTAGCCAAGGCCAATTAGCACTACAGCGGCATTTCTTTTGATGCCCACACAATTTGAGTGATCGAGGGCCACATCTGAAATGAGCGATCAACCGCCAGTTCCCGCTGCCAGCAATACCTTCGAGCGCATCAAACGTGTCAGCCCCGAAGGCAACGAGTCCTGGTCGGCCCGCGACCTCGCTCGCGTGTTGGAATATTCCTTCTTTCGAAACTTCCAACCGGTAATCGAAAAGGCGAAACAGGCGTGCGTCAAGAGCGGTCATTCAATTGCCGACCATTTTGCGGAAATGCGCAATTTGGTCGACATCATGGATCGCGGCTACCGAGGACTTTACGGCGGCCTTACCAGACGCGACATCCACCGGCGCAAGGAGAGTGTTCTCTCCCAACTGTAGCGACGAACCCTCGAGGCTGGCGCCCTCTTGCCTGCCCCGGACTTGCCCGCCTGCCTGGCCTCCATCCCCTCCACCCGCCCAGGCTCAACAGCCCCTTCCGCCCAGCCTTCCTCAAACTCCAGGCCCCCCTTGTAGCTGGTTTATCCGCCGTGAACGGGCCCTTGTGTCCTGCCTCATCGGCGCCTCGCCATGCCGGGTTTTGGCCGGCCGTTGCCGCCGTTCGATTCTTCAACGCCTTTCTCGCCTCCACTCGATCGCTCCGGTTGCTCCGCGCAGGCTTCCCGCCAACAAGCTGTCAGTCGCCTGGCTGATGCTCCACCGCCCTCTGCTCCGTCATTCCCGGCTACCGCTTGGCCACCTCTTTGGCAAAGAGCAGGCGCACCTTGCAGGGCTTCTCCGTCTG
>Ga0181524_10001953_pt1 | contig 22409 bp, 13 predicted proteins | sample PEATcosm2014_Bin_34_FD_119761 | JGI IMG/M metagenome (GOLD analysis project Ga0181524, IMG submission 119761) | Peatland microbial communities from MTU Mesocosm Facility, Houghton, MI, USA - PEATcosm2014_Bin05_60_metaG | ecosystem: Environmental > Terrestrial > Soil > Wetlands > Peat | place... | reverse complement strand
TCATTCAGGCACGGCGAAGATGTCGAAGTGGTCCCAGCGCATCATCTCATCCAGGCCGAGTTCTGGGCCCAGATAGTCCTTATCGGAATTGAATTTATGCACCCGGTAGCCCAGTTGGCGGAGGTCGCGGTAGTAGCCCTGGCGGGGTTCGGCCTCGAGGTGCTGGTAGATTTCCGACCTGATGAAGGGCCGGTTCCCGGCCAGGAGTTCCCGGAGAGAGGCCGCAACGCTCCGGTCGAAACCTTCGGTGTCGATTTTGATGTAACGGACGCGGGCCAATTCCTGGGGAAACTCCGTTTTCAAGTAGTTAAGGAGGTTCCTGCCCTTGACCCGTATTGTGAAGAAGTGGGCGTGGCGCCACTGGCTGATGCCCTCGTGCAACCCCCCGTTGCAGTAGCCCGAATCGGAGTATTGAAACTCGAACTCGCCGTCCTGGGGCGTGGCGGCGAACATAAGCGGATAGATATTCGTCTTTTTCCGGTTCAGACCGGCATTGGCAACCAGGACCTTGTAGGTGAACGGGTTGGGTTCCAGCGCCAGGACGGCGCCTTGAGGGCCGACCGCCAGCGCGACCTCCAAGGCGGTGTCCCCGGTGTGAGCGCCGATGTCAATCGCCACATCCCCAGGGGCCAGGAATCCACGCAGCGCGTCCACGGCGTCTTGGGAAAACTCCTTCCGGTGCTCCTTGGGATGACGCCACCGCGCGAAGAAGATCTCCCCCTCGCGCGGCAGGACAAAGGAGTCCACCTCGAACGAGTACTCCCGCGCGCGCGGCCTCAAACCCAGACCGTAGAAGATTTCCTTGAGCTTCATGGTCAAGGCGCCTGGTTGCGGCTTTTCACCCTCCGGTAGTGCCTGTGGGTCAAATCCACACCCAGCCACCTCTCGATTCTCGCCATCCAGCGGTGGCGCCGGTCTTCGACCGTCAGGCGGCGCTCGGGCGGAGGTTGGAAAAGCCCCTGCGCCGGCGGCAGCCAGGACTGGGCGGCCTTGGGGTGGGTTCCGGTGAAAAGTTTTAGTATCTGCGGATCGATGTCCCCGTAGTGGATGAATTTGGGAGTGTTGCCCCAGTACTTATAGACCGACATCGTCTTGAGGTCGTATTCTTCCTTCGAGCGGATATTCCCGTAATGAAAGATGCGCGCTTCAGCGGAGGCGGCCCGTGGATAGCGCCCGCGCCGTTTCGAGTCCATGACGATGAAAAACAGACCTTTGGGCGCCCAAATGGTCAGATTGTTGCGCACGATGCGCGGGGCGGTTCGGTACCAACTCGGGCATGAGACATAAGTGTCCCGGTTGCCCCAAAAGTGAATGTAATTAAAAAACAGCGCCTCCACTCTCCGATCGTCCAGGTGTTTGCGCATCGCCTCCTGGATTTTCGGCAAGTCGTCCTCATGGACCAGCTCGTCTCCCTCGAGATAAAAGGCCCAGTCCCCGGTGCAGTTGAACAGGGCGATGGACTTTTGCTGCCCATAGACAAACCCCTTCAGCGCAAGGTCGTTGCGGATGCCTTCGTTCCATTGGGTGCGGATAATGCGAATCCTGGGGTCGCCTATCTCCCGGAGCACCTCCTCAGTCTGGTCCTCGCTTGGACCAAGGGCGATGATGTATTCGTCCACGATCGGCAGTATCGAGCGGATCGACTCCGCGAAGGGATAGCCCAGCTTCCGCGCATTTCGCAAAAATGTGAACCCGCTGACTTTCATCGCCCCGCCAATCTACCGGCTCACCCGCCCGCTGGACAGTGGAAACTACGGCGGCGGCATCAAGGCCACGATCACATTCTCGGAAACGCCTTGGTCTTCCAGGTAGATGATTTGGTCATCCGAGAGCTTGAAAGGACCGTTGCGGTCTTCACGAGCGAAGGCCAGGATGACCTGCTCGCCAACGCCGGCCCGGGCCAGATGTACGCATCGTTGTACCGTCTCGGGCAATGTCGCCCAAACGCCCGCCGCCGAGCGGGGCGCGCTCACCGCGCCGGCCAGGGCATCGGCCGGGCGGCCCACGGAGACCACTTGCCCGGCCACCGTGATTTTTCGCACAAGACTATTGCCCGTGTCCGCGACATAGACGTTGCCCGCGCCGTCCAGGGCCACACCCATCGGCGTGTTAAAGAGCGCGTTGGTGGCCGCGCCATCGAGCCGGCCAGCCTTTCCGGCCACGCCGGCAAAGGTGCTCACCACCCCCTCCGGCGTGATGAGCCGGATGGTGTGGTTGCCGCTGTCCGCCACATACACTTTGCCGGCGCTGTCCACGGCCAGCCCGCACGGTCTGGAAAAGCGGGCCTCCGAGCCACGACCATCGGTGCTCCCGGCCTGGACGGGCCCGCCCTGGACAGGCCCGGCCAGAGTCAGCACCTTCCCCGCCGGCGTGATTTTCCTGATCGCATGGTTGCGCATGTCCCCCACATACAGGTTGCCAGCCCCATCCAGCGCGAGTCCCTTTTCCATGTCGCTAAACTCCGCTTTGTCGCCCGTGCCATCCTCGTTGCCGGCATGCCGTTCCCTTCCCGCCAGGGTGGTAACCTGGCCATCCGGCGTAATCTTCTGGATCGTGTACCGGTCTGCCACAAAAACGTTTCCTTCGCGGTCCACCGCGATGCCGGAAGGCAAACCAAATGATGTTTCGCTGCCGGGACCCTCGCCCCGTTTCGGGAACCGGCTGGTGCTGCCCCAAGGCGTTACCTCTCGCAACCGGTACGCGTCGGCCACATACAGGTTGCCATCCTTGTCCACGGCGATTCCGCGCGGCAGGACAAATCGGGCGTCGCCGCCAAGGCCGTCGCCGGTGCCGGGATTGCCCGGCATTCCGGCCAGATTTGTCACTACGCCGGTAGGCGTGACCTTCCAGACCACGGCCCTGTCTTTGTCCGTCACGAACACGTTGCCCTCTCGGTCCGCCGCGATGCCCCAAGGCGTTTGGAAACCAGCCCACAACCCCGGAACGCCCCCTTCAGGCCCTGGAATGCCCCTTTCAGGCGGCTTTCGCTCCGCCGGAACGCCCAAAGGTCCTTGGTGGGCCTGCGCCGGCTGCGCACGTGGGACGCCGCCCTGCGCATGGTCCGCGGGCCCGTTTCCCGCCCTCTGTTCCAGCGGCGGGCCAGTGGCGGGGGCCGCGCGGCGGCCCGGCCCCGACGCTGGCCGTAGCATCCACACCATCGCTGCCACCGCCGCTAGACATGCGGGAATCCACAGGACTCGCGCAACCCGGCGGACCCGCGTCAGCATGGGACGCGCCTTTCGCCCTGCCCCGCGCGGCCCCAGCGGCGGCAGCCCCTGCCGAACCCGGTGCAAATCCGCCACGATGTCCTGCATCTCGGCATAACGATCCCGCAACTCGCGCTCCAGGGCGCCCGTGGCTATGGCGGCCAGACCCTCATCCGCCTTCGGATTCAAGCTGCTGATCGGCTTGGGTGGACCGGCGCGAATCTGGTCAAGGATTTCCTTGGTGCGTTCGCCCTGGTAAGGCGGCCGCCCGGTCAGCATCTCGTACAGCAACGCCCCGAAGGCATAAATGTCGCACCGCGTGTCTTCCGCCTCCCCGGCGGCCACCGCCGGCGACATATAAGTGGCCGTTCCCTCCCACTGCCGGCCCTCCACGTCCACCAGCGTGTCGTTGAAGAGGCTCCGCGCCAGGCCGAAATCGGCCAGGCAAACCCCTCCGTCCGCCGCCAGGAGCAGGTTGGCCGGCTTGAGGTCGCGGTGGATGATGCCTCGCCGGTGGGCGAAACTCAGCCCCTCGGCCACAGGGATGGCGAGTTCCAAAATGGCTTCCGGTTCGAGGGCCTGGCCCGGTTTGAGCCGGCTGGCAAGGCTGCCCCTTTCAAAATAGGGCATGACAAAATAGGAGCGCCGTGGCCGGTCTGAAATCTCGAGCACGGGCACCACGTTCGCATGACGCAGCCGCTTCAAATGCCCGGCCTCCTTCACGAACCGCTGCACCGCGCGCGGCTCCCCCGCCAAATCGGAGCGGACAAGCTTAATCGCGACCTCCTGGCCCGTGCCCGGGTCCCGCCCCAGCAACACCACCCCCATGCCGCCACGGCCCAGCTCGCGCACAATCTCGAACCGGTCCAGCACCGCCAGCACCCCTGGCCGCGACGGGGGCGAGAGCATCCCTTGTGCGATAAGCTCCCCAATCGGCCCCTGGACCGACGACAACGGCAACGCCACTGGGATCGCTTCCTCGCTCATGGCCCCGAGCCGTCCGGGGCCTCGGCCCGCGTCATTCCGGCCAAGGCCCGCGCCAGCAATTGTTTGGTCTCCTCATCCACCCAGGGCTGTTCCACGGCCCAGCGCAGACCGCGACCCAACTCCGCGTCCGAGAGCGTCGAAATGCGGGCCATGAGCCGCACGAGCGCGGCGGCGATGCAACCGTAATAAAGCACCGCCGCAATCTCCTTCGGGAGACCGTTCTCGGGATGGTCCGCGTTGGCCTTCGCAAAATCCTTGACCAGTTCCAGCAGCCCGAGGGGAGGACTCGGGTGGCGCAACAGGTCCGCAAAACTCCGGCACGGCGCGCCCTGCGCCGCCGGAACGCCGCCTTCAGGCGGCAGGTCCTCGACCGGTGGCGCGACGCCCCCCAAGTCCACCAGCAGCACCGCAGCCATCTGGTGCCGGAAAATGGCCGCCATTTCCTCCGGACGCCAAAGCCCGGCCGGGGGCTCGCCCGCAGCCAGCAGCTCGGCCAGAGGTCCGGGGCCGCTTAGCGAGAGCGCCGCCGCAGAGTCAAATTCGGCCATAACAAACTGTATTCGTAGCTGTTTCGACAATGTGGTCTCATCAGCGTTTATTAGCGATTAGCGGTTCACGCCAATTCGGCTGCGCTTGGCCAGCCGCGCCAGGAACTCCTCCAGCCGGCGGATTTCCTCCGCCGCAGCGTCATCCTGTTCCGTGTATTCCCGGATCACCTGGACCAGGTGCCCCTTGAAAATCCGTTTGGCGCTCAGCAGCATATTCGAGGCCTCCAGCGGCGACTTCAGCCCGAACCGGGCGATCAATCCTTCGTAAGGCGTCTGGGCCGCATTTTGGAACAGCGGCTCCAGCAGGCGCAAGCGGAATAGCTCCCAGGTATGGCTGCGCCGGGGCTGGTTGGCGGACGGGTCCCGGCAATCCTCCTCCATCCGCCGCAGCGTCTCGGCCAGCACCACCCGCGCCCACTCCAGGTCGAACTCCTCCGCCCCGGCCTCTGGCTCGGCCAACTCCTCATCCAGTTCGTCGAGTGAAACCGGCGCGTGCTTCACCTCCGCCCGGCTCAGGCGGTCCAGGACGAAGTTGCGCAGACTCCGCTTGAGGAACTGCCGAAACTGTCCGCGCTCCCGGTTGGCCCGCTGGAGCCAGCCCGCCTTGAGCAACTTGTCCTCGGCAAAATCCTGCAGCAGCCCCTCCGCCTGGTCCTCATTAAGGCCCGGAAAAGTAGAAGCCAGGAACACCTTCAGCGGCCTCCAATACCGGCGGATAAGGCTGTCCAGGCGCATCGCATCCCCCTCCGTCGACTGGCCCAGGGCCTCCCAGTCAGTTCGCGGAAAAATCGTGCTTGCTGGCGGTTCGGCAGCCATCGCGCTAGCTCGGCATAACGGCAGACTCGGCGGACCCGGCCGGTTTCCGTGACGCCACCCGCTCCAGGCGCTCTTGCTCCCAGCCAACGGCACCGCCGGTCCTCGGCCTTATTCTGCCCCAACTCGCCTCCGCTGTCCAGCATCGCCCAATTGTCTTGAAGCCGGCGGCGAACCGGGCCACAGTGCCACTGATGGACGAATGGATGTGCGTTGAATGCTGCTGGCAAGGGCGTGATTTTGTGGTGCGTTTCATGTTGATAAATGCGCATTCTGTTTTTACATAGTCGGTCGATCAGGGTCCATGCGCGGACCTTTTGCGAGATGGCCGGTGCTATGCAAAACGCAAAAACCGGTATGAAACCAATCACTGCCGCGCTCCTGGCGCTCATTGGCGCCACGTTCCTGGCCGCTGCAGCCGCGAGCCAGAACCTTTACCCCGTTCGCGATTTCGGCGCCAAGGGCGATGGCCAGGCCGACGACACGGTTGCTTTCCAAAAAACGCTGGATGCAGCCAAGGAGGCCGGGGCGGGGTGGTTTATGCCCCGCGCGGCAATTACTTCTTTGCCGGCCACCTCACCGTGCCGCCCGCGGTCACGCTGCGGGGCGTTTGGGAATCGGTGCCCTCGAATGTCGGGCTACGAAATCGGGGGGCAGCTAAGCCGACCGATGACGGCACGACATTCCTGGTCACGGAAAACCAGGACAAAGAGGAGGGCACCGGGTTCATCACGTTGCGCGACAACAGCACGCTCAAAGGCGTCGTGCTCTATTACCCGAACCAGAACCCGTCCGAGGAACCCAAACCGTATCCGTATTCTATCGCCAGGCGCGGGAAGAACCCGGCGGTGCTGGCTGTCGAACTGCTCAACCCCTACAATGGGATCGACGCCGCCCACCACGAGCGGCACCTGATCCGCGACGTCTCGGGGCAGCCCCTCCGCCGCGGCACCGTCGGTTTCAGCGATTGCACCTTCGTGCAATGGGACCAAAAGAGGGAAGGCGGCCACGCGATTCAAGCCCAAAGCGGCAAAATCCTGGTGAGCGGCTGCGAGTTCCGGGAGGACAAACCTCAGATCGAGTTGGGAGAAGGGGTGCGGCAAGCGGCTGTTTCGGACAACATTTTCAGCGGGAAACCGCGTGTGACCAACCGCAGCAAAATCCCGGTGACGCTGAACAGCAACATCTGTGAGCCGTGAACCCGCAGCATAAAAAGCTTATGAAGAGAATTCTGGTCTTGTGGTTGTTCTTCGCGTGCATCATCGGGGCGGGGCAAGCCGAACCTGCCGGCTTTCTCCGGGCACAGGAGGGGCGGATCGTTGATGACCAGGGACAGGAGGTCATCTTGCGCGGGATGGGACTCGGCGGCTGGATGCTGCAAGAAGGCTACATGCTCGGCATCAACCGAGAAGGCACCCAGCATTCGATCAAGGCGCGGATCACCGACCTGGTTGGCAAGGAGGATTGCGAGAAGTTCTACCAGCTCTGGCGGCAAAACCACATGACCCGCGCAGATGTGGATCTGCTGGCCAAGTCAGGCTTCAACAGCATCCGCCTGCCGATGCACTACAACCTCTTCACGCTGCCGATTGACGAGGAGCCGGTCAAGGGCGGCAACACTTGGCTTGAAACGGGTTTCGCCATGGTCGATAACCTGCTGGCCTCGTGCAAGGCGAACCGGATGTATTTGATTCTGGACCTGCACGCCGCCCCCGGCGGGCAAGGCAAGGACGCCAACATCTCGGATTACGATCCGGCCAAACCCTCGCTGTGGGAGAGTGACTTGAACCGGCAAAAGACCATCGCGCTTTGGCGCAAACTGGCCGGGCGCTATGCCGGCGAGCCATGCATCGGCGGGTATGATCTGCTCAACGAACCCAACTGGACCTTCGAAGGCAAGGACAAGAACGGCAGGGAGGACACCCAGAACCAGCCACTCTGGGAACTGTATCAAGCCATTGGCAAGGCGGTCCGGGAAGTCGATACCCACCATATCGTCATCATCGAGGGCAACGGCTGGGGCAACAACTACAATGGATTTCCGGGTCCGTGGGACTCGAACATGGTCCTGAGCTTTCACAAATACTGGAACCCCAACACCCAGGAGGCCATCGCGCGCTTCCTCGCGCTCCGGGAAAAGCACCGCGTCCCGGTGTGGCTCGGCGAGAGCGGCGAAAACAATGACCACTGGTTTCGCGACTGCGTGGCCTTGGTCGAGAAGAACCATATTGGCTGGGCGTGGTGGCCGCACAAGAAGGTGAACTCCGGGTCCTGCACCCTCACGATTCGGCGTCCGGATGATTTCAGGAAGGTCGTGGAGTATTGGAACCGAGGCGGCGAGCGGCCTTCCCGCGAACTCGCGGCCAGGGCCTTGTTCGACTTGGCCGAAAACGCCAAAGCCGGGAACTGCCGGTTCAACACGAACGTGGTGCAGGCGTTGATCCCGCCTGGTTCGCGAACGTCAGCCCAGCCCCAATCCGCCACGTCTCGAGGCGGCCGTTATGTGAAAGTGGAGTATCCCGTCTCGACCGACACGAACGAACTGCAAATCGCCGTCACCTACACCCTGTGGATTCCCGAGGGCGCTCCCCGGCTGCGCGGCCTCATCGTCCACCAGCACGGCGCGGGCACGACCGCCTCCATCGAGGGTTCCACCGCGGCCTACGACCTTCACTGGCAAGCCCTCGCCCGGAAATGGGACTGCGCCTTGCTCGGCCCCTCCTACCATGTGCTGAACGAGAAGACCGATCTTACTCCGGGAGGCTCCGAGTGGTGGTTCGATCCACGCCGGGGTTCCGAGAAAACCTTTCTCAAAGCTCTTGGCGAACTCGCTGCCAAATCCGGCCACCCCGAATTGGAAACCATTCCCTGGGCGCTCTGGGGACATTCGGGCGGCGGCATCTGGTCCGACGTCATGACCACCCTGCATCCCGAGCGCGTGATCGCCGCCTGGCTGCGCTCCGGTTCGGCCGCGATGTTTCGCAGCCGGCCTGAGTTTCCCCAGCCCGAAGTTCCCGCGGCGGCGCATGGCGTTCCGGCGATGTGCAATCCAGGGGCCAGAGAACAACCAAACACCCCCTGGCGCGGCCCGCTGGCCACCTTCCAGGAATATCGCGCCAAAGGTGCCCCCATTGGTTTCGCTCCAGACCCGCGCACCGGGCACGAATGCGGCGACTGCCGCTACCTGGCGATCCCATTTTTCGACGCCTGCCTGGCGATGCGCCTGCCGGACAAGGGCAGCCAGAACCAGGCGCTCAAGCCGGTGGACCTGAGCCAAGGTTGGCTGGCGCCGTTGCTGGGCGAAGAGGCGCAGCCGGCCGCGGCGTTCAAGGGCGACGCCCAGACGGCCGTCTGGCTGCCAAACGAGGCGGTGGCCAAGGCCTGGATGGAGTATGTAAAGACGGGCGCCGTGAGCGACACCACGCCGCCGCCGGCTCCGTTCGACGTCCGCGTGTCGCCAAAGGGAGACCAGGAAACCGAAATCTCCTGGAACGCGGAGGCCGATTTCGAGAGCGGCATTCGGAATTTCATCGTGCTGCGCGACGGGCAGGCATTGGCCCAGGTGCCACCAAACCCGATGGGGAAATTCGGGCGCCCGTTGTTCCAGTCCATGACGTACCACGACACGCCAAGTCAACCCCTGCCGCAAATGCAATACGTCGACTCGTCCGCCCGGCCTGGCGAAAAGCACACCTACACCGTCATCGCGGTCAACAGCGTGGGCCTGAAATCCGAGCCGTCCGGCGCAGCCACCCCAGGGGAGAAGAAAGCAACAGGTGCTGCCGCGTCCATTTACAGGCCCGCCGGCGGGCGGGGGGAGATGACGCTCTGGTATCGCCAACCGGCCGTCAAGTGGCTGGAGGCGCTGCCCCTGGGCAACGGGCTAACCGCCGCCATGGTTTTTGGCGGAACAAAAACGGAGCGGATCGCCTTGAACAATTCGAGCTTCTGGTCCGGAAAGCCCCATGATTACGACGACCCGAACGCGGGCAAGTATTTCGATCGGATTAAGGCGCTGATGTCGGAGCAGAAATTCCAGGAGGCTGAAAAAATGGCCGACGACCATTTCTGGGGCATCCCCTCGGGCCAGCAGGCTTATCAGCCCATCGGCGATTTGTCGCTCGCGTTCGACGGCGTGGGTGAGGCCGCCGATTATCGCCGCGAGCTGGACCTGGAGACTGGCGTCGCCACTGTCACCTATCGTTCCGGCGGCGTATCGTTCACCCGCGAGACCTTCATCTCCTACCCGGACCGTGTGCTGGTGGTGCGTATCTCGGCGGACAAGCCCGGCTCCGTCTCGGTCGAGGCGCGGCTCAAGAGTCCCGCGGCATTTGTGGACAAGCTCGCCGCCGCGCCCGGCAAGCTGGTCCTGGATGGAACGTGGAGGAGGCCGAGCTCGCAAACGAACTGGCTGATCGCCCCGGTCGAGGGCGAGGGCCTCCGCTTTGAAGCGGCCATGGCGGCCCGCGCCGAAGGCGGCCAATCGGAGGCCACCGCAGACAGCGTGCGCATCCGGAACGCAGACGCGGTCACGTTGTTTCTCACCACGGCGACCAGCTATATCAACTACCACGACATCGGTGGCGATCCAGCCGCGCAGTGCCAGAAGGTCTTGGCGGACTGCGCCGGCAAGAACTACGCGGGCCTTCGCCGCCGCCACGAGGCCGATTTCCGCGGGTTGATGGGGCGCGTCCATCTCCACGTGGGCGACGCGGCGCAAAACGACAAGCCCATTGACGAGCGGCTCGCCGCGGTGAAAACGGGAACGCGTGATCCGAACCTGGAGGCATTGGTGTTTCAGCTCGGCCGATACATCCTGGCCGCCAGCAGCCGTGCCGGCGGCCAGCCGGCCAACTTGCAGGGCATCTGGGATGAAGACGTGCTTCCCCCTTGGGGCAGCAAATACACTATCAACATCAACACCGAGATGAACTACTGGCCCGCCGAGGTCTGCAACCTGCCGGAATGCGCCCAGCCTTTGTTTGACATGATTCAGGACATCTCCGAAACGGGTGCCAGGACGGCGAAGGTCTATTACGGCGTGGACGGCTGGGTCACCCATCATAACCTCGACCTCTGGCGCGGGACGGCGCCAGTGGACGCGGCCCGGTTCGGAATGTGGCCGCTCGGCGGCGCCTGGCTGTGCCAGAGCTTATGGGAGCACTACGCCTTTGGCGGGGACGTGGAGTTTCTCAAGCAGTATTATCCGACGTTGAGAGATTGCGCCAGGTTCCTGCTGAACATCATGATCGTGGAGCCCAAGCACCACTGGCTGGTCACGCCCTTCTCGATGTCGCCGGAGCACGGCTATTTCGACGCCGATGGCAAGCCCGCCGTCCTGTCACCCTCACCCACGATGGATGTCGCCATCATGCGCGAGTTGTTCCCGCATTGCATCGAGGCGAGCAAAATCCTGGGCGTGGACGCTGAGTTCCGGGCCAGACTGGAAGACGCGCTGACGAAGATTCCCCCCTATCAGATCGGCAGCTCCGGATTTGTCCAGGAATGGATCGAAGACTGGAAGACCGGCCCGCAAGGGCACAACGTCTCTCCCAATTTCGCGTTCTATCCCGGAAGCTCGATTACGTTGCGCGGTAACCCGGAATTCGCCGCCGCTTACCAGAAATGGATGGAAGCCCACCGGCCGGGCGGCGGGTTCATCCTCTCGTGGGGCATTGCGATGTGGGCGCGGTTGGAGCGTGGCGACCAGGTTGCCAAATGCATCGAAACCTACATGGGCCGGTGCCCGGCGCCGAACTTGCACAATGCCGGCGCCAACCAGTCCGATGCCAGCTTCGGCTTTACTGCGGCGGTGGCTGAGGGGCTGGTGCAGAGCCATGCCGGCGAAATCAGCTTGCTGCCCGCATTGCCCGGCGGTTGGAGTGAAGGCTCAGTCTCGGGCCTGCGCGCCCGCGCCGGGTATGACGTGAGCATGCAATGGAAGAATGGCAAATTGCAGGCTGCCGACCTCCGCAACCTCAAGGGCGGAGCAGTCAAGGTTCGTTACGGTCAGAAAACCGAAACCGTCACCCTCAAGCCCGGGGAGGCGGCGCATTTGAACGCGGAACTCGCCCCCGCCAACTGATAGCGGACTTGCGTGTGAAACCGATCAGGCCTTGAATCAGTGAATCAGTCAATCAATGAGAAGATATATGAAACCGACGAGAATTCTTGCCGTGGCGCTTGTGCTCTGCGGCGTTTGTAACTTCACCAGCCCGGCGCAGGGTGCGACGGGGAAGCTCCTGGCCGGGACGGCCAAAGTGAGCATCACTCCCGTTACGGATGAGCCTCTGCATGATCCCGTGTACGCCCGCAGTCTGATGCTGGAAATCAACCGCGAACGTCTGGCATTTGTCTCGGTCGATTTAGGCGTCTTCACCAGCGAGAAGGTCGAAACGGCCTGCAAAGAGACGCACGGGATTTCAAAGGTCTTCCTCTGCTCATCGCACAATCATACGGGCCCCTCGAAGCCCGGCAAAGCCCCCGAGTACAGCGACCTGAAGGCCTTTTACGAGAAGCAAATCATCCAGGCCGTGGGGTTGGCGGTGACAAATATGTTCCCGGCCAGGATTGCTGCCGGGCGCAAGAGTTTCCCCCAGTTGGGATTCAAACGCCTGGTCGTCCGGGAGGACGGCCATGCCCGCGAGTCATGGATGGGCGATGATCATTACGGCGCAATCAACCCGGACCGGATTCCTTTCGGCCCGGTTGACCAGGAAGTGGGCGTCATCCGGGTGGAGGACACCAACGGCCAGGCCCGGGCCATTATCATGAACTATGCCTGCCATGCCGACGTGGTCTGCCAGAGTTACGCGATCTCGGCCGATTACCCGGGCGTGGCCGCGCGGAAGGTTGAGGAGGCGTTTGGCAAAGGGGTGTACTGCCTCTTCGTCAACGGAGCTGCCGGCAATGTTGCCCCGTTGTTCACGGTCCCGCGAAGAGACGGTCCGAACGATCCCTTCAAGACCGATTACGCGCCGATGGAACGGATGGGAGAGTTGCTGGCGTTTGAAACGGTCAAGGTGGCAAAGTCCTTGCGCGGCCAGGGCGAGGAAACGACGATCAAATATAAGGACGCCGCCCTTGCGTTTACGGGGCGCTTCGATCCGGCCAGGCACTTCGACGTTCGCGTGACTACCATCGTGATCAATGACAATATCGTCATCGCGGCCAATCCCGGTGAGCTGTTTGCCGAGCTTGGCCTCGAATGGAAGGCGAAGATGCAAGCCGAGGCGGCCAATCCCTTTTACTTCGGATACACCTGGAACGCGGGTCAGTGGCCCGGATATGTTCCGAGCATCAAGGGCGCGGCGTTGGGGGGCTTCGGCGCCGACCAGGATCGCGGGATGATCGAGGTCGGCGCGGGAGAAGCCATATTCAACAAACACCTCGAGAATTATTTCAGGCTCACCGGCCTGATGCGCAGCGAGCCAGGGCCGTCGGGATTCAAACGAGGCGCCAGGTGGATCGTCACCCCGGTTCCCGAGGAAGCTGCGCGCTGAGATAAGCTCATGAATGGCCGGATGCTTTAGCAGGTGACTAAATGCCGGCTTAACAACAACAGACCTCATGGAAGGAAGCACCTGGGCAATTATGAAAATGATCAACTCTTCGGGTTTGAAGCGAAATCAACTTGTCGGTCTTATGGCGATTGCCGTTGTCGCATGCGGAGTCTCGGGCAGGATTTGCGGCGCCGAACCATCCGAACCGCCATCCCCGGCGGCTTTCGCGGGCGAGAAGACCACCTGGCACGAGGGATTCGACCGTTATGACTTCGTCATGGACGATGCCACGGGCGCGATCACGCCCATGACGGCGCCCGCGGGCGAGGTGGCGGGGTTTGGTGTCGACACCGCGGTGAAGGACGGCAAACGCCGGTGCGTGGTGGTCGTTCCCAAGCAGGCCGCGCCCGGCTATCCGTGGTCCTGGCGGGGCTGCTATTGGAACCACGAGCCCCAAACCGAAGTCGAGCTGCTCAAGCGCGGGTTCCATATCGCGTTCGTCGCCCCCGATGGTGGCAAGCAAGGCAAAGCGTGGGACAGGTGGTACACCTTCCTGGCGGAAGAGCATGGGCTGGCGAAGAAGGCCGCTTTCATCGGGATGAGCAAAGGCGGCGTGAATGAGTTCAACTGGGGCGTAGTCAATCCCGACAAAGTGGCGTGCATCTATGCCGATAATTGCGCACTGTACGAGGAAGACTTCGCCAGGATTCCAGAGCTGGCCAAGCATGACGTCCCTGTATTGGAGGTTGGCGGCACTGAGGATTCTTTGTTGCGGCTCAATACTCTGGCCATCGAGGACATTTACCATCAGGCGGGCGGCCTGATCACGGTGATGATCAAGGAAGGCCACGCCCATCACCCGCATAGCTTGCACAATCCTAAGCCGATTGCCGATTGGATCGAGCAGCATATGACACGGTCCACGGCCAACCGGCCCGCTTTCGTGGATGCGAACTACACAAAGAGGTATTACTACAGCCTCGAGCCTTCCTACATCTTTCTCAAGGAAGAGGCCACCTATGCCACGGCCCGGGGGCCGGGGTTCACGGAGTGTTACGACCACTACTACGCCAACAACCCCGGCACCTTCAGGTCGGACGGCACATCGATCGTTGTGCCCAAGACCGTGGCGCAGGGAAAACCCTGGATGTTCACGGGGGATCTTATCGAGAGGGATTCGACCGTCGAGCAGGCGCTGCTGGCGAAGGGCTACCACATTGTGATCGCCCGGCTCGGCGGAGGGGGTGCGGAGCAAAAGCGGTGGGACGACACCTACAAACTCCTTTTGGATAATGGATTCTCGAGCAAGCCGGTGTTGAAAGGGACCGGGCCGAAGGCAGGCGAAGCCTACGCCTGGGCGGTTGCGAACCCGGACAAGGTCGCCTGCATTTATGCCCGGAATCCGATCATGCGCAGCCTCATGGCGGGCAAAGCGCAACCGATGGACAACCTTGCGGCGTTGGCGAGGGCAGGCGTGCCGGTCCTGCACGACTGCGGCGCCTCGGATCCCTGGTTGGAGAGCCAGACTCGCGTCGTCGAGCAACGTTATAAGGAACTCGGCGGAAAGATCACGGTCATCGTCAGGGAGGGCGAAGGGCATTTTCCACTTTCGCCGAAAGACCCGAAGGCGATCGTGGATTTCATCATGACGAATGCCCATTGATACCTGACGCAGAAACGACAATTCAAACTCAGACTCAGAAAGGATCGCAAGATGACGACCAAGCAACAAGTCGTATGCCTGTTGGCGTCGGCGGTGACGGCGGCGCGTGGAGGTATGTGGCGGAGAGGAGCGGCCGCGCGAGTTCGAAGAGGAACGGCACTTCTCGTACTCGCTGTCCTCGTCTCCCTTGCGGGGGCTGCCCAACCCGAGCCGACCGCCATTCCGGTCAAAGGCGACGCCCCCACATTCCTGTACGGAGGCGGGGCGGCCTCGATGGACAATTGCGTCAGGAAGCAAGCCGGGGACAGCTTCCGTTGGACGGGCAGCGGACAGATTACCTGGAAGGTACAAGTCGACCGGGCGGGAGACTACGAGGTCGCCCTTGGCCACGCCGCGGAACCCGGCGCGGTTGGACAGGACTTGCAGGTCAGCAGTGGCAGCAGCAGGGTCAGGTACACGCTGGCGATGACCAAAGGGGTCTTTGGGAACAAGTCGTATGAAATGACGCCGATCAAGGGCCTCCTCCGCCTCGAGGCGGGAGTCCAGTCGATCGCGCTTAGCATCCCGAACGCGCCGGAAACGATGGCCGTGCTCGATTTTCGCAGTCTGGGACTGATTCCCGTCGCCGCCAAGGCGGCCATCGAGGCAGAGCGACAGGAGGCCCAGCGGGCTCGGGCCAGCACGGAGTGGATCGTCAAGGCCGGTTACGGGCTGATGTTCCATTGGACCTCGCAGAGCATCGGCAAGGACGGAACCCACAAGCCCTATGCCCAGGCCGTTGACGACTTTTACGTTAAGCCCTTTGCGGACATGGTAGAAGAGACGGGAGCGGGCTACGTGTTTCTCACGATCGGCCACGCCGAGTCCTATTGTCCGGGACCGATCAAAGCCTGGGAGAAATACCACCCCGGCAAGACAACGCGGCGCGACCTGATTGCCGAGATGGCCGATGCGCTCAACGCCAAAGGCATCAGGATGATGTGCTACTTGAACGCGGCCAGTCTCGCCAGATACCCGAGGTCCGGCGAAGAGGAGTTCTCCCGGATCATGACGGAGGTCGTGACGGAGTTCGGCCAGCACTACAAGGAAAAGGTGGCTGGCTACTGGTTCGACTGCTGTTATCAAGCCAGAGAGAAATACCCGGGCTTCTCCTTCCGCGAGTTCTTCAAGACCTGCAAAGCGGGGAACCCGAATCGCATCCTTACGCTAAACTCCTGGATCTACCCGAACGTCTCCGAATGGCAGGAGTATTGGGCTGGGGAAGTCGGCAGCCCTGTCGGGTTGCCCGTCAATGGCACCACCCCAAAGAACGGCCCGGGCGCGGGATTGCGCTACCACGCCCTGCTACTCATGGAACCTTATTGGGTGCAGCAGAGGGTTGACATGCCGAGACCTCAGTTCACGGCCCAACGGTTGGGGGATTACGTCAGCCAGTGCAAGGCCAACGGCGGCGCGGTGACGATCAACCTCGGTATGTACCAGGATGGCACGGTGGATCCCAATGCCGTTAATGTGCTCAAGGAAGTTCGCGAGCGAGTCACCGCCGTGAGCAGCGGGGGACCGAGCTCGGCCCCGTCGGACAAGGCAGCACCGCAGAAAGACCCGCCCCAGCAAGGCCGAGCGTCGGACGGGGTCGAACTGCTTCGGGACGTCGAGATCGGCACGGGCGGCGGCCACGCGCTGCATGCCGACATCGCCCGGCCCAAGACGCCCCCCGCCGGCCTCATGCCCGCCGTGCTCTGGATTCATGGCGGCGGCTGGACCTCCGGGTCGCATCATGACTTTCAGCAAACTGTACAACTTGCAGACCACGGGTATTTGGTCCTCAGCGTCGAGTACCGGTTCGTCAACGAGGCGATCTGGCCGGCTCAGATCGAGGACTGCAAGCTCGCGGTCCGCTGGCTGCGGGCCAACGCAGCGAAGTACCAGGTCAATCCCGACCGCATCGGCTGCTGGGGCGCCAGCGCCGGCGGCCACCTGGCGGCCCTCATGGGCGTCACCGGCGACAAGCCCGATCTGGAGGGCAAGGGCGGCTCCGCGGGCTTCAGCAGCCGCGTGCAGGCCGTCGTCGATTTCTGCGGTCCGACCGACTTCAAGGGCCGCTCCGACGTCACCCGCAAGATGGCCGGCGGCACCTACGAAGAGAAGCTCGACGTCTTCAAGCAGATGAGCCCGCTCGAAAACGTCAACCCCAAGTCATGCCCGTTCCTCATTGTGAACGGCGAGAAGGATACGACCGTGCCGCTGTTCCACGCACAGCTCATGACTGAGGCGTTGAAGCAGGCTAACGTGCCGGTGGAGCTGATCATCGTGAAGAACGCCGGCCACGGCTACACGTTCGTCGCCCCGCCCGGCGGCCCGCCCGCCCAGCCGTCGCCGGACGAGGTGGACGCCGCCGTCCTGAAGTTCCTCGATGCCAACTTGAAGAAGTAGAATGAGGACAAAGCAGCAAGGTTAATTCATTTATGTCCGCAGAGTAATTATTGAAAGTCTGTGAAACGCCGAGCCACACAAACCATCATCGCAACCGCTCTGTTGAGATCCCTGTTGTCGTTACAGATCCTCGTCGCCGTTGCTTTGCCGGCGTTCGGACAACCTTACTACGTCGGGCCTGCAGGCAACGACGCCAATCCCGGCACGATCGAAAAACCTTTCGCCAGTCTCCAGCGCGCGCAAGCGGCAGTGCGCCAAAAGCCGGGCGCGGTTTACCTGCGAGAAGGAACCTATTATTTGTCTGAAACCCTTATCTTCACCGCGCAAGATTCGGGTGCGAAAGATGCTCCGGTCGTTTTTCAACCTTATCAAAATGAACACGCCGTCCTCAGCGGCGGGGTCAAACTGGAAAACCTTATTTGGGAACCTTGGACGAATGGCATTTTTCAGGCAAAAGTGCCGGAAGATTTGCGGACCGAGGAAATCTTCGTCAATGGCGAGCGGCAGATTCTGGCGCGCTATCCTAATTTCGACCCCAAGGCGCAGTACTTCGACGGCTTCGCGGCGGACGCGATCTCGCCGGAACGAGTCGCTCGCTGGGCAGATCCGGCGGGGGGCTATTTTCATGCGATGCATCCTGCCCTCTGGGGTGACTTCACCTGGCGTATCACGGGCAAGGACCCGCAGGGCGGATTGACGAAAGAGGGTGGGTGGCAAAACAACCGGGGCGGTGCGGTACACCAGAAGATTCGCTTTGTTGAAAACATTCTTGAGGAACTCGATGCTCCCGGCGAGTGGTTCCTCAACACCAAAACGCACCGTCTCTTCTTCTACCCGCCTCCCGGTCTTGACCTAGCCAAAGCGACTGTGGAAGCCACACGGCTCCGCAGCCTGATCGAGTTTCGCGGCAGCCAGGAAAAGCCTGTGCGCTTCGTCATTTTCCGGGGACTGACGTTTCGTCAGGCGGCACGCACGGTGATGGACACCAAGGAACCGCTCCTGCGCACGGACTGGGCCATCTACCGTGGCGGGGCGGTGTTCTTCGAGGGCGCTGAAGACTGTGCGCTGGAGGATTGTTTTCTGGATCAGGTGGGTGGCAACGCAGTTTTCGTGAACCATTACAACCGCCGGGTCACGATACGCGGCTGCCACATTGCCAAAGCCGGGGCGAGCGGCATCTGCCTTGTCGGAGACCCTCAGGCAGCACGCAACCCTCTATTCAACTACAGCCAGGTGAACAAGCTCGAGGACATCGACCGCACCCCGGGGCCACGCACCCAGAACTACCCGGCGGATTGCCTGGTCGAAGACTGCCTGGTTTACCTGACCGGCCGGGTGGAAAAGCAGACTGCCGGAGTGGATATCGACCTGGCCCGGAACATCACCGTCCGCCACTGCTCGATTTACGACATGCCGCGCGCGGGGATCAATATCGGGGACGGCTGCTGGGGCGGGCATGTCATCGAGTTCTGCGATGTGTTCGACACGGTGAAGGAGACGGGGGACCACGGCTCGTTCAATTCCTGGGGGCGCGACCGCTATTGGCGGCCCAACGTTGCCGAGGTAAATGCGTGGGTCAAGCAGGTTCCCGAACTCCCGCGCCTGGATGCGGTCGAGCCGTCGATCTTGCGGAACAACCGCTGGCGTTGCGACCACGGCTGGGACATCGACCTCGATGACGGTTCCTCATTTTACATCATTTCCAACAATCTCTGTCTGCACGGTGGCGTCAAAAACCGCGAAGGCTACGGACGCATGGTTGAGAACAACATCACGGTTGGCTCCGGTCTGCACCCTCACGTTTGGTTTGCCGCGAGCGGAGATATGTTCCGCCGAAACATCGTCTGGCGCGAATACCAGCCCGCGCTCATGCCGGCCCCGCCATGGGGCCAGGAATTGGACTACAACCTCATGCATCGGGAAGGGGCCACGAACGCCCCCGCGACCCGGCTGCACGGGCAAAGCGGCCGCGACGAGCACTCAATGGCGGCCGACGCCCAGTTCGTTGATCCTGCCCAAGGAGATTACCGGGTGAAGGAGGGGTCTCCCGCCCTTTCGCTGGGCTTCGTGAACTTTCCGATGGACCGCTTTGGCGTGCAAAGGCCCGCCTTGAAAGCTCTCGCGCGCACCCCGGCTCTGCCCGACCAACAAACCGTTGCCGTTCGGGCGCGCGACATCATCAAATGAAACCCCATGAAGACACAAACCAAATGGACCACCACGAGCGCCGGCCATTGTCCTCACCCGCGAATGAGGCTCAAGGCACTCACCTTGCTTATCACCGTCGTGTTTGGCTGCGCGGGATCGATGCGCGGGGCTGGACAATATGTGAAAGTTGATTATCCGGCGTCAACGGTCGAGGGCGAACTGAGAATTGCCGTCACATACACGCTCTGGATTCCGGACGGCGTGAAGAGCTTCCGCGGCATCATCGTCCACCAGCACGGCGCGGGCATGACGGCTTCCAAGGAAGGGTCCACTGCCGCCTATGACCTGCACTGGCAGGCCCTGGCCAAGAAGTGGGACTGCGCCCTGCTCGGTCCCTCCTACCACGTGTTGAACGATGGGGACCTCGGTCTCGCAGGTTCGGACTACTGGTTCGACCCGCGCCTGGGCTCCGACAAGACCTTCGTCAAGGCCCTGGGCGAATTCGCGGCCAAGACCGGCCATCCTGAATTGGCGACGGTCCCCTGGGCGCTCTGGGGTCATTCCGCCGGCGCCGGATGGGCTGATGTCATGAGCACCCTGCATCCCGAACGCGTCATCGCGGTTTACTATCGCTCCGGCTCGGCTTTCGTGTGGACCAACCGACCCGCCATGTACCCACCGGTCACTATTCCAGCCGCAAGTTATGCGATCCCGAGGATGTGCAGCACGGGCGTGAAGGAAACGGGCCTGACGCGCATCCTGCTGACCACCTACGGGGTTTACCGCAGCAAAGGCGCGCCCGCCGGCTTTGCGCAGGACCCGCGCACCGGCCACGAGTGCGGCGACAGCCGGTATTTCGCCATCCCGTTCCTTGACGCGTGCCTGGCGATGCGGTTGCCGGACAAGTGGAGCAACGATCAAACCCTTAAGCCGGTGGACTTGAGCCGGGCCTGGCTGGCGTCGCTCGGTGGCGACACGGCGGTGCCGGCGGCCGATTACAAGGGAAAACCGGAGGAGTCCATGTGGCTGCCCAACGAAGCGGTGGCCAAGGCATGGATGGAATACGTCAAAACCGGCGCCGTGGGCGACACCACGCCGCCGCCTGTGCCTTTTGACGTGCGCATGACCGAAGCGGGGGATCAGGGAGCAGAAATCAGTTGGGACGCGGAAGCGGATTTCGAGAGCGGCATCGGCGGCTTCATCGTCATGCGCGATGGGAAAGAGTTTGCCCAGGTGCCGGAGAAGCCGTTGGGCAAATTCGGACGGCCATTGTTCCAATCGATGACGTATCACGATACGCCTGATCAGCCGATGCCGAAAATGCGTTTCGTGGATGCCTCAGCCAAGGCGGGCGAAAAACACGCTTATGCCGTCATTACGGTCAACAGTGTGGGGCTCAAATCAGAACCGGCCACGGCTGAACCGCAGAAAGACTCGACGCCACAGGCACCGCCCGCCGATGGCGCCAAAGCCACCAAATAGATCTGGTCACGAATCATCTCAAGACGGTATTGGCGGTGGCCGCGTGCGCGGCCGGCCCGGCCCTTGCCACGGCCGCTCAGCAGCCCCTCCCCTGGGAACGGGAAATCTTACTGCGCGAGGCCGCGCAAACCACGCTCGTGCAGGGCATATTGAACGCCACCGATCCGGGCCGCTCAGCGATGAGCATCAACAATCTGAAAATGCACACAGTCATGTGGGGGCCGCCCAATCGGATCACCATTAGCATAAACAAAAACAACGTGTGGGACCGGCGCCTCCACGAATTCCAGGCGCCCACGTTGCAGGAGATCACAGAAGGCGCCTTCTCACCGGCCAATAAAGACTATATCGGCGTGAAGGAGACTGACTCGATAACATTCGATCTGCCGGACCTTGTCGAATTAGCGCCCCTGGCGGATAAACTGGCGAACAAGGGGGATCCGTTATCGGCATCTGTGGTGGCGCGCCTGGACGATAAATCGAAGGCGTCGCTGGCGGCATTTGAAGCCGACAGGACGAACTATCGACTGGGGCGCGAATTGCTGACGAACTTGACGGCCGGATTGAACATCGCGATTAGCGGCCCGCCACTCTACGACGCGAAGCTGTTTGCCATTATTCGGCTACGGCCCGACACCGAAAGCCTGCGCCAGCGAAACCCCCAAGGGAGCGAGCGGCGGCGGCTGAACCGCTTGTTGCTTGAGGATGTGTATCCGGAGATTTCCAAGAGACCGGGTAATTCATTGCGGCCTTTCGACCTGGGCTGGCTCAGTAAAGAAGGCGGCTCGGTGGATCCCTATCGCTATCCGATGCGCTATGCCTTTCCGTGCCTCAAGCCGGTGGGACAGATCATACTGGGCATTGATCCACTGGAAGGGGCGACGGCCCCGCGCATCTCCCAAAGCTGCGCCAATGGTGTCACGAGCTTGCAGGTGACGAAGGGCGATGCGAAGGCGGACTTGCAATATGTGCTCGAAATGGCGAAAGACGTCTATGCCATACGCGGTAACCTCTCCGGCATCGACACGCCGGTCTGGCTGCGGCTCTACCGGCATCGCGACACCGCCCATTTGGATTACATGACTCCGGATGGCAAATACACCAAGCCGGCGGCGGAGAAGGATAAGGCCTTCAACGGTCCCATTGAGCCTCCGACCAGCGGCCAGGATGGGCGATACTTCTGGATTCGTCAGAAGATGCCTGTGGAGAAAACGTTTCCGCAAGGGTTCGAATACGTTCTCATGGGCGTGATCAAGGGGCAGGGTGAGATGAAAATCGAGGCCGTCACGAACCAGCTCCATTTGGGTACGCCACCGCCCAATCCGCCGATGCCATGGGACTGGTTTGGTGCATCACGGCCTTCCATCGCTGAGGCGCCCGGCGCTGCCGCCACCGCCACGTTCAAAGCGGGAACCGATGGCCAGCTCGAAGCCTTCGTTACGGTCGTCACCACGATGGATGGGCCGGACCTGGTAGCCGAGGCCCGGAAACGGCTGGCCGATGCCGAAAAGGCCGGTTTCGACGGCGCCGTGCAGGAAAACACGACCTGGTGGAATGCCTTCTATGACAAACGGGAGAACGGCCGCATCTTCCAGGGCAGTTCCGGCACCGCCTGCACCGAGAATGT
>Ga0181524_10001952_pt1 | contig 22414 bp, 24 predicted proteins | sample PEATcosm2014_Bin_34_FD_119761 | JGI IMG/M metagenome (GOLD analysis project Ga0181524, IMG submission 119761) | Peatland microbial communities from MTU Mesocosm Facility, Houghton, MI, USA - PEATcosm2014_Bin05_60_metaG | ecosystem: Environmental > Terrestrial > Soil > Wetlands > Peat | place... | reverse complement strand
CCTCGGGCTTGGTAACGAGGCCGCGCTTGACCGGATTGCGATGAATGTAGCGCAACTTCTCCACGAACTTCTGGTGCGATGAGACGTTGAAATCGTAATAATGCGCCTGCCAAAAGGGCCTTTAGCGGCTGCGCATCGAAACCGACAGCTTGAGGGCCTGAACGGTTCTGGATAAAAGCCCGCGCCCTGGCTCATTGACCAACAGATGCACGTGCTCCGACATGACCACGTAACCAGCGACTGCAAAGAGATAACGCAGCCGAACACGCTCCAACGCATCTTCAAAAAGCTCCATCGCCGCGACTGTCGCGAGGTATGGCTGACGCCGGAAACTGCTGAAGGTGAGGAAGTGAAACTCCCCCGTTTGTTGATGACGGATGCGCTGGCCTTTCATACACTGCGAGAATACTTCAACCGGGAGGTTTGGGCGGCGTGGTGCTTCCATCCCCGGTCCCCAAAAGCTAGGGACCGGGGGCACCCTCAGCATGGTCTGGAGATCTCACCGGGACCGGCGCCACCCGCCAGCAGTCCTTATCCTCGTGTTGGAGGCGGAATCAACCTATCTAGCTCCCCAGTTCGGCGCGGATGGCTTCGGCGATGGCTTCGGCGTGATGGCGCATGGAGGACTCGCTCTCGGCTTCAATCATGACGCGGGCGAGGGCTTCGGTGCCGCTGTAACGGATAACTACGCGGCCGGTGTCCTTTAACTCCTCTTCGGCGGCGCGGATGGCTTGAGCTACGGCGGGGATGGAATGGAGAGGGCGCTTTTCGCGGACTTTGATGTTGACGATGACCTGGGGGAAGACGCGGAGGTCGGCGGTGAGCTCGTCGATGGATTTGCCGGAGCGGGCGATGAGGTCGAGGACGACGAGGGAGGTGAGCAGGCCGTCGCCGGTGGTGGCGAGATGAGGGAGAAGGATGTGGCCGGACTGCTCGCCACCGAGGGCGGCGTGGCGGGCGAGCATCTGCTCGAGGACGTAGCGGTCGCCTACGGGGGCGCGGAACATGCGGATGCCGCTGCGCTTGAGGGCGGCTTCGAGTCCCATGTTGGACATGGTGGTGGCGACGACCAGATCGCCGGTGAGCAGGCCGCGGGCTTTGAGGTCGCGGGCGACGATGAAAAGGATGGCGTCGCCGTTGATGACGTTCTTGTGCGGGCCGGCCAACATGCAGCGGTCGGCGTCGCCGTCGAAGGTGAGGCCGAGATCGGCGGAGCGGGCGGCGACTTGGGCGGCTACGAAGGCGGGATGGAGGGCGCCGCAGTGGTCATTGATGTTGCGGCCGTCGGGGGCGGTGTTGAGGAGGGTGACGCCGGCGGCGAGATCGGCGTTGAGGCGGCGGAAGAGCTCGGGGGCGACGGCGGCGGCGGCGCCGTTGGCGCAGTCTACGACGATGCGGAGGCCGGAGAGAGAGAGGCCGGGGACGGCGGCGAGGAGGAACTGAATGTAGCCGGAGCGGAAGGCGGGGTTGTCTTCGACGGGCGGAAGGCTGGCGGGATCGGGAGCCTGGATTTGAGAGGCGAGATGGAGGATTTCGTCTTCCATGGCCAGCTCGACGGAGTCGGGGAGCTTGAAGCCGTCGGCGCCGAAGAGCTTGATGCCGTTGTCGCGCCAGGGATTGTGGGAGGCGGAGATGACGACGCCCGCGTGGAAGCCGTGGGTGCGGGCAAGAAAGGCGACGGCGGGAGTGGGGACGATGCCGGCGGATTCGACGCGGGCGCCGGCGGAGCGGAGGGCGGCGGCGAGAGTGGCGGCGATCCAGGGGCTGGATTCGCGGGTGTCGCGGCCGAGGAGGACGGCGGGCTGCGGGGCTTCGCGTCCTGCTTCTAGAGGTTCAGTCTCGGAAGTTCCAAGGGAGTGGGCGAGGGCGAGGCCGACGGCGAAGATGGTGGTGGGGTCGAGCGGGGCTTTGCCGGCGATGGCGCGAATGCCGTCGGTGCCGAAGAGCTTGCGGGTGGTTGGTTTGGTCATAGGCTCAATTATCGATTTTATCGTCTGGGGATGGGGGATTTGGCTTGGGGAGGCGGGGAGGCGGGGGCGGTGGATTCGACGCGGCTCAAGAATGCGCCGTCGGCGAGGCGGGTGAGGAGCTGGTCGCCGGGGGTAAGCTGGGCGGCGGAACGGACCAGGCTGCCCTGGGCGGTGAGGACCAAGGCGTAACCGCGGTCGAGAACGGCGAGGGGTGAGAGCGAGTGGAGGCGGGCGTCGAGGGCGGTGAGGGTGGCGGAATCGGCGTGGAGGACATGATCGAGGGTGCGGTCAAGGCGGGTGCGGCAGGCGGATAGGCGTTCGCGGGCCTGGGCGAGCGATTGGCGGGGATCGTGGCGGAGGACGGCGGCGGCGAGATCGGCGACGTGGCGCTGGCGAAGGCGGAGCTGGGCGGTGAGGGCGGATTCAACGCGGAAGGAGAGGTCGTCGAGGCGCTGGGCATGGCGGTGGAGGAGCGTGGAGATGCGGGATTCGGCGCGGTCCGCCGCGGCGGAGCGAGTGAGGCGCTGGCGGGCTTGGAGGAGCTGGAAGCGGACGGCGCGGGCAAGACGGTGGAATTGGGTGGCGAGGTGCTCGGCGATTTTGTGCTGGGCTTCGGTGATGAGCTCGGCGGCGGCGGAGGGGGTGGGGGCGCGGAGGTCGGCGGCGAAGTCGGCGATGGTGAAGTCGGTTTCATGGCCGATGGCGGAGACGACGGGGAGACGCGAGGCGGCGATGGCGCGGGCGACGCGCTCGGAGTTGAAGGCGGCCAGGTCTTCAAGCGAACCGCCGCCGCGGGCGAGGACGATGACGTCGACGAGGGGTGGGACGTTGGGGCCGGTGGCGTTGAGGCAGGCGAGGGCGAATTCGATTTCGGCGGAGGCCTGGTCGCCCTGGACGGAGACGGGTACGACGAGGACGCTGAGGCCGGAGTGGCGGCGGGCGACGATCGAGAGGAAGTCGCGGATGACGGCGCCGCTGGGCGAGGTGACGATGCCGACGGTGCGGGGAAAGGCGGGCAGGGGACGCTTGCGGACGGCGTCGAAGAGGCCTTCGGCTTTGAGGCGCTGCTTGAGCTGTTCGAAGGCCAGTTGGAGCGAGCCGGCGCCGACGGGCTCCATGGTTTCGGCGACCAACTGCATCTGGCCGCGCTGCTCGTAGACGCTGACGCGGCCGCGAACCAGGACATGGAGGCCGTCCTCGGGGCGGAAGCGAAGGAGCATGGCCTGGCGGCGGAAGAGGACGATGGGGAGCTGGGCGTCAGCGTCCTTGAGGGTGAAGTAGACGTGGCCGGAGGGGGCGGGACGGTAGTTGGAGATTTCGCCTTCGACCCAGACGTCGCCGTACTCCTGCTCGATGAGTTCGCGGACCTGGGCGACCAGTTCGCGGACGGGCCAGATGCGGCGGGTGGAGCGGGGCTCGGCGAAGGTGAGGTCGAGCTGGGGCGCGAATGGGTCGGGCGGGGGCATTCTGCTGAGAGTGTAATTGGTGAGGGGTTTGCTCAGTGTTCGTTACCAGGATCGGGCGCTGGTTTGAGGTCTGCGCGAAGGCTATCCCGCAACAACGGAGGAGGACCGTCCCGCTAAAACCCAGCCTTTCTCTCCCGAAGTTCATCGATCCCGGTGACGTGGGCGTTTCAGGGAACTGATCCTGATCGAAAGTGGCCTGTTTCGCGTCCATTTTAGGCCAGATATCTCGCCACCGGGCAGCGGTCAACGCAAAGGCGCGCGCCCCCGGCAGATTCCGGACGTTGCCGGCTCGGGTTTCCTGGTTTCCCACCCTTGCGCGAGAAAAAAGCGCAAGGATGGGGCACCCGGACATTTGTGGCGGATTTAAGGGTGGGCCGGCCGCCCACCCGGCAATCGGCTCTTGTAACCTAGTCGTGGGAGGAGCCCATGCCTGATCCTTTGGCCAGCTGGTCTACGTTCGCGCTTGCAATACTTTCCTTCGTTGCCGTCGGCATCTCATATTGGGGAATCCGAAGCCAGGCGCAAAGCCTCGCCGCGTCGGTTTCAGCAGACATTTGCCTGAAGCTGATTGATCGGTTTGATGGTCCGCCGATGTTGGTCACAAGAGCCCTCGCCGCGAGTGCGTTGCTTAACAAATCAAATCTGGATCAAGCCGACGATCTGTTCGACTTCTTCGAATTGGTCGGCCTCTATGTTCGGCGAAATATGTTGGACAAGGAGGTTGCGCATTCGATGTTTTTTCACTGGGTCAACCTCTACTGGCATGCTGGAAGGGACTATATCGTGAGAACGCGACAGCGCTCCACCGAAATCTATCGCGACTTTGAGAGGTTGTACGAGACAGTTCTGGCAGTCGAGATGAAGGATGCTCCAAAGTCTCGTGACATCAATCCTACCGAAGCTGACGTCGAGGCATTCCTGAAACAAGAGGTCAGCCAGTAGCGCCCGCTTTGTCCGGCCAGGGCGCGCGGTTCCCACCCTTGCCGCGATGAAGCGCGTCAAGGATGGGGCACCCGGCTTTTGTGGGGAACGGACGGCGGGCGCGTGTGCGTTTGTGGTTTCCCACCCTTGCGCGAGAAAAAAGCGCAAGGATGGGGCACCCGGCTTTTGTGGGGAACGGACGGCGGGCGCGTGTGCGTTTGTGGTTTCCCACCCTTGCGCCAGAAAGAAGCGCAAGGATGGGGCACCCGGCTTTTGTGGGGAACGGACGGCGGGCGCGTGTGCGTTTGTGGTTTCCGAGGCCTTCCGGGATTCAGGCGGTGAAGGACCAGGCGTTGCGCTGGTGGGGTTTGGTGGCGCGGATTCCGCCGGGGTTAAAGCCCAGGGCTGCGAGCCGCGCCCTAGCAAAGCAGCCCGGCCCTGAAATTGCAGCTTTCCACCGTTGCAACAGTTTTTTGCTCGAAATGCAATCCCAAGGATGGGGCGCCGGGCCTAAAATAAGGCGCGTAAGGGATCGATCCGGGCGCGGGAAGCATCCAATCCTACGCCAAGACAGGAAATATCCAGGAGGAGCAAAAACATGTCTGAAAGCCAGACAAAGACCCCAGGGCCACCCATAGTCGACGATCAGAACGCCATGTCAGGCGATGCCAAATGCCCGTTTTCGAACGGCGCCCGCAAACACGCAGTGGCTGGAACCTCAACCAACGCAAACTGGTGGCCCGATCAACTGAACCTGAAGATCCTGCGCCAGCACTCGCAACTCGCCAATCCCATGGGCGAGGCATTCAATTACGCCGAGGAGTTCAAGAGCCTCGACCTGGATGCCGTGATCAAGGACCTCCGTGCCTTGATGACGACCTCGCAGGACTGGTGGCCCGCGGACTACGGCCACTATGGGCCGTTCTTCATCCGCATGGCGTGGCATAGCGCCGGCACCTATCGTATCGCCGATGGCCGCGGCGGCGCGGGCGCAGGAGCGCAGCGATTTGCGCCGCTGAACAGCTGGCCGGACAACGTGAGCCTGGACAAGGCGCGCCGGTTGATCTGGCCGATCAAGCAGAAGTACGGCCGGAAACTTTCCTGGGCCGACCTGATCATTCTCACTGGGAACGTGGCGCTGGAGTCGATGGGATTGAAGACCTTCGGTTTCGGCGGTGGGCGCGAAGACATCTGGGAGCCGGAAGAAGACATTTACTGGGGACCTGAGGGCAAGTGGCTGGGAGACGAGCGCTACCGCGGCGACCGTCAGCTTGACAATCCTCTCGCCGCTGTTCAAATGGGCCTGATCTATGTGAATCCGGAAGGACCCAATGGCAAGCCGGATCCAGTGGCCGCGGCAACGGATATTCGGGAGACGTTCGCGCGCATGGCGATGAATGACGAGGAGACCGTGGCCCTGATCGCCGGCGGACACACCTTTGGCAAGGCTCATGGCGCTGCCGATCCGCTCAAGTATGTCGGTCCGGAACCAGAGGCTGCCCCCATCGAAGAGCAAGGCCTGGGCTGGAGAAACAGTTTTGGCAGCGGCAAAGGCGTGGATACGATCAGCAGCGGGTTGGAGGGCGCATGGACCGACAACCCGGTCAAGTGGGACAACGATTACCTGGAAAACCTGTTCAAGTATGAATGGGAACTCACCAAGAGCCCTGCCGGCGCTCAGCAGTGGATACCCAAGAACGGAGCCGCGGCGGATACCGTGCCGGATGCTCACGACCCCCAGAAGAGGCACGCCCCCATCATGTTCACAACGGACCTGTCGCTGAAAATGGACCCGATCTACGAGAAGATTTCGCGGCGGTATCTCGAGAATCCGCAGGAGCTCGCAGACGCCTTCGCCAAGGCCTGGTTCAAGCTGACGCACCGCGACATGGGGCCTATCTCACGGTATCTCGGCCCGCTGGTTCCCAAGGAGCCGCTGATCTGGCAGGACCCGGTTCCCGCAGTGGATCATGAGTTGATCGGGGAGCAGGATATTGCGGCCCTGAAGGCCAAGATCCTTGCGTCCGGACTGTCCATATCCCAACTGGTGACGACGGCCTGGGCGTCGGCTGCAACGTTCCGCGGCAGCGACAAGCGCGGCGGGGCTAACGGGGCGCGCATTCGCCTGGCGCCCGAAAAGGATTGGGAAGTCAACCAGCCGGCCGAACTGGCGAAGGTCCTTGAGACGCTGGAGGCGATCCAGAAGGAATTCAACGGCGGCGGCGGGAAATCCGGCGGGAAGAGGGTCTCGCTGGCTGACCTGATCGTTCTGGGCGGCTCAGCAGCCGTCGAGGAAGCTGCGAAGAAGGCCGGCCACGACGTGAAGGTTCCCTTCTCGCCAGGGCGCACGGATGCTTCGCAGGAGCAGACAGATGTGGAGTCGTTTGCCGTACTGGAGCCGACTTCAGACGGGTTCCGCAACTACCTCCGCAAGGGACACGAGGGATTGGCGGCTGAGTTGCTGGTGGATGGGGCGAACCTGCTGACGCTGACCGCTCCCGAGATGACGGTTCTGATCGGCGGCCTGCGCGCCCTGAATGCAAACTTCGGGCAGTCCGAACATGGCGTATTCACCAAGCGGCCCGGAACATTGACCAATGATTTCTTCGTGAATCTCCTCGACATGAACACGAAGTGGCAGAAGTCAGCTACCTCAGAAGGCGTGTTGGAGGGGCGGGATCGGGCGACCGGCGATCTGAAATGGACAGGGACCGTAGTCGATCTGGTCTTCGGTTCGAACGCTCAGCTCCGGGCGCTTGCGGAAGTCTATGCGAGCAGCGACGGGCAGGAGGAATTCGTGCATGACTTCGTGGCGGCCTGGAGCAAGGTGATGAACCTTGACCGCTTCGACCTGGCGTGATCGCGAAGGAGAGTTAGCGAAGGTTCGACAAAGCGCAGCCTCTGCGTGGCAGCGGGTTATTCCGGACCAGGAAGAGGCTGTGGCCGGAGACTGAAAAGCTGGGTCTGGATTTATCTCTGGTTCGTGGTTTCCCACCCTTTCGCCAGAAAAAAGGCGAAAGGATGGGGCACGGGGGCTTGCTTGGGGGAACTAACGAGGGGATTTCGTCGTTTCCCACCCTTTCGCCAGAAAAAAGGCGAAAGGATGGGGCACGGGGCTTCCTTGGGGGAACTAACGAGGGGATTTCGTGGTTTCCCACCCTTTCGCCAGAAAAAAGGCGAAAGGATGGGGCACGGAGCTTCCTTGGGGGAACTAACGAGGGGAATTCGTGGTTTCCCACCCTTTCGCCAGAAAAAAGGCGAAAGGATGGGGCACGGGGCTTCCTTGGGGGAACTAACGAGGGGATATGGGTTTTGGGAAGGACCTTGGGCCGGGGTGCGCGGGAGCGTGCTCCGGCCTTGGTTTATTTGCGGGTTTTTTTATTCGCGGGCGGCGACGATGGTGCGGAGTTCGGCGGCGATGGAGGCCAGGCGCGGGCCGAGGGCGGGGTCGGGACCGTTTTCGCGGGAGTACATGATTTCGAGCTCGCGGGCGAGGGCGGTGCCGCGGGAGAGGCCGAAGGTGCCGAGGACGCCGGCCAGCTTGTGAGCGGCGGCGTTGGCGGCCTGGTGCTGCTCGATGGAGAGCTGGTTGGCGGCGAAGGCCTGGGCGGCGGTCTCGAGGATGGCGACGCGCTCCTCGATTTGCGGCAGGAACTGGACCCACATGCGGTCGAGGGCCGCGGCGAGAGCGGTCTGTGCGATGGGGCCGGTCATGAGTCAGTTTCGTGGGGTCGCTTCCCACCCTGCGCAATATTTCCTTCGCAAGACCGCGAAGGATGGGGCGCCCGGATTGCAGTGCGAGCGAGAATGCGCTAGCTCCAGCCCAGCGCGTCGGCGATTTGAGTGGAAAGGGTGAGCGGGTCAAAGGGTTTGAAGAGGATGGCCTCGACGCCGAGGTCGGCGAAGCGGCGCTGATCGGAGGACTGCACCTTGGCGGTGAGCAGCAGCACGGGGATGCGGTGGGTGAGGGGATGGTTGCGCAGTTCGCGGAAGGTGGTGGGGCCGTCCATGCCGGGCATCATGACGTCGAGGAGGATGGCGTCGGGCTGATGTTCGATGGCGCGGGCCAGGCCCTGGGCGCCGGAGCTGGCCGAGATGACCTGCCAGCCGGCGACGGTCTCAAGGCTGAGGGCGGCCACTTCGCGAATGTCTTCTTCGTCGTCAATGATCAGGATTTGGTGGGGCATTGGGAAAAACCTCGGAGGTAGAAAGTCAGCGTTATTAGCGGAGTTAGCGTTGTTAGCGGAGTTAGCGGAGTTAGCGGAGTTAGCGGGGTCAGCGAAATAGGGCGTACTCCATCATGGATTGCGGAGAGACAATTCGGAGGGCGCGGCCTCTTCCATGTGGCGGGAACTGCGCAACATGGTCAAGACCAGGGCTTCGAGCTGCTGGGGCTGAACGCGGGCCTTGGTGAGGAACTGGGTGGGCCCGAGGGTAAGCTTGCGGCAATCGTCCGGCGAGAGGTCGCGGCCGGAGTAGATCACCAGGGGGAGGTGGGCGAGGTTTTCGTGCTTGCGGAGCCAGTCGACGACGTTGAAGCCGTCGCCGTCGGGCAGACCGATATCGAGCACCATGAGGTGGGGCTGGAAGGTGAAGCAAGCGTCCAGCGTTTCCTGAAGGGTGTGGGCCAACTGGACGGTAATGTTGTCGCGGAGGAAGACATCGCCGATGACGCGGGCCAGGTCGAGATCGTCTTCGACAACGAGGATGCGGGCGTTTTCGCCGGGTCCGCAGAGGACGCGGGCGAGCTCGCGGAGCAAGGCTTCTTCCTCGAGGGGCATGGCGACCCAGCCTGCTACGCCGGCGGGAGGGGCGACGGCCAGGTTGGGGGGCCGATCGGCCGGGTCCTGGCGATTGTCAACGCTGAGCAGGACGACGGGGGTGCGGGACTCGGGATCCATGCGGCGCAGGAAGGGGAGAATCTCCCAGCCGTTCATGCCGTCCAGGGAGGTATCGAGGAGGATGGCCTCGACGCCTTCGTGGGCCGCGGCCAGGGTTTGCTGCACGGTGGTTGCTTCCACCACGCGGTAGCCGTGGCGGGCCAACTGGGTGGCGATCAGAGGCCGGGAAGCGGGGTTGGCGTCGGCCAGCAGGACGGTGCCGTGGCCGGGTTCCTGGTGGAAGACAGGGTTTGGCGCGTCCAGAGGATTTATGGGGTCCGGCTGGTAGGGCAGGAAGACATTGAAGGTTGAACCGCGGAGGGGATTGCGCTCGGCCCAGATGCGGCCGGAGTGTTGCTGGACGATGGTGCGGCAGATGGCCAGGCCGAGGCCGCTGCCGCCTTTCTGGCGGGAGTCGGAGGCGTTGACCTGCTGGAAGCGGCCGAAGATGGCATCGAGTTTGTCGGCGGGAATGCCGCGGCCATGGTCGATGACGGAGAGGGTGACGCCGCTGACGCCGGGGCGCAGCATGACGGAGATGGTGGAGTTGGGCGGGGAGAACTTGACGGCGTTGGAGAGCAGGTTGGTGATGATCTGGAGGAGGCGGTCGGGGTCGGCGGCGATCTCCACCTGGGTGGTGTCGTGGATGAGCTGCACGCCGGCAGCTTCGGCCACCGGGGCCATGCCGTCGATGGCCTGGCGGACGATGAGGTCCAATTGGACGGGACGGAAGGTGAGGGGCTCGCGGCCGCTCTGGATGCGTTCGAGGTCAAGGATGTCGTTGATGAGGCGGACCAGGCGGTCGGAGTTGGTGAGGGCGATGCGGAACAGGTTGGCGGCCTTGTCGTTGAGCTGGCCAAGCATCCCGGAGGAGAGCAGGCCGAGGGCGCCGCGGATGGAGGTGAGGGGGGTACGCAACTCGTGGCTGACGGTGGAGATGAACTCATCCTTGAGGCGGTCCAGGGCATAGCGCTGGCTGATGTCGCGGAAGCTGAGGACGGACCCGGAAAGGCGGCCTTGATCGGCGATGGGGGTGAGAACGTATTCGGCGGGGAAAGAACTGCCGTCGGCGCGGAAGATGGTGTCTTCGCCCGCAGCGGCCTTTTGATGGCCTGAGGCGCGGCGGAGGGGGCAATCCTCGCTGCACTGACGGCTGGCTGCGGCGAAGCCGTGCAGGAGGGCATGGACCGGCTTGCCGGTGAGGCTGGCGGCGTCGGCGCCGAGCAGCCGGGCGGCGGCGAGATTGGCAAAGCTGACCAGGCCGCGGCGGTCCACGCCGCAGATGCCGTCGGCGACGGAGTCGAGCAGGGTCTTCTGTTGGCGGGAGAGTTCCTCGGCGCGGCCGCGCTCGCGGGAGCGGGCCAGCATCTGGCCGAGGGAGGCGGCCGCGATCTCGACGGTGGCCAGGGCTTCGCGGTCTTCGCGGAGGCAGAAATGGCAATAGAATTCGAGCACGGCGAGGGTTTTGTTGCCCACGCGGATAGGGACCGCCCAGCCGGAGACCATCTCGTGGCGCAAGGCGGATTCGACGCGCGGGCTGAGAGGCGCGGAAGCCAGGTCGGCGATCCAGACGGGGCGGCCATCCTTCCAGGCGCGGCCGGGCAGATCAGAGCCTTGGGCCAGGGTGAGTCCCATGCTCTCCTGGATGAGGGTCTCGGCGCGGTGGCCGGGAGCGCCCCAGGCGGAGCCGAACTCGAGCCGATTCTCTTCGGCGTTGACCTCCCATTTGACGGCCAGGTCCCAGCTCTGGGAGACGCAGAGGGCTTCGAGAATGCGCATGGCGGCGACTTTAGGGGAGGCGTTTTCACCCACGATCTGGCTGACCACCAGTTGCAGAGCGAGGCGATGCTCGCGCTGCTTCTGCTGGGTGACGTCGCACAGCAGGCAACGCACGGCCAGTGGATTGCCGGCTTTCTGGCGCTGGCTGAGGCTCAGCTCCAGTTCCAACACGCGGCCGTCGGGTGTGTGGTGGCGGAGGGGCGCACGGTCCACCGCCTCGCCATCGAGGGCGCGGCGGAAGAGCGCGGCCACCTCGCTGGCGCAACCGGGCTCAAAGAGCTCTTCAAACGAATCGAGCGCAAGGAGCGCGGGATTGTCCCTGGCGAAGCATCGCTTCCAGGCAGGATTGGCATACAGGAACTGTCCCGACGGGCTGAGCGTGGCAATCATCTCGCTGGAGTTCTCGAACAGGTCGCGATAGCGTTCCTGCGACTCGCGCTGGGCCTGGTCCTGGCGCATGGTCGCGCTCTGGTCCACGGCCATGGCCACCATGCCGACGATGGCGGCGTGGGGGTCGCGCAGCGCGGAGATATGGAGCGTGATGGGGATCAAAGCGCCATCCTTGCGGCGCAACTGAGTCTCAAAGCTGGGCACGCGGCTGGGAGGCAGACTGCCCACGCATTCCATGCAGGCAGCCATGCGGAGGGCGGGGGTGGGCTCGGGCGGTCTGTCGAAGCCGCAAAGCTTTTCCATCTCCGCAACCAGGCGCACACCCTCGCCGGGAGCCAGAATCTGCATGGTGCTCCACTTTTCCATCAGCTCATCGGCGTGGTAGCCCAGCAGGCGTTCGGCGGAGGGGTTGGCGTAGGTGAGGCGGCCATCGAGGCTGATGGCGACCACAGCGGGGCCGACCGAGTCCAGCAAATCTCTAAGCGGCCCGGAGGCGGGCGCGGGTTTGGGTTGCGTTTCAGTGGCGACTGGATTCAGGCTCAGCAGCCGGAAGGCGAGGAGGGCGGCGGCTATTCCGGTTGCCGCGGCGGTGAAGATCAAGGGAAGATCGAAGCGGGGGCCGGCGATGAGGCGAATGGTTATGGCTCCGGCAACGGCTCCGCAGGCCAAGCCTGCCAGAACAGGCCAGAACCAGGAGATTCCGCCCCCGGGCGCGGGGTGCGCTGCCGCGGTCTTCTTTTTCGCGTTGGCGCCGTCCTGCAAGTTTCCTCCCAAAGGCAAATATCCGGCAAATCGGTGGTTGTGCAGTGGCATTGAAGCCATCGACAGGCCGTAAGTGTGCAAGAAAGCGCATTTCTTCCTGCGCAGACCACAGCTCGCCGGTTCCATGGCTATTTGCTTTTAGTATAAGCTTTTGATCCAGTCTTTGTATTCAAACGGGCGCTTGTTGCCTGAGACGAAACATTGGAGTACCGGGCGCGCGGCGGGGCCGTTTGGTGGTGCTCCGCAGGATCTTGTCAGCGCGCAGGCATTTGCAGCGGCTTTGACTGCTTTGGGAATCGATCCTGAGAGTGAAGTTGGGCGGGCGCACTTGCAGGGCTTTCGCCAGTTACCGGCGAAGCGTTACTGAAGGTGGGCGACGGCTCGCTTTGCGGATTTTACAGCTTGTTCCCGCTCTTCTTCGCTCATCGCTTCAATCGAGGCGGAGACGGAGACCATGACGCCGGCGAGGAAATCCTGCCCGGCCTTCTCAGCCGAGACTTTCTTTGGCCTTGAGGAGCGGGCTGCCTGAACGCGCGACCGTGCTGCGGTTGCCATATGGGATTTCTCCTTCATGCCTTCATAGGTTGCAGGCGGCGCCAACGTCAATTTCTCCTTTACCGTGATCGACTCAAGGCCCGATGCCCCTATCCCGAACGATGCGGTTCTACGGAAAACTTGTATGCGCATTGGGAAAACTCAAGTACACGCAGGTCATGGAATCCCTTCCATCCCCAAGTCTGCTGCCGGAAGGAGAATTGGCAAACCGGTCAAGAAGAAAGACGTTAGTTCTCGGCTCATTGCTTCCGGATATGCAAACATCGCTCCCCGGAGGCAGCCGTATACTGGGCGCATGTTGCGCTTGAATGTGTTTCCCCGTGTTGTTGGAACAGCCTTGGCCGCGGCCGGGTTGGTTTGGTTTGCTGCTCAGCCGCCCGCCGCCCACGCCTGGGGCAATGAGGGCCATCGGCTGATCAACCGGCTGGCGGCCAGCACCCTGCCGGTGAGCGTGCCGGCGTTTCTGCGCTCCGAGGCGGCGGTGAATGAGATCGAGTACCTGGGGCCGGAGCCGGACCGCTGGCGGTCGCCGGCTGAGGCGGAGTTGGCGGCGGCGCAGGCTCCGGAACACTTCATCGACCTGGAACCGGCGGACGCGCTGGGCCTGCTGCCGCGGCGGCGGCTGGACTTTGAGGCCAGGGTGTTTGCCGCCGGAGAGCGGCCGGAGAAAATCGGCCTGCAGCCGTGGGAGACGACCGAGGTGTGGGAGCGGCTGAAGGCGGCGCTGCGCGAGTACCGCAGCCTGGCGGCTGCCGGGAAGGATACGCGGGGCGTGGAAGCGGCGGCGCTCTTCTATGCGGGCTGGCTGGGCCACTACGTGGGCGACGGATCGCAGCCGCTGCACACGACGATTCAATACAACGGGTGGGTGGGAGCGAATCCCAACGGGTACACAACCGGGCGCCAGATTCACTGGCAGTTCGAGGGGCCGTTTGTGGCGGCGAACGAGCACGAGCCCGAGGTGCGGGCGAAGATGACGGAAGCGAAGGCCATCGAGGGGGACATCTTCGACGCCTACGTGGCTTACCTGCGGCATACGAAGACGTACGTCGAAAGGGTCTATCAACTGGAGAAAGCGGGAGGGTTTGAGGGAGCGGGGACGGCGGAGTCGCGCGAGTTTACCGCGGAACGGCTGGCGGCCGGGGCCAGTATGCTGCGGGACATGATTTACACGGCGTGGCTGGAGAGCGCAAAACCCGCGCCCGATCCATACGCGGGGAAATAGGCCGCACTCAGTCGCCGACTTCGGCGGCGGCGGCGAGGATGGGAATGCGGCGCAGCAGCGGGGTCAGCGAGAAGGTGAGCAGCAGAACGGCGGGGACGGCGATGAGCAGCCAGGCCAGCATCGCCTGTCCGGCGAGCGCGCCCAAGTGGGAAAGCAGCTTCAGGGGCGCGGCGTGGAGCAGAGCGCCGGCCCTGGCGGCCTGGCTGGGGCCGGATGAAACAATCCACCCGCCGAAGCGGACAAAAGGAATAATGAGGACCAACTGCAGCGGCATGACGGCGTAGTTTGCCGCCTGAATGGCGGGCAGATTGAGCCGGAGAAGCAGGGCGAGGGCGGCGCAGAGGACCGTGGGGATGCCCACCACGGGAATGCAGCCGATGGCGAATCCGAGGGCCAGCGTGAGCGCCAGGCGGCGGGGCGAGATGCCCTGACGGAGCCAGAGAGCGGCGTTGCGCCTGATCGAATTGACGGACTTGCTCATGGTCATGGATTTTGCCGTTTTCACCTTCACCCTATCTCTTCGGCTGAGGGCGGCTAATAGATTAGATGTGAAAATCCGGTCAATGAACCAGACTTGCCAGGGAAGAGTCGAGTTTTCCGGATACGGGAAGCGAAGGCAGGACTGCGGTTCCGTCAGCTTGCTCCCAGCAGGAGGCCGCGGGTGCGCATCTCGGTGACCACGCGCTCCACTTTCCAGTCCAATGCGCCGGTTCCGTCCACGGTGAGGTCGGCATGGACGGCGGAGGGGCGAACATAGGCCAGGCCGGCGGGGCGGACGGTGGCTTCGTACTGGCGGCGAACCGACTCCGGGGTGCGGCCGCGCTCCTCCATATCGCGCTTGAGACGGCGTTCGAAGCAGACGTCGTCGAGGGTGTCGATGTAAATGCGCAACTGATAAAGGGGGAGCAACGGGGGGTAATAGAGGGCGAAAAGGCCCTCGACGAGCAGAAACGGGCCGGGGCGGACGGTTTCAGTGCGGCCGGGGATGCGGGTGTAGGTGGAGAAGTCGTAGAGGGGGCGGTCGATGGGTTGGCCCTGGGCAAGGGCGGCGACGTGGGCGATCAGTAGCGGGATCTCGATGAGGGCAGGGTCGTCGAAGTTCTGGAGGGCGCGCTCGGCGAGGGGCATGTGGGCCAGGTCGCGGTAGTAGTTGTCGAAGTGGAAGTGGACGCCGCCGAGGGTGCGGGCCAGCTCGGCGGCCAGGGTGGTTTTTCCGGAGCCGGAACAGCCGGCAATGGCCAGGACGACGGGCGGAAAGGGCAGGCGGGTAGCAGTGCGTGGGGCCGGCTCGTGGTTGATTGATTGGCTGGCGCTGGGCGGGGCGGACGGTTGGATTTCATTCTGGCCGGGGCCGGCGCCCGGTGCGGCCTGGTGGTCGCCGGATGGGCTTGCGGGCCGGCTCACGGTTGGGGCTCCAGGAGAGCCGCCATTTTGGGGAAGAGACGATTGAAGAGGCGGAGCAACTGGTGCTCGACCTGGCGGCCGGCCGCGAAGACCTCCTCGTGGCTAAGCTGTTTTGCGCCCAGGCCGGAGGCGAGGTTGGTGACGCAGGAGATGCCGAGGACCTCGATGCCCATGTGGCGGGCGACGATGGTTTCAGGGACGGTGGACATGCCGACCAGGGTTGCCCCGAGGGTGCGAAAGGCGCGGATTTCGGCGGGGGTTTCAAAGCTGGGGCCGGAGACGGCGACATAGACGCCCTCCTCGAGCTGGAAGCCTTCGGCGGTTGCGGCTTGCTGGGCGAGCGAGCGGAGACGCTTCGAATAGGCCTCGGTCATGTCTGTAAAGCGAAGGCCGGAAGCGGGTAAGCGCGGGCCGGCGTTGGGGCGGACGGCGAAGCGGGGTTCGTTGGGGCCGACGAGGGGGTTGAAGCCCATGAGGTTGATGTGGTCGGCGAGGGCGACAAGTTGGCCGATGCGGTAGCCTTCGGCGATGGCGCCGGCGGCATTGGTGAGGACGACGGCGCGGATGCCGAGGGCGCCGAGCACGCGCATGGGGAAGGTGACTTGCTGTGGCGAATAGCCTTCGTAGAAGTGGACGCGGCCCTGCATGACGACGACCGGAACGCCGCCGATGCGGCCGGCGGCGATGCGGCCGGAGTGGCCTTCGACGGTGGATGGGGGGAAGTGGGGGATTTCGGCGTAGGGGACGATAGTTGGATTGGCGATGGCGTCGGCTACGGCGCCGAGACCGGAGCCGAGGACGATGCCGATTTCCGGGGTGAGCGGGCCGAGTTTGGTCTTCAGGAAGGCGGAGGCTGCAGAGACTTGGTCGAAGTAGGTCATGGTCATTCAGGCCTGGCGATGCACTTTCATGCATTCTAAAGGGGCCAAGATCAAGCGGCAGGAAAGAAGACGGCCGGAGAGACATGGAATCGCTTGCTGAGCTGTTCGATGTGGGCGGCGTTCAGCTTGCGTTTGCCGGAGTGGCAATGATAAGTCGCGAGAACGTAAACAGCGTCCAGGGGGAGTGGACAAGTTTTCAAGTGGCCGGCCAGCCGTCTGGAGCGATCGTAACGATCGAGCATCCGAGCGAGTAATTGAACCAGAAATGCTCAGTGGTGGGGGTTGCGAAAAAGCCTTCCAGCTTGTGCCGGCGGACCATTTCGGTCAAGAACGCGCGAGGGCCGAAAAAGAGGGTGAAGAAACTATCCCAATCCACGGTGAACAGGAAGGATGCATCCGGAGCTACAAGACTTCCACGATAGGGGAAGGAGATTGCGCGATTTCTTATCTTCAATACATTGAGCGGTTGGACGGGATCGATATTTGGAAACTCGGGCACAAAGATCGGGTCGCCCTGTCCTGTTGCCTCGAACGCATCGAGAAAATCCATTTGCAGCAAGGGTTCGAATCTGCCCTCTCCGGGCATCCAGATGGGTCCGGATTCCAGAAAGCTCTGCAGCGCATCGCTGGCCGGATAGTCGCACAACTCCTCTGCGATCGATCGTATGGAAGTCAGCAGCGCCTGGTTCAGTTTGGAGCAGGTGCGAAGTCCTGTTTGAACGGCGACGGAGGACCACGGAAATTTTGTTCCGAGGCTCGTGATCTGCTCATCGCCGGGATATTCTTTCGTAGCCTTCCAGGCAAGATGATCCGGGACGCTGACAAAGGGGTGAAGGATTACATAGACGGATTCGAAACGGCCGCCGTACGCATCCACGAGCGGCGCATCATATGGCGGGTAGGTAAAGCGTTCGTATGGCACGCAGTCAGGATAGCAAAGCCGGATTGTGGAGGAATTCGGTACTTTACCGGCAAGTTTCCGGGGATGCGGCCGAAGAACGGCCAATGCGGAGGGTGGCGGGGTGCGGGTTCCTGCCAGCTTCCCTGGGAGTGAGAGGATGGAGGGGAAGACCCGCTCCGGCCAAGCGGAGGCTCGGGGGCTTGGATTGAGGTGCCGAGAGATGTGCCGGAATATCAAGATGCTTTTCAACTTCGATCCTCCCGTGACGGACGAGGAGATTCGCGCGGCGAGCTTGCAGTTTGTAAGAAAGGTGAGCGGCTTCAACAAGCCGTCGAAGGCCAACGAGGCGGCGTTTGGGTCGGCGGTGGATGAGATTGTGGCAGTGTCGGCGCGGCTGCTGAGGTCGCTCGAAACGAATGCGCCGCCGAGGAGCCGCGAAGAAGAGGCGGCCAAGGCAAGGGCGCGCAATGCGGAGAGATTTGGCGCTAAAGGCAAGGGACTGAGGGACTGAGGGACTAAGGGACTGAGGGACTAAGGGACTGAGGGACTGAGGGACTGAGGGACTGAGGGACTAAGGGACTGAGGGACTGAGGGACTAAGGGACTAAGGGACTGAGGGACTGAGGGACTGAGGGACTGAGGGACTCATGAGAGGGTTGATGGAATGAAGGAGATTGTGGCCTGGATGTTTGGGCTGGGGCTGGGGTGCAATGCGCTGCTGTTTGTGCCGCAGGTGCTGGCGGTGTGGCGGAAGAAAAGCGATGAGGGGATTTCGCTGATTACGTTCGGCGGGTTCAGCGTGCTGCAGGCGATCGGGATTGTGCATGGGGTTTATCAGCGGGACCTGTCGCTGATATTGGGGATGGCGGCCAGTTTGTTGACGTGCGGGTCGGTGACGGGGTTGACGATCCACTACAGGGTAAGAAGGATGATGGCTCGCGGGGTTGAAGCCCTTTGATGCTCGTGGGTTCTTGACGGGGCTGCGGTTCCGCGCTACGGTGAGTGCATGAACCTGACTGTGCAAATTCCAGACGATCTGGCCCGCAGCCTGAATGCCGCCGGGGGCGATCTCTCCCGCCGCGTTCTGGAGGCGCTGGCGCTGGATGAGTACAAGAGCGGGCGGCTGACCAAGCCGGAACTGCGTCAAGCGTTGGGATTCGCGACCGGCTACGAACTCGACGGGTTCCTCAAGATGCACCAGGTTTGGATCGAATACGACGAAGAAGACCTGGCGCGCGAGCGAGCCAGCCTGGACCGGCTCAGCTTGTGAAACGCGTCGTTGTTGCCGATACCGGCCCCATCCTCTATCTCCACTTGATTGGGGAAATTGAAGTTTTTCCGGCGCTCTTCGGCGAAATCCATCTTCCCACCGCTGTGTACAACGAGCTTTGCCACCCGGCGGCTCCGCCAGCGCTTCGCGCTTGGGCGCTTGCGAAGCCGGGTTGGATATCGATAGCATCGACGGCTGGACTCTCCGATCCTGAGACCGCTTCGCTGGACGATGGAGAGCGCGCTGCGATCGCGCTGGCCGAGCTGATCGGCGCCGATTTGGTTTTGATGGATGAAAGAAAGGGTGTGCGCATCTGCCTGCGAAAGGGATTCGCGGTTACCGGAACGTTGGGCATCCTGGACCTTGCTGCACGGCGCGGCTTGGTCGACCTTGCCGAGTGCATCGACCGCATGAAGGCGACCAACTTCCGCTACCGGCCTCAGATGCTCGAAGATCTGCTCTCGCGCTATCGGTCAGGCTGATGATGGTTGCGTTGCCGGTTGAGAGTTGTGGCTTCCAGGTCTCAAAATCGAAACTTGGCGTACCCGGCGCGCGGCTATTTCGACACGAATTTCGCCAGCACCAATCCACCGATGGCGTCCTGGATGAAATGGGCCAACATGCCGGGGCGGAGACTCCTGCGCCACCAGGCAAGCGATCCGAACATGCAGCCATAGACGGCGATGACGATGATCATAGTCAGGCCCTGGTAGGCGTGAGCGAGACCGAAAAGTACGCCTTGAACCGCGATTCCGGCCGCGGCGCTGCTGGTCCATGCGGTGAACTGGTGTTGCAGATAGCCGCGAAAGATCATCTCCTCGCAGATGCCGGCGCTGAGCGCCAGGAGCAGATAGGCCGCGTCCTCCAGGCCGGTGTGGGGAACCATGTTCCTGAGGACATCATTTGAAGCGGAGTGCAAGAAATGTCCCAACGCCGCGGCGAGAATGCCCAGAAGGATGTTTGCCGCTATGAGGTAGGCGCCGGCGATGCCGAGGTCGCGGAGGACCGAGCGCCAGGTTGGCGCAAAGTTCCCGGCCAGGGTGCGCAGCGATGCGCCGCGCCAACGCGCGCCCCAAGCGATGAACGCCACAATGAGCCATTCGGCGGACAGGGTTATGACATAGGCAAGCACACGGCGGTGCGTCTGGGCGATGCGGTTCCCATTGCCCAAATGCAAGGTGAGTGCGGCCATGCCGAGAAGAAGCAATAGGGCGCCGGCGGTGTGCCAGGCCGGGGCGATGGCGTTGGATTCGGACTGGGGTCGGGACGGTTCTCCGGGGATGGCTGGGGTCATTGGTATTTCGGTCCCTTTCCGGGGTCACGGAGTATATCTACGCGGACCGCGAGAGAAAGGTTGCAGGTGAAGGGTCGTCCGGGCCGCTATCGGGCTTTGCCACCCGGCGCGTCATTGTGGGCTTGGTGGTATAACCCACCCAGGGTGTGGACTTGGCTACCCCAGAAACATGCCGGCGATGGAGGCGGAGATCAAGTTGGCCATGGTGCCGGCTAACATGGCGCGGACGCCTAACCTGGCCAGGTCGTTGCGGCGCTCGGGGACTAATGCTCCGATGCCGCCGATCTGCATGCCGATGGAGCCGAGGTTGGCGAAGCCGCACAAGGCAAAGGTCGCGATGGTGAAGGAACGCGGGGCCAGCGTGGCCTTCTGGGCGCCGAGGGCGATGTAGGCGATGACTTCATTGAGGGCCATGCGGGTTCCGAGCAGGTTGCCGATGGCCATGCAGTCGTGCCAGGGGACGCCGATGAGCCAGGCGACGGGGGCGAAGAGGTAGCCGAGGATTTGGCCGAGGGAGCCGGGAACCCAGTGCATGTAGGCCAGCCCGTGGGTCCAGAGAAGGAGGCTGTCGAGCAGGGCGACGAGGGCCAGGAAGCTGATGAGCATGATGGCCACGTTCATGGCCAGCTTGCCGCCGTCGATGGTGCCGCGGGCGATGGCGCCGATGAGGTTTTCTTCCTTGTGCAGTTCGTCCTTGGGGATGACGACGCGGCCTTCGGTGGCGGGGATACCAATTTCCGGGACCATCATCTTGGCCACGAGGATGGTTCCGGGCGCGGTCATGATGACGGCGGAGAGCAGGTGGCGGGCTTCGACGCCCTGGGAGATGTACATGGCCATGATGCCGCCGGAGACGTGGGCCATGCCGCTGGTCATGATGACCATGAGCTCGCTGCGCGTGGCCTTCGATAGAAACGGGCGGATGGTGAGCGGGGCCTCGGTCTGGCCCATGAAGATGGAAGCGGCCACGTTCATGCTTTCGGCGCCGGAGATGCGCATGGTCTTGAGCATGATCCAGGCCATGGCGCGGATGACGATCTGCATGAGGCCGATGTGGTAGAGGAGCGCGAAGAAGGCGGAGATGAAGATGATGGTGGGCAGGACCTGGAAGGCGAAGATGGCGCCGGAGTTGGACCCAAGCAGATTGCCGAAGGCGCCGGAGTTGGGCAGGCCGAGCTGGCCGAAGAGGACGCGGGTTCCGGCAAAGGTGGCGGAGAGCATGGAGTTGACCACGCCGCCGGCCCAGGTCATGGCGCTCTCTCCGTAGTGGAAGCGCAGCACCAGGAAGGCAAAGAGAATCTGCAGGCCGAGGCCCCAGGCGACGGTGCGCCAGCGAATGCGGTTGCGGTTGGTCGAGCCCATCCAGGCCGCCAGAAGCACGGCGAGAATACCCAGCACTCCGGTGTATCGATCCAAAGTTCCTCCTTGTTAAAGCAGGGACTAGGGACTAAGGGACCAGGGACTAGGGCCACGCGCAGATGTGCGACATCAGGACAAAAGCGGGACAAAGAATCTGCAGTATTGCAGCCTTGCGATAAAGCCCTCGCGCGGATGCCTCGCCGCTCGATTGCCTAGTCCCTAGTCCCTTCGTCCCTAGTCCCTTAGTCCCTAGTCCCTTAGTCCCTGTTCTCTGCAAACTACCTTACAGCATCGCGCGGATGGGCTTGAGGATTTTCGTGTCCGGGCAGGGATCCTGAAGCGGAAAAGGAGGGTGCGAATTGCCGTTTGTTTTCTGGCGCCGGGCTTGGTTTGCACTATATTTGTGGTGAGATTTCAGGAGGGCAAGATGGATAAGGCGGCCATCCATGCGTTTATGGCGCGATTTCGTTACGGGGTTGTATCGAGCATATCGAGGAACGGCACTCCGCAGTCTGCGCTGGTGGGCATCGCGACGACGCCGGACCTGGAGATCATTTTCGATACGGTGAAGTCTTCCAGAAAGTACCCGAATCTGGTCGAACGCCCATCCTGTTCGTTCGTCGTCGGATGGGATGGTGAGCAGACGGTTCAGTTCGAGGGAGTTGCGATTGAGCCGGAAGGCGCTGAGTTGAAGCGCTATCAAGAGGCGTACTTTGCGGTTTGGACTGATGGACCTGCGCGCATGAGTTGGCCGGGAATTACCTATTTCGTTGTGCGCCCCAGGTGGATTCGATACTGCGACTTCGATCAGAGGCCGCCGCTCATTGAGGAGATCACATTTCCCGTCGACCCTTCGCCGAAGAACGGGTCCCAGTCGCAAAACGGATAATCGGTGCGCGCCAGATCGGGTTTGCGCACCTATGAACTGGGCGGTAATCGAAGGTGTGCCTCCGCCGTTTCGCGTGTGAAGATGCGGGTGACCAGTGGCACTGGCTCGGGTGGGGTTTTGGAGATGAGGATGGCTTGTTTGAGGAGGGCGATGGGTTCGGGCAGGAGCGCGGGGGTGGTGGCGTAGAGGGTGGCGAGGGGCTGGCCTTGCTCGATGGGGGCGCCGCGGCGGGCGTGGAAGAGGATGCCGGCATGGGGATCGACGGGTTCGCCGGCTTGCCACCCCAGCGACGAAGACCTGTCGCTGGGGGCCCCGGCTTGCCACCCCAGCGACGAAGACCTGTCGCTGGGGGCCCCGGTTTGCCACCCCAGCGACGAAGACCTGTCGCTGGGGGCCCCGGCTTGCCACCCCAGCGACGAAGACCTGTCGCTGGGGGCCCCGGCTTGCCACCCCAGCGACGAAGACCTGT
>Ga0181524_10001947_pt1 | contig 22449 bp, 17 predicted proteins | sample PEATcosm2014_Bin_34_FD_119761 | JGI IMG/M metagenome (GOLD analysis project Ga0181524, IMG submission 119761) | Peatland microbial communities from MTU Mesocosm Facility, Houghton, MI, USA - PEATcosm2014_Bin05_60_metaG | ecosystem: Environmental > Terrestrial > Soil > Wetlands > Peat | place... | reverse complement strand
TTCACACCCAGAGGGCCGGCCGTTGTCATTTTCCCTGTCTTGCGGCGTTCGGAGGCCCAAAGCCGGCTGAAGCCGGCGCTCCGGCCTGTGGGCGTTCCGTGCCGGGTGTGAAATATCCGGGCTGGTGGGAGCGGCTGGAACAGCATATCGATGGGCTGCGTCTCCCAGACCTGGACCCAATTGCCTTCACGCCGGGCAAAACAACGGCCAGCGCACTTCTGCCATTGGCCGTTGACGGTGGGTTTGGCAAAGCCGCTCTCGAATTCAATCTTCTCCAAGCCCGGCTCTTCGGGCAGGACGTCCGCGTAGGTCGTGGTCGCGGAGCGGAAGTCGTTTTCGCCCAAATCGGATTTTGGAAGAAGCGCCTCCTCCGCCAAGCCGGCTGAGACGGAGCCAGACTCGACCTCCGCCACCGGCAGAACCAACCGGCGGTGGCCCGGAGCGGGCTCCAGCACAACTCGGCCCTCGATAACGCCCTCTGCCTTACACTTCCCGCAGATGGAGCGTTACCGTGCCCCCTTCGGGCAGGCTGAAGCGGCGGTGGCGGGCGGGGGTGGGGCCGGGGGCGGCGGGGAGTTCAACTGCTTCGTCCTGGGGCAGGACCAACTCGCCTTTGCCGGTGTGCGGCAATTCCAAGGTAAGCTCGCGCCGGCCACGGGGTCCGCGAGAGCGTAGCCGCAGCGGGCCGCGTACCGTAAAGGCCGCCAGCTCGATCTCTTGAAGGTCGGACAGTTGAGGCCGGACCTCAAAACGCCTGAAACCCGGCTCCAAGGGGGCCAACCCCATCAGTCCGTGGTGCGCAATATAGATGGGCACTACATCGCAGTGGCTCCACTGCTGGCCGGAGTCGTGGCTGGCCTGCCAATCCTCCTGGAGGGTGTTGTTCTCTTTGACCGAACTCATCGTCGCCCAACGCTGGCGCAGGTCCGAGACGATGACGTCGGCCCGGCCGCCCTTGGCCAGCGCCCATAACCGCCATCCGGCATTGCAGGGATAGGAAAGGCCCATCTCGGCGGGGCACTCTGCGAGCGAGTGTAAAGCCGCGGAGGCTTGGCCTGCGGGGCATTGATCGTAAAGGATCGCTGTGGCCAGAGAGCGGTCGCAAGTGCGTGGAGTTTTCTCCTCGGAGAGCCAGGGCAGGTTGTTGACGAACAGACCGCGGTCCGCGCTCCAGAAGGCGCGGACGGCAGCCGTTAGGAGTTCCCGGCCGAACTGGGCGGCCGCTTCGGCTTGGGTGGCCTGTCCAAAGGCGCGACAGAGCGGGGCCAGGGCGCGTTCCATGGCCGCCGCGGCATACAGGTTGAACGCGCACTGCTTGTGGCGCTGGCGCTGGTAAGCGGCATGGTCCATCCAGACGGAAGGGATGCCGATATTCTCGACCGGGAGCAGTCCGTCCCCGCCCCTCAGCGTTTGAAGAAACTGGGCGAACCGAACCAGGCGCGGGAGAGGCTCTCGCAAGGCTTCAAGGTCAGCCGTGTAGCGGTAGTGGTGCCAGCAATCGAAGGTGAACCCGATTCCGTGGTCGAGGATCGGTCCCCAATTAGTCAGGTCGAGCTGCCGTTCGATCAAACGCGCCAGGCGATCATAAGCGGGCCAGCAGTCCAGGAAATAACCATCCTTGGTCAGGCCCTGGCTCCAAGTGGTGAGGTAGCGGGCGACGAGCCGCCGTTCTCCCAGGGCCAGGTGGACGGCGTGCAATTGGTGGCCGCCATCGCCGCTGTACTGCTGGCGCTCGCGCGCCATGCCATCGACAAGGGTCTCCTGGGCGCAGTTGTTGAGCGTGTTCAACGAGGCGTCGAACAGGCGCTGCAGGCCCGGCTCGTCGCTGCGGAGGGTAGGAGAGTTGGGCCAGGGGAAAACCCGCCGCCGGATATGAACGTCACGGATGAGCACGGGGCCGGCGGCGCCGTGGATGTGCAGCTGAACCCAGCGGGCGCTTTCGAAATCAAAAGTCTCGAAGTGGTTCAGGCCAGCCCGACAGATGAAACGGGCCCAGGAATCGAAGTGGGTATTGAGCAGCGGCGGACCGTCGGGCGCATGCGCCTCGTGGACGAGCAGTTCTATGGTGGTCCCGGCCAGCGCCTGGATGCTGAAGCCCGGCCAGCCGACCACCTGTTCGGCGAATTCGAAAGTGAGCGCTGTGCCTTGATTACCGTCCAGTTCCACCTGCCACTGGCCTGGGGCCGCCTCGGTTGCAACCTCCGCGCGCTCGGCCTCGAAAGCTCCGGGGGTCCGAAACTCCAAGTACTCTTGCGGCGTGATGCGCCAGCGCAGGCGATAGGCCTCGGCGAGTTTGGCCGCCGGGACTTCCCATTCACGCAGCATCGGGATGCTCCGTGGACGCAGTTCGGTGTCTGGCGGGCCGTCTCCGGCGTTCAAGAGGTACTCATCGTAGCCCGCTGAAAGGGCAGGCTTGTTGGGTGACCCGGGCAATGGCATGGCGGCCAGCCACTGGGGGTTCAGGGGGAAGCCGGGCTTATTCCAATCGGAGGGATAAAGCCGGGCATCGAATTCCTCCTGAAGCGCCCGCAAGTACCAGCGCTTGTAATGTCCTGGGGGCCAGGCGCGGCAAAGAAATGCCTGCCACGAGGGATCCGAGACCAGATGCTCGAGACGGCCATCGGCGTGCTCGACCTCGAGCCAAAACAGGAAACCCGGCTTGCCGATGGGCCAAGTGCCGTCGCCTGCGCCGTAAAAAAGGACCGTGGCCCCGAGGACATTGGGGCCCGGCTGGAGGTAATCCCCAAGGTCCAAAGGGTCGGCCTCCGACCACCGAGGATCACTGGGCGCCGGTCCCCATTGCACACGCCGGCCATTGACCTCAAGCCGATACCGGCTGTCGGCGCAAATCCACCCCGTGGCCCGCCGAGGGCTGGACGCCAAAGTGAACTCGCGGCGGAACAGGATGAACGTGTTGGGCAGCGTCCGTCCCGACGGATACCAAATCCAACGCGCGGGCGACAGGTCAGGCAGGCCATGACCGTGTGCCGGGGCGGGGGCTATCGGGTCGATGGTTTGGCCCCGGCTGTGGACCTCGCCGGAGGCAGGCCTGACCAACAGCAGGGAGCTGCTCGTCAGGGCCGAGGCTTTGAGAAAATCGCGTCGCTTCATTTGGCAGATATAGACAGAGCCGACGGGGGCTGAAAAGCTCGAACCGAAGTCTCCCGCTGCGTGAAGCGTGGCACTAGTTCACCCGAAGGCCCCATGAGGCACGGGGCGGCGTTAGGGTGCCTTTTGTTGCTGACGGCCGCTCGCACAACCACCACGGCGCAAACCGCACCCTCCAATACCCACACCGACTCGTTCAGCCGGGCGAAATACGGGGTCTTCATCGCATTGCTCCGGCTGCACCCAAACTCAGCCGGGGCTTGGCCTCAGTCAGGCAGCCCGGCTCGCGGCGCTCGGCCCCGGGCCGCTTCGTCAGCGCGTCGCCCAAAGCGGCGCGCGCCTTCTCTGCCTCGGCGCTCGCCAACCTTACCCTGAAACGGATCGAGGGCTTTGTGGCGGTGCAAGCCAAGACCAACCAACGGCGCAGCCTCCGAGCGGTGGTCGGACACTTGCCTTGGACGACATTGATTGGCGGGCTGGGTTGTTGCGGGTGACCCAGCGTAAAACCCAACACCGTTTGGTCCTTCCGCTGACGGACGAAGCGGGCGATGTCCTCCAACGCTACTTGCAGCAGGGCCGTCCGCCCAGTGAGTAACGGGTCCTGTTTTTCCGCTGCAACGCCCCGTTGCGGCCGTTGGCTTCCACCGCGGTAAACTCAATACTGCTCGCCTGCATTGAGCGGAGCGGCTTGGCCATTCAACATCAAGGGACGCACGCCTTGCGCCATGGCTTCGCTCTCCAATTATTGCACCAGGGGGGGTTCGATGAAGACCATCGGTGACGCCTTGGGGCGTCGTCACCTCACCAGCACCAGCCGCAGGTCCAGCCCAGCCACGGCACGCCAACACGGTCGCCCATTTGAAACCGCCCGGCCTCTTTGCCCGCCTCGGCCACAACGCCAACGATTTCGTGCCCCGGAATGAGCGGCAACTTAGGCTGTGGCAATTCGCCGTCCACCACATGCAGGTCCGTCCGGCAGACGGCGCAGGTCCGGATGCGAATCAGAACTTCCCCCGGTCCTGGCCGGGGCGCCGGCAGGTCGACTTCTCGAAGCGGCTGCCGCGGGCCGTAAAGCACCTTCGCGCGCATGGAGTTATATCAGAGCCGGTATCGTTGGCGGAGCGCCTCGGCCAATTCCGGCATGCCGTTTGAGTCGGCGTAGGCCGCGAGCGTCTGGGGGTTCAACTGGCTGGGTGAGGTGTAAACACGGCCCCTGAAAATCTGCAGCGCCTGTGCCATCGCCAAGGCCCCGATTCCGGGGTCATATTTCCCCGCCTTGTTTTTTATGCCGTTGATGGCCGAGCCGGCCAGGAACAAGTAGTTGGCTGCGGAACCACTCTGCGAAACGTCCATCAAGTTCTGAATGATGTTGCCCTGGTCCAGCCCGCCCGCCCGGGCCATCATCACCACGGGATGGCCTCCGGCGGGACATGAAAGGGCTTCCTCGCATTTGCGCCACTCCAGTCCAACGGGCCGCAGCAGACTCTCGCCGGTGCAGCTTAACGGCGCCGTCTGGCGGAAATCGACGCCGTCAAGCCTGGCAAAGTAGTCCAGGACCTCGCGGTACACGTGCCGCGTTCGACAGGAGATCCCGCCATTGTGACCGTAAATGACCGGAGGACACGGCAGGCGGCGCAGTCGCTCCCGGGCCATCCGGACGGCGCCGCCCGTGTAATACTCGCTGAACATGATTCCGTTCATGCCGGCCTCCGCTGCCATGTCGACCAGGGCCGGCAGATGCTGCGGCGGGGCGCCGATGTGCGGGGCAAAAATCAGGCCTTTGCCTCGACGCTGCTCTCTTGCCCGCTCGATTGCCCGTTTCGCGTGACGCAGGCGCTCGCGCAGTGGAGCGAAGGAAACCGCGGGAAGAAAATTCTCGTCCTCCTTGACGAAGATGAACATGGGGTTGGCCGCGGCTTGGGAGATAATGGCGGATTCTTCCTCGGGCGTGATGCCCGTACACGGTTTGAGGATCGTTCCAAAGGCGATCTCTTCCTCGGCCAAACCGGCGAGCTTGCGGACTCCGGGAGCGCCGTGAGCGGGTCCGGGGAAGCGATTCAGCGATTCGTCCGACATATCCACCCGCACCAGCTTGATGTCGGCGTGCTCGGTGAGGCCGAAGGTGCCCTCGCCGGCGGTGATGTGCAGAATGTCCGTCGTGTACAAGCCGCCATCCTCGTGGAGGAGCATCTTCAGCGGAAACGCGACCCGGACAATGCCGGTGCGCCCGTTCGGCTCAAAATGAACGTAGTCCACGACCTTCCCGCTGCACTGGTCCAGCAGCGAGCCGGGGCTGGCCGAGCGCACGCCACTGGTCATGTGGTAGGAGATCTCCCCTCCCACCGCCTGCACGGTCATGCCTCGAGCGGCTGTGAAGAACGTGACCACAATCGCGTCCCGAAGGTCTGCCGGGGCAAGGGATTCCAGGGCTTCATAGACATAGCGGCGAATGGTCTCTTCCCGCTGATCAAGGTCCAGCTTCATCAGCGCCAGGGTCTTTGGGTCAACGTGTATCATGGTTTAGAGGCATAGTTTAGAGGCGCCAGGCATCCCAGGCATCTTCGATTTCTGCGATCAACGGCTCATGAGGCGCCAACTGGCTCACCTCGCACAGAAGGCCCTTAATGCCATTCTCCCTAATTGCGCGTTGCATCTCCAGCGATTGAGGATCGTCGGGATGATGATATTTGAGCGCGGCCACAATACCCCGGACGATCTGGCCGCGGGGCAGCCCGTATTGAGAAGCAAGGCGGGCCGGACCCACCAAACGCTCCTGTGCTCCCAGCTTGCGCAAGGGCTGCCGCACGACCCGGAGTATCTGGTCGCGCATCTCGGGAATGGCGCCGCGGCGATACAAATCATTCTTGTATTCCTCGATGTTTTCCGCCGGGAACCCGTGCTTGCGCCGGACCACTTCGCCGATCTGATCGCAAGCGCCGGCCACACACCGGGCAACTCTCGGGTCGGCCACCGCTTCGTGGATGTGGCGATGGCCGTAATGGAAACCCATATAGCCGCAGATCGCATGACCGCCGTTGTGCATGAAGAGCTTGCGTTCGAGGCGCGCGTCCTGGTTGTCCACAAGCTCCAAGGCCGTGAGCCACGCCGGGGCTTCGCCTTTTAAATCCTCACGCCGGGCGGTCCATTCGTTGTAATCCTCGGCAGTAATTACCAGCGGATCGGCCTCAGGTTGCGGCACCACCCGGCTGATCATGCAATCCGGAAATCCGAAGTAACGGCGGCAATAATCCAGGTCTTCCCCGGTCAGGGCCTCGCGCACGTGCCGGCCCAGCGTGGAAGAACTGTTTTGCATGTTCTCGCACGCGATGAAGTTCAGCGGCCGGGTGCGCCCGGCCTCACGGCAACGTCTGGCGGCGAGTGCCACAGTGATGGCCACGTCCGGAAGGTTCTGATCGAAGACCGAAGTCAGCACCAGGTCCGAATCCGCAATGTGGCGGGAAACGGTCTCGCGCTGAGCAGCGCCCAGGTAATCCACTCCCTGCACGACGACTTGCCGGCAAGTCCTGCCATCGTGAATATCCACGCGATACGAACCGGCCTGCCGGAGAGCGCGAACCAGCTTTTCATTGGCGTCGGCAAAAACAACGTGCGCGCCTGCCTGCCAGGCGAGCAACCCCACGTGGCCGCGACCGGTGGCCCCCGCCCCGATTACAACTACCTTCGGCGTCTGGTTCGGCGCATTCACTGCCGGTTGTAATCGTCCTCGACCCGGACAACGTCATCGAGGTGTGGAGTGCTGACCTCGATAAACCGCACATCTTCAATCGCGGTCGTGCGGTGCTTTCGTCCGGGCTTGTTTTCGACCACGTCACCGGCCTTGAGCACGAGCTTCTCCATTTGCCCCTGGTCATTCTCCCATTCCATTTCCGCCACGCCGCGGTCCACGTAAATATGCTCGTGCTTCACTTTGTGGTATTGGAGGCTGGAACGGCTTCCCTTGTTGAACTCGATTATCTTAAGGGCATACTCCGGGGTCACGGCGACCCAGATTTCGCGGCCCCACGGTTTTTCAACGATTTTCATGCTTGAGTAGGGGAATGTTGGTCGAACGCGGGCCCAAGGGCAATGCGGTTTTTCCTGTTTGAGTAAACCGCTGAGAAGCAACACGGAGGCACTCGGCTCGCGCTTATTCCAGCCGAGCGCGTCCACAATCGCAAGCCGTCGGGTGCCGTCTTTCCCTATCGCCTCGACCATCTGGTCAGCGCTCGCCTGGACATTGCTTCCCAGGGCCAACAGGATTTCGGCACGGAGGAGCCAGTTGGTGAGATTGCCGGTTTCGGGTGATGGAAGGGCCGCCAGCCCTTCTCGGTCCTGGCCGATTTGGATGAGCGCTGCCTTGGCTCGGGCTGCGCAAAAGGAGTTCGTCTCTATGCTCGCCGTAACGAGGGGTGGGATGGCCGCTTTGGCAGCCGGACCCATAGCTCCGAGTGCGCTGGCCGCGTAGCCACGCTCCACTTCGACTGAGACGTACGTATCGCGTAGCGATGGGAAATGGCCGGTGAACCAGATAATCGCTTTCCTTGGGCCTCTGTCGCGCTCGTGAAGCTGCGCGATGAGGACAGGGACGGCGCGCTTTGCCATCGCGCGAATCGCCGCAACTGCGGCTTCACGCCCCTCGGGATCGCTTTCGTTCAGTTGCCTCACCCACCTTGATAGGCCCTTCTTGTGATAGACTGGCTCGTACGAGTCCAGAGCCAGGAAAAAGGCGCCGAACAGAATGACTGCGAGCGCGCCGATAAGGGCCGCACGGGGACGCCCCCAAAGATCCATGCCCATTCCTTGCCCCACTTTACGATTTAGCATAGCCCGCGTTCCGGTGGCAGTCTCGGCATACGCCCGCAGACCAGGGCGCAACGCGCGGATGACTTTAGTTTTATCTGTGTTCAAGGGACTTTTGCGCCAGAGGCTCAAGGGTGGCCTTGACCACGTTGAATCTATCGTGGGCGTTGATGCCCTTTTTTGCGCCGCCGCCATAGGCGCTGAAGATGCTCCAGAGCGTCAGGCCATCGGCGCTCATCCACTTCTGTGGAAACCCGCAGGTCAGCCCCTCGCCGTCGGTCCCCATCCCGCCCCAGTCCTCATAATAGGCAATGGTTGTCCAGGGGCCCCAGGGAGTGGGGGAGTCGAACACGCCGAGTTGACCCGGTCCAACGTGAAAACAGGTGAGCAGGAAGCGCTTCAACCCGGAATCAAAGACCACTGCACCGGGCGTCACACCATGCGGGTCTGTAAACACCGGCTGCGCATGGGCGCTTTCCGCAACCCACACCGGCGTCCCGCCAGGATCGACTCGCTCAAAGAACTCGTAGGCGGCGCGCTCGCGCAGCCTGGCCCTGGGCGCCCGGGCCAAATAGAGCCGATTGCCGCTTCCGCGGCCGGCCGATTGCTTTGGCCCGTAGATATAGACGTATCCCGCCAACGGCCCAGGCACCCCGGTGTAATCTTTGCCGAAGGTGAGAAACTTCGCCGGCTGAAAATTACCCGCGCCCTTTGCAAAAAGCCACCCGGCCTTGGTCCAGGTCGCTCCCTTATTCGTGGACCAGGCGAGCACATGGTTCGCGTCGGGCCAGGTCCCATCCTGCAAGTTGATCGTGGCGTATAAAACGCCGTCGACAATAGCGACTCCCGTACTCTTACCCTTCCTGGCAAAGGAGGCGGGGTGCTCGGGGTCTTTCCCGCCATTCACATTGACACCGCGCCACTGTTCCGGCCCGCCTTCGATGCGGGCGAACCCCAGCGCAACGCGCCCATCCGAATCCGAGCCGCCGAACCCGCCGCCGTCGCCCCAGGCGGCATAAAGGTCATCATCCGGTCCCCAGGCGACCGGCCAGAGATCACTTCCCGGCGCCGCGGTCCGGTACGTCTCCCAGTGCCACACAACGGTTTGGATGACCGGACTCTGAGGATAAGGAGGCTCAGTGACGCGCGCGGAGTCAGGACTGGGCGCGTCGAGCCTGCCTGCCGCGCCGGTCGAAGCCGCCGACAGCGCGATGATACCTGCGACAAGACACATCGTGTTCACGCCTCCCGACTTTACAGACCTGCAAGCCCACGGCCAGCCAAAACCGGTGGTAAGGCCTGAGTGGGGGCAGGATTTCCGACCATCGATCAACAGAGATAAGGCACAGCGCGGCTAAACCGCAACCAAGCACCTCGACAGCGATTCTTGAGCCGCAGATTGCACAGATTGCACAGATGGGAGTTCTTTTCTGTGCAATCTGTGCAATCTGTGGCTCTTGCGAACAATCTCCACCTTCGCAGTCTAAACCCGTGTGTATCTGTGTCCATCAGTGGTTGAACCCCGGTCCCACCGTCACCGACCGGTTACAACTGATGGCGGTTTAGTGTTGCACCCGTGCCGAGGGAACGGTTGAATCAGTCGCATGTCATGCAAGAGGCACCGGATTGAGTACGACGAGCCCTATTCGTGGGATTAAGCTTCAAGCGTCCCTTCGAGACGAGGGCTTGTTGAGCGTCGTACCTGGCGCTGAAGCGCCGGCCCGTTCTGGCGATGTGCCTCCGGGACAGAGCTTCAAGGCGACCCGGCGTGAGTATTTGTTTAAGACGCTGCTCGCACTTGCCGCCCTGGCACTGCCTTTGACCGCCGCCCAGAATCCGTTCTTTACCCCGGGCAACCTGGCGGTGTTGCGCGTGGGCGACAACAGCCAGACCCTGGCAAGCTCTGGAAATACGGTCTATATCGACCAATTTACCCCTGGCGGGACGCTGGTGAATAGCGTGGCGGTTCCGGATGCCGGCGACAGCGCCCTGCTGATCAGCGGCACCGCTAGTTCCGAGGGTGGCCTGGCTCGCTCGCTGGACGGCACCCTGCTCACGTTCGCCGGCTACCACGCCGACCGCGGCGCGGTCAGTGGCTCCCTGGCCAGCCAATCCGGCTCGGCCGTGCCGCGCGGCCTTGCCACGGTCAGCGCCCAGGGCGTTTACACCCTGGCGCAGACCAGCCCCACCGTTTATAGCGGCCACAACATTCGCGGCGCCGCCGCCGACGGGACGAACAACTTCTGGACCGCCGGCACCCCTAACGGGACTTACTGGTTCAATCCCCCGCAGACGCCCAAGGACGTCCAGACCAGCGGCGGGAATACGATCGCCGCCCGGACCCTGGGCGGGAACCTTTATTTCTCGACGCAAAAAGGGGTCAACGGCATTTACACATTCCAGGGCGGCGGCTTGCCCAAAACCGCCACGGCAACCAACCTGCTCTTTGCAACCGGCCCCGACAGCCAACCGGCCGGGTTCGACCTCAGCCCGGACCTGACGCTGGCTTATGTGGCCGACCAGCGGACCTTGTCCGGGGGCGGCATCCAAAAATGGACCAATGGCGTCGGGGTCTGGGCCTTGGCCTACACCCTCTCGACCGGTGCCGACAATGGGGCCTACAGCGTGGCGGTGGATTTTTCGCGCCCCGACCCCGTGCTGTATGCCACGACGGTGGATAGCGCCTCGTCGAACACCAACCGCCTGGTGAGCTTCGTGGATACGGGGCCTAATGCGGCGCCCGCGGTACTGGCGGTCTCGGGCGCCACCGCCTTTCGTGGGCTCGATTTTGTCCCCGACGTCAGCCCCCCCATACCCCCGGGCTTTCGCATCTCGGCCTTCAGCCGGAATGGCCTTGTCGGCTGGACTAATGCGTTCCCCACCGGCGTTTGCACGGTGGAAAGCGCCGCCGCGCCCGAAGGCCCCTGGCTTCCGCTCGTTTGCTCGTTTACCACCGGTTCCACAGGCCAGGCCGGATTGACCTTGCCGCCGCATAATGCGTTCTACCGGCTCCTGGCAGTCGATATTTCGGCCGGCAACCCGGGCGGCTTCAGCAACTTGACCCGCGCTTATGGCAACCTTCACACTGTGGCCGGGAGCGGCAATGACGACGGCGTGGATTTGGTGAATTATTGGAAAACCAGTTTCGAAGGCGGGTTTGCCACCAATGCCGCCTTGTCCCGTCCCCATATAGCGCTGGCCGACCTGTCGGGCAACCTCTTTGTCGCAGATAAGAACAGCCATTCGGTGTTGAAGATCACGCCTGACACTCGCATCCATACCGTCGCCGGGACCCATGCCTCGGGCAATGGTCCGGACGCACCCACCGCGGGCACGAACGTCGCGCTGAGTTTTCCCAACGGTCTTTGGCTCGGTGGAGACGGCGCGGTTTATGTCCTGGACACCGGCAATGGCAAGGTCCGGTGGCTGGATGCCAACGGGGTCCTGAGCACTCTCTTCACCGACGCCAACGGCATCACGACCGGACGGGGCCTGTGGGTCAAAGACGACCGGACGCTGGCTTATTTTGCCGACGGACACAATGTGAAGCAGTGGACCCCGCTGGGTGGCATCCGGACCGTCAACAACCCCAGCTTCAGCTTCAACGACTTGGGCAATTTAATTGTGGATGGCGCCGGCGATCTGATCGTGACGGACCGCGGGGCTAACCGGGTGTACCTTTTGCCGACCAGCGGCCCCAATGCCGGCAATCCCACCCAACTCTTCGGCAATGGCGGCGCCGGCAACGTGGTGGACGGCACCCCGGCTATCGCCAACGCACTTAATCAAGTGCGCGCCGTGTGGCCTGTGCCCACCGGCGGTTACCTGCTCGGCACTGATCAAGGGTGCCAGGTCCTCTACGTTGATCCGGCCGGCATCCTGCACATCTTTGTCAACGGCCAGGCCGGCGCTCACTCGGGCGATGGGCAATGGTTCTATTCCCCCGGGTATAAAGTCAGCCAGGTCCGAAGTGTCACCCTGGATGTCCAAGGCAATCTCCTCATCGTCGAAAATGACCTCGGCTATGTCCGCCGGGTCGATTTCCTCCGACTTGCCCCTTAGCCACTTTCACCCCGGGGTCTATCGGCCGTTGGCGGAGCCGGGATTGCAGTACATCCGATTTTTAAACGGCAGCTCCGATTCCCGTTTCCAGACGGCGTATTGGACGAATTGGACGTGTCCATCAAAGGCCAGCACAATGCCCCCAATCTTGCCATGCCGCTTGCCCAGGCCCCCGTCGATGGCCGGGTCCGGGTAACTCGCCCCGTCGTTGTAAGTCCACTGGGCGCCGATCGAGGTGTCTTGCTGGTCGGGTTCCCACATCATGAATGCGTCCTGGCGGAAATCGCCCTGACGGTAGGTCAGCGGATTGATCGCGCCATAGCCGCAGATGGCGCCGTTCTCGACGTAAGTGCAGAGCATATTCAGACGCAGCTTAAACAACGGGTCGTTGGTGTTGTCCAGGGGGCACCGGTAAGTCGTCGCCCCCTTGATGTAAGGCCAGTAGAGTCCGCCTGTGTACGCCGCGCTCTGGTTGTACAGGTAGGCCGCGGACCAGAGGTTCGGCGGGTTGCCATCCGGTTGGGGCTGATAGAGCCAGCCCGGGAGCAGCGGTCCGGCCCAGTTGCAGCACGCCATCCAGTCCCGGTTATCATCGCAGTACAGGTGGGCTGCCAAACCAAGCTGCTTGTTATTGTTCACGCACTGCATGCGCTTGGCTTTCTCCTTGGCTGAGGCCAGCGCCGGCAGCAGCAAGGCAGCCAAAATCGCAATGATCGCGATGACCACGAGCAATTCGATTAAGGTGAAGGCCCGTCCAGCAGCCGGGAAAACTCCGCAGGGTTTCTCCGGAGCTGATTTTGCATTCATGGGTTCAGGGGCCACAGTGCCTTTTTTGGCTCGAGATTCTCGACAACATTGAACGAAACGCTCGCCCGGTCAAGCTCGGAGTTTGAAAGCTCCAAGCAACCAACTCTTTTTGTCTTGCCCCTTCGGGCCGGCTCCGATAAAACGCCCACAATATGAATAAGCGCCGCTTAGAGCCATTGGGGCACTCTGAACTTCACACGGACGGTTTCTCTTCACACGGAAACAAATTCGGCTTCTTCCTGCTTTGCCTGCTCGCGCTGGCCCCGGTGTTGCACGCCGAACTGAGACTGCCGGCAATCATCGGTGACCACATGGTGCTGCAGCAGAATCTGCCCAATCCTTTATGGGGCTGGGATGCGCCGGGGACTCAAGTCACGGTGACCTTCGCCGGCCAGACCAAGTCCGCAGAGGCCCGGCCGGATGGCAAATGGACGGTAAAGCTGGATCCTATGTCTGCCAATGACAAGCCGCAGACGCTGACCATCACCGGCACGGAAAAGAAGGAGATTCAGGACGTGCTCGTGGGCGAGGTCTGGATGTGCTCCGGCCAGTCCAACATGGGCTTCACCCTGGCCAGTGACTGGAAGGGGGACGTTGAAGCTGCCGCTTCGAGGCTGCCCAACCTTCGTCTGATCAAGGTTCCCCAGGTCGGCACGCAGAAGTTGCAGAATGATTTCAAAGGCCAATGGCGGGCCTCTACGCCCGAAAGCGCCCGCAACTTCAGTGCTGTGGGCTTTTACTTCGGCCGGTACGTCCACCTGGTCCTCGGCGTGCCCGTCGGCCTGATTGACAATGCCTGGGGCGGCTCTGCGGCAGAGGCCTGGATACGACGCGAGTCGCTCGAGAAAGACGCGCGCTTCAAGCCGCTCATGGACAGCACGGCCAAACAAGAAGCCCGTCTTGAAAGTGAGAAAGCCAAGGCCGACTGGGAAGCGCAACTGGCCAAATGGAGGGAGGATGTTGAAAAGGCCAAAGCCGAACAGAGGCCTGCGCCCCGCCGGCCTTCCTCCCCGTTCGAGTGGCTCACCGGCAACGCGCGCCCCGGCAACATCTTCTGCGGCGTCCTTCATCCCACGCTCGGTTACGGCCTCAAGGGCGTCATCTGGTACCAGGGCGAATCCAACGCCGGCCGCGCCTGGGAGTACGCGGACCTCTTCCCCTTCATGATCGAGCAGTGGCGCAAGGAATGGAACCAAGGCGACTTCGCGTTCTACTGGGTGCAACTCGCCAACTTCATGGCGAAGAAGCCCGAGCCTGGCGAGAGCAGTTGGGCGGAACTGCGCGAATCACAGACCAAGACCCTGAAGCTCCCGAACACGGGCCAGGCTGTCATCATCGACGTAGGTGAAGGCAAAGATATCCACCCCAGGAACAAGCACGACGTGGCTGCGCGTCTCGCGCGCTGGGCCTTGGTGAAAGATTACGGGATGAAGTTCCCGTATCGCAGCCCGGAGTTCAAGAGTATGGAGATCAGCGGCAACAAAGCCCTCCTCACCTTCGATTGTTTCGGCAGCAGCCTCCGTCCTTTTGACGTGGATCAGGTGATCGGCTTTGCCGTTTGCGGCGAAGACAAGGTGTGGCACTGGGCTAAAGGCGCCGTTCAAGGAAAAGACAAAGTCGAGGTCTGGTCCGACCCCGTGGCCAACCCCGTCGCCGTTCGTTATGCCTGGGCCGACAACCCCTTGTGCAATCTCTTCAGCAACGACGGACTCCCGGTGACCCCGTTCCGCACGGACGACTTCGACATGATCACGCGGCCCAAAATCCCGCCGGCCGCCGGCCAGAACCGTTAGAGCCAGGATGTACCAGCCTGCTTGCTCGCCGAGTTCAGCGACGAACTGATAGATGGCATGAATGCGCCGCCGGTTTTGACGCTACGCGGGTGAAAAAAGCACTCGTGCTCTATGCCAACGATTTTCCGAGTTTCAGCGATGACCGACAAGTGATAGCGGTTGGGGGCGATGGAGCCCTTCAACGGAACTTCCAGCGGAATTTAGGCCCTAAATCGTCATAGCACCCCGGTTTTATGCGGCTCTCATTGACCTCGGACTTTTACGTGAATGTAGGCATGTAAATACTTCACTTTTACACTGTTTATTGTTGAAATACCGTGTATAAAACCATAGTATGTAGGCATGTTCATAACCGAAGCCGTCTCCAAAGGCAGCCACGGCAAATCCTATACCTCCATCCTCCTCCGCCAATCCTACCGCGTCGGCGCCGCCGTCAAATCCAAGACCCTCGCCGTCCTTACTCACCTGCCAGCCCATGTCCTGGAAGCGGTGCGACTGCGGATCTTCGCCTGGTGGATTCGTTTGACCCCGCTGGGCCGCTTGCGTTTGGCACTCGGCCTCATGTCCGGGACTCTCTCCCACATTCGTGGTGCGTGCGATCTTGCGACATTGGAGAGGAGGGCGACGCTGTGGTCATTGACAGCCAGATGAACGGCCGCCCAAGTTCGGCCTCATCGTCCACTTCGCGATGAGGGCGAAGGTAAAAGGCGGCCAAACGCAAGAGTGCGTGCATCGACAATCAGACGGGGCCACAGAAGGGGCATGCCCTCCGCGAAGCAAAGCCCAAATCCAAAGTGACCTCCGGTCAAGAACCAGACAGGTCAAAGTGAAAGGAACGACCGCATGAACACAGAAAGACTGAAATTCACGCATCGGATGATCCAGCCGGAGCCCCAAACCCGCAACTCTGGTCAGGCCAACGGTCAGCCGTTGGCGGGCGGCGCCTCGGAGGGGGACGCTTTCGATCCCGATAAGAAGGTTTGAACCTGGTTCCGTTCCTCAGGCTCCCTATTTCGAGCGATGGAGCCGACTCCAGCGCAGGCCCCCGGGGGTGGATTTTCTTCGAGAGTTGCGTCGGGTCGCCTCCTGGCTCTGATTGCCGGCCTCTTGAGCGCCGTCGAGCAATCCGATGCTCGGCTTGCGATTCTTCCATTGCCTCGCGGCGAGGCTGGCGGCTACCATTTCAAGCCAATGAAGCCTCTCTCCAGTTCTTCTCTGGTCTTGTGCTGGGTTGCGCTGTCGACCCTCAACGCTCAAGCTGGACCGCCGGCCGAGCGGGGCGGTGAGAAAATCGCGCCGGCGCCGGACATTGCGGGAGCGGTCTCTTTTGCCAAATCGGGCGAGGGAGTCGAGGTGACTGCACCGAGCTACCGCTTTAGCTGGACCGCGGCGCGCGATGAATTCCGGCTTGCCGACCCGCAGGGCCGCGCCATCGTTAGCGGCGGTGTCGCGCCGGTGGTTACGGTGCAGCCTCTGGGCAAAGCGGGTGCTCGGAAACTCGTCTCGGGAACGGTTCAGAACTGGTCGCTGGAAAGGGAGCAGCTCGAGATAGGCTACCGGGAGGCGAACGGAGGCCACGAAATGGAGCTCGCGATACAGTTTTCCCCGGGAGGCATCTGGTTGGAGCCGATCCGGTTTCAGGCCGGGGAGGAGGACGTGGTCTCGGTGCATTATTTCAGCCGGAGCGATGGCCAAGCCGTGACGCCAGCCATGCAGGCGGCGTATTGGGTCATCCCCGGCATCAACGAGGCCTCGGCCTTGGGGCCGATCGTCTCGGCCAACCTTGGGCTCTCGGCCACGCTTTGGAGCGGGCGCGGCGCCAGCGGCGAGCCGGGACTCTCGCAGCAGTGGGGCCTGCCGGCCCATTTCTTTTGCGGGTTCAGCCCGGGCGTCGGCGACAAGACGTGCGGCGCGCTCTCGACCAAGCTCTCTGGTTCATTCTGCTGCGGACTGGCGAGCCTGCCAGCGGCCGACTACTTCCTGGATTGGCGAGGGGCAACGCTCAGCCCGGTGTTCAGTTATCGCAGTGACCTGTGGGGTCAATGCCGGGGGCCGGCTCGACTCACCCTCGGCGCGAGGCTGCTACTGACAGTGGCCCCGGATTATCGGGAGGCGATCCGCCAGTATTACCTGGGGCTGGTCGAGGTCGGAGTCATCCACAAGAAGGTCAACTCGCCGGCGAAAGTCAAAGCGATGCTGGCGCCGCAGTTCAATTCCTGGGGCGCCGAGGTAGCCATCGGCAAAGCCGGGGCGAGTTTCGACAGCGCTGCCTTTCACGAAATCTGGGGTGGGCTCCAGGCCTCGGGAATGAAACCGGCGATGTTCGTGTTTGACGATAAATGGGAGGGCGCCTACGGCCATTTGGAACATTCTCGGGAGCGTTTCCCCGATTTTGAGCAGATTCTTCGTGAATTGCGCCAACACGGCCTGAAGATCGGCATGTGGGCCGCATTCTTGCGGGTCGAACATCCGGAGGATGTGGGACTGAGCGTCTCCAACGTATTGCGCAAAGCCGATGGCACGCCCTACAAGACTGGCGGCTACTATATGCTGGATGTTACCCAGCCCGAGACGCAACAGGCGATTCGCAACACCGCCCGGCGCTTTATCCGCCATTACCAGCCGGACCTGGTCAAGTTCGATTTCGGTTACGAGTTGCCGTCGCTGGCCCTGGCGGCGCCGGCTGACAAGACCTGGGCCGGCGAGAAGCTGCTTTACAAGGGCCTCGAGGTCGTGGCCTCGGCCATGCGCGAGGAGAAGCCGGACATCGTGATGATGTATTACTCGCTTTCCCCGCTGTTTGTGGATTACCTGGACCTGCACAGCCCGGACGACTTGTTCCTCTGCGCCCACGAATATGATTTGGAAGCCAACCGTCGTTTCTTCTTTTCCAGTCTGCTGGGCGAGTTGGGAATGCCAACCTACGGCTCAGGGGGTTACGACTGGGCGACGATGCCCTCGATTTGGTTCGATTCCGGGGCCATTGGCACGCTCGGCTCCTTGGGCACGTTTTCCGGGGATGAGAACGGGCAGCGAGCCGAGCCGGAGTGCATGGCCAAATTCAACGGCTTGAGTCACGTCCTGCGCGATTCAGCCTGCTTCTCCATCGAGCCGTTTGAGGCGGACTACCTGGGCTATGAACGCGGGGCGCACACTTCGTCCTGGATCCGGCGCGAGAACGGCAAGGTGGTCTTGATCGCCTTGCGCAAGCACCGGCTCGATGGCCGCGAAGGCTCGGGCCGTTACGCCGACTGGCTCACGACTACGGCGTCGGTGGTCGTCGCCTCCAAGACCGACGATGACCTCGAAAGTGCGCGCCAGCTTGCCATTGTGCCCTACGGCGACGGAGATTTGCGCCTCAAGCGTCACAACGGCCCCCACATTGTCCGCGAGCACTTCTTTGGCGGCAAAGCAACAACGTCTCGCGCCCGGGCCAGTGGCGGCATTCTCAGGCTGAAATTGCGGCAGCAATCTGCGGGTGGCGTTCCGCTCGAGTGGGTGGAGGTCCTCAGCGCCCAACCATAGCCAGACCAAGGGCCTCCTCGCGCAAAGAGGGTTTCAGGGCAGCTCTGAAGGCTCGAAGGGCTGACATGCCGGCAGGCAGACGCGCGGGCCCATTTGCGCCAGCCTGAACTCCGAACAGCCCGCGATTGCCGTAGCGGTCAGTGCTCGGTTCCTGCGCGGCGGCGTGTTAGCCCGGGTCTTTCATGCCCAGGGTAGCCGGCGCACTCCGCACGCACACCGGACAGATACGGAAGCAACACGCCTTCGGCGGGCAGGTCTTTGAACACGTTCAAGGCTTCCGCGCCCAAGTCACCCGCGCAGCGTCAAAACCGCCGGCGCGGCAAGGAACCAAATCAGTTCGAGTTCCTCTCTTGGCCATGCTGGGCCTTCCACTCCATGGCCCGTTGAATTCGGGTTCGGCCTGAGGGATGGCCAAAGAAGACCGCTTCCACCACCCGACTGGGCTCCAAGTCGCGCGACTCGCTGAGCTTTAGAAAGACTGAGGCCGCCGCGTCAGGCAGTCTGGTCACCTCCAACGCGAAGTGGTCCGCCTGATTCTCGCCGTAACGCGCAAGCGAGTTTAGGAGCGGCCCGCTGGCGAAAGTGACCACCACCAGGCATAGGTGCAGGAGCGGCAAACCCGCGACGTCGCCGGGACCCTTTATCCCGGTCACCGCCCATCTCGCCGCGGCAAATCGAAGAACGAACGCGGTGGACGCAAAGAACGCTAGAAGGACGCCGCTCTGCATTGCCAACCACGCCCAGGCGTGGTGCAGAATGAGATGGCCCGTTTCGTGGGCAATGATGAAGCGAAGCTCATCTTCGTTACAACGGACGAGACTGGCCTGGTTGACGATGATGCTTGTCGTCCCCAACCACCCCGTGAATGAAGCCCCAATCCGGCCCTGGGGTCCGCCGTCGGCCCGCTCCAATACCTGAATCCGGCCCAGGCCGCTTTCCCTTGCCAACTGGCGGGCTATCGTGAGCAGCATCGGGTTTTGAGACACCTTCACCGATTTGCGCTGCAGCCATGGTGAGAGGAAGAGGATTGCCGCGAGTAAGAGGGTTGAGGCAGCCCAGGAAATAAGCCACCAGCCCTTTCGGGCCCGTCGTATCAACGCATAGAGGAGAATCATCCCAACGAGGCCGGCCAGCCCAGGCAGCACCTGGCCCGTTAAGTAGCCTTGCGTCCACCTTGGCCAGCCGGTCTCGATGCGTTGGCTAATCCGATCCAAAAACCAGAACCGGAAAAACTCGAACGGAAAAAGCATGATCACCAAGAAGCCCCAATAAACACACCAGAAGATCGTGATCTGCACGGGCCATCGGGACGACATTCGCGCAACGCGATCCCTGAGGCGCCACAAGACTCCGAACGCGAGCAGCGAAAGACAGTATACAGTCTTGACTGCAAAAGACCCCACTTCCTCGATATACCCCGAGAGGGCCTCGGATTTGGTCTGACTCACTCTCGACAGGCTTACTGCCGAAAGGTAAAGCCGCGTGGCCTCTTGCGGGTCCGTGGCCATGCGGGCCGCATCGATCAAGGTCTCGTTGAGCCAGGGTTCCGCAGCTTGAGCGGCGGCGGTTGTCCAGGCCATAAGTGCAACCGCGAGACATCCGAGGAAAGTCCCGCGCGCGCGCCCAAGGATGGGTCTTTCAGCCTTCACTCGGCAGCGCCGTGTTGTCTCTGAGAAAGTCACGGCTCGGTGTGGCAGTTCTTCGACACGTCCGTCGTGTGGTAATGCATCCCGCTGAAGAGCTTCCGTCCCCGGATCTCCACACTCTGTTTCGAGTTGATCCAGACTGCATCATCCACGCGTTGGCGCTCGAGCTGCAGGCGGCACTCCTTCAGCGAGCCGAGGATGCCGAGCCACCCCAGTGAAAAGCCTTCGGTCAGATGCACGTCCAGTTTCGCAATCTCCGCGTCAGCCTCGTCAACCCGGATCTGGCCGGCGAGACGATCACACACCCGATCTTGGATGCTCTTCTCGGGGTTGGCCGGTTTTGGCTTGAATTCCAAAATAATGGTCCTGCGCTCCATTTGCGGGTCGATCCCGAGCACTTTGAACTCGTAGCGGCTCACTAACCCGCGCGTAATCCACGCCTCTTTCCTTGCTGCCATTTTCCCGAGGTCACGGGCGCTCACCTTCTTCAAGAATTCCTTTTCCTTTTGATCTTCCTGGTCAATCTCGGATTGAGACAGTTGCCGCCCGTGAACTCCGGTGAGGCGCGCAAACGGCAGGCCGCGACACAAGGTCACTCTATACGTCTTTTCGGTGGATTTGAGCACATGGTCCGTGGCATCCAATTCTTCGACCAGGGAATGCTTTTCGTAGATATACTTTGCCGGCAGGTCGTTGGTAGCGACTTTAGCGGCTCGCTCCACGACCCGCGCCACGATGTCTGAAGCCGAAGGCATCACTTGAGCCGGGCTGCTCTGGACGCTCATGAAGAGAGCAGTGGCGGCCAGCAGAGGAAGGAAGTTGGGCTTTGGATTCATAGAGTCATGGGATTGTCTGGTTGATGGGGAACGACCATGTTCGCCGGGGCTGCCTTGAGAGTCACTCGGGTATGCGCGCGCTGTTCGCTTGGGCTGATCGTCCTTTGAGTGTGGGAGCGAGTTCGTCAAACCACTCTGCAACACTGAACACTAATAATACCATGAGCGGCACAGCCAGGACCAGGAGATCGACATGCACCCCATAATTCCAGAGCAGCAGGTGGTGGCCGCCTGCCAGGCTCCTCAGCCCAACCTGGTGGACCAGGCCATGAACAACGAGGGCGCCAGCGATCCCAGCGTGGGTCCACACTCCGCAACACGATCTCCGGGCCTGTTGGTGGAAGACCGCGGCAGTCAGGGCAAGCAGAACGAGGTGCGCAAGCCGCACCGCGTGGCCCAGCCCAAGCCAAAACGCGGCAGTCGTTGGCGCATTCGAGTGCCAGAGTCCAAGCACATCGCCGGTTGCCGCGCCAGCCATTATCAACAAGAGAAAAATGGCTGAAAACGACATAACGGGCAGAAGGATAAACCCGGCCAGACGGTGCCGCCCGAACCATGTGCTGTTCCGCAACCGCGAAGCCATGTCCGCCGCCAAGTGGTCCATGTCGCCGAAGGCCGACCTGGCGAATTCTCTCGCGGCGTCCGCCGCCATCTCGCGCTCGAGTGCCTCTCGAAATAGATCGTCCAGGTGGGCTTCAACCTCCGCGGCGGCTCGAGAGGCGTGCTCACGCGGCAGTCCCCGGGCCACCAGGCTCCTGCGGAGGCGTTGGATTTCGGGAAATTCAGGCATACTGCGGGCCAAAGGCAGAGGTGACACCTTGCACCACTTGGGTCCACTGCTCGCGCAATTGAGCCAGGCGGTTGCGGCCGCGAGCCGTGAGCCGGTAGTAGGTCCGGGTTCGTCCGTCCTTCTCGGCGCGCCGGCTGGTGACCAGCCGCGTCGCCTCCAGGTGGTGGAGGATCGGGTAGATGCAGCCCTCGCCGTATGAGAAAAGCCCTTGGCTGGCCTTCTGGATCTCCTTGACCAATTCGTAGCCATACATCTCTCGCGTGGCCAGGAGCCTCAAGAGGACCAGCTCTGGGACGCCGTTCTGGAAATTGGACGCCGCTTTCTTCATTCGGGGCCACTTATACCTCAAGCATTGAGGTATGTCAATACTCGTTTTTGAAAGGGTTGGTCGCGAAGAAGAAACGCCCGGTAAGAGCATCGGAGGAGCCGGACAGGGCTCCTCCGCCCCGCCACCCGTGGCCCGGGGCAGGCTCGAGCTCACGGGCCAGCCCAGGTATGTCCTGTCCCGCCCACCCTGAGAACCGTCGGCGCGGCAAAAACCCAAAGTCCTATGTGCAGGCTTCGACCTTGGACATGCTCGCAGGTGAAAGTCCTGCCTCGGCAATGGGTGGCTGGGCCGGGTAGTGATAGCAGACTCCGGCGAGGGGAGACCCCGACTGGGGCAAGCTCTGCCGTAAGCGGGCGGGCCTATCGGTGGCCTCAAGCCGCTGGGAGGGACCGGTCAGCCGCTCTAGCCAACGTCCAGGCCGCAACGTTAGAGGCGCCGGCTCCGCCGTCAGTGCTGCGATGCGGACGTTCTAACAAGGGCACCCGCCCGGTCTGCTTCTGCCTCACCTATTGCGGGTTCAGAACAAAAGTGACGGTGGCGCGAACGCCGGGCGCTACGGTCACGATTTGGTCCTGGGTGCTTCGCCGGCCATCGGTGGGATAGCTCTCCAGCGTCAGACGATACTCACCGGGTGGGAAAGCGTTGAACTCAAACGTTCCATCGGCTTTCACCGGGGCGGTGCCTCCAGCGGAGCCGGTTTTGAAATCCCTGGCGCCTATCCGCACCATGAGATGGCCCCGAAGGTTGGTCAACG
>Ga0181524_10001945_pt1 | contig 22472 bp, 19 predicted proteins | sample PEATcosm2014_Bin_34_FD_119761 | JGI IMG/M metagenome (GOLD analysis project Ga0181524, IMG submission 119761) | Peatland microbial communities from MTU Mesocosm Facility, Houghton, MI, USA - PEATcosm2014_Bin05_60_metaG | ecosystem: Environmental > Terrestrial > Soil > Wetlands > Peat | place... | reverse complement strand
GTGACAACGGGCCAGCTTGGCTCCGGTCTTGGCCCGGCGCCTGGAGCCCTTCTGGGCTCTGGAGAGCTCCCGGTTGAGCCGGGCCATCCTCCGGGCGTGGCGAGAGATGGGTCTGGGGTTCTCGAACAGCTCACCGGTGGACAGGACGACAAGGTGGTGGACCCCGAGATCCACCCCGACGATGGTCTCCGGTAAGTGGCGACCGAGTCGTGACGCTCAACCTCGCCGAGGCGCACGAACCATCGCCTCGACTGTCAGTGGGTCACGCCGGGGCCAGGTTGGGTGCCATGAAGTCGTTGACCGCGTCTCGCAGAAGCACCGCCAGCGTCGCCGAGGGAACATCGGAGAACTCGTCACCCACAAGGTCCAGCACGCTCATGACGGCTCCAAAGGCACACCCCATGCGCACGCGGTCGTGCAGGGCGATGGCACGATTGGAAAGGGCCACACGGAACCACTCCTCGAAATCGTCGTACTCGAAGTCGTGCCGTTCACGGTGCAACTGCGCCAGGGCGGCCCGGTTGCGCTCGTGGAGAGCAAACAGGGCATGATGCTTGAGAATCTGGTCGATAAGCCGGTACAGCGACCTCACCCAAGCCTCCTGTGACGCTTCTGCCGGGTCGACAGTGCTCAAGGCGTCGCGCCCGAACTCGTGGAGCCGGAAGTCCAGCGCCATCAAGATGTCTTCCTTGCTGGCGAAGTGGTAGTAGATCGCCGCCTTCGAAAAGCCCAGTCTCCCGGCGATCTGGCGGAGGGAGGTCTTTTCGTAGCCCTGGGTGGTGAACAGATCAAGGGCGATCCAGAGGATCCGCTCCCGCGTGCTGTCCTGCCCGCCTGGTCCGGCTTCCGCGCCGGCTGATGCCTTCTCCGCAGCCGGCGCCGGCTCTGCGTGATTGGTACCAGTACGCGGCATGATAGGTCACCCCCCACAGTTTGACTTGACGGTCGGTAGGTGCTAGCTTACCATCCGATAGGTAAGTACTTCGACGCTCAGGTGAGTATCCGAGCTGAAGACTCGACGAGCCGAGCGGTTGACCGGGGCCCTGGGAGGGGCGGCGTGGGAGGGGACCAACGATGTCGAGCATCTCCAAAACGGCGACGGTGCCAGCTGTGACCGCTACGAGCAGGTTCCGAGCTCTTTCAGTTCTCGTGGCGCTGGTGACTGTCGGGCTGTTCGCCGGTCCCGCGTTTTCGGCCGCAGGGGCGACCACCAAGACGGTCGGTGGTCCCGCGGTCGCGGCCGCAACGGCGAGCACCAAGACGGTCGTGTTTTCCAGCAAGTACTCAGGCAAGGCTTCGCTGCTCATAGACAACGGCAAGGCAACGATCTCCTCGGTCACGGGCTCGGGCACCAACTCGCTCTTTGGCACCAGCCATGTCAGCGGCAGTGGCTCCGCCGCCGCTTCGGCGGAGTGTGACCCGTTCGGCGGCAAGGGCAGCATCGTCAATGGTGCGAACAAGATCACCTTTACCGTGACCCGGTCCAGCGCCCAGCAAGGATGTTCCAACGGCGAGAGCGGCCCGATAACGGTCACCTTCCACGGTGTCGCCGTGGCCACCGGAGGCACCGGCAAAGCCAGTAAGGCGTCAGGCAGCCTCAAGTTCAGCGGCACCCTCAAGCTCGGCGGCACGAGCGGATCCCAAAGTGGTTCCTTCAAGGTCACGCTCAACGGGCACCTGAAGGTGAAGGGCTAACCCAGAACCTAGACGAGAGAAAAGGTAGATCGGCATGAAGAAGCTCATGATGACCATCGCCGCCGGACTGATAGCGGCCGGAGGTGTAGTTGCCATCGCGGTCGTAGGCGTGGGCGCAGGAGCGGCCACGGGTCACCCGGCGGCAGCCGCGAGAAGCACAACAGCGACGACCTTGGCCCCGCCGGTCCAGGGCAATGGCGCGAAACATGTGTTCTTCGCGGTGGATACGGTCCAGGGCGCGGGCGGAACTGTCAAGCTGCCGGCCGATGCCGCCTGCTCCATGACGAACCTGTTCCAGAGGGGGGACGTCGTCGTCTTCCGCATGTGGGGCGTCCACATCACCACCGGTGGCAATGACCTCACAAGCGTGACGGTCAAGAAGGCCTGGGTGAAGGTCCCGGGGCTGGCGGCAATCCCGCTGATGTACTCCACACACCCGACCAAGCCGGCGGTGTCGTACTGGACAGCCGCTTGGCCGGTGGGGAAGACCTATCCGCTCGGGGTCGTGAACTACACCGTCACAGTCGTCACGAATCCGGTGCCAGCAGGGCTGACGGCGGCGTTCCCGTCGGAGACGGGCGTCTTCACGCAACAGGACTCACCACAGCTGGCATCGATGCTCACGATCGAGCCCAGCTAGCAGAGCGGGACGTACCCCCCAGCGCGGTCGCCTGCCGCAGGTCGCCAAGCCGACGGCAGGCGACGCCCCTCGGGGTCGTGAACGTCTTTGGTCAACTGAACCGCACCGTCACGGTCCTCACCGAGCGACGTGCAGCTCACGTGCGCAACTTCCATCGCAATCGACGGACCATCAGAAGGGCTTAAGGGGATCCCACAATGAGGCACTTGAAAGAGCAGAGACCCAGGATCGTGCTAGTCGCGGCGGTCGCAGGAGCGCTGATCCTGAGTTCTTGTGTTGCCGCTGCCGCTGCTAGCAAGCGCGTCGGCTCACCTCCGTCTGGGCATACGGCTTCGACCAGCGTCAGTTTCACCACGCTCCGGCCACCCGCGATCCCGGGCGTCGCCCCGCTTCCCGGCCCGGTCGCCGGCTCCGCGCGGCCGAGCCCGACCATGGGGATCCTGCAAGTGACGCCCGACGAGGGCATCGCCGGGACTCCGATGACGATCTCCGGCTCGCACCTGCCTGCGAACAAGAAGGTCGAGCTCACATGGTCGACCGCGAACGCCACGTGGCTGGTGCAAGCTGAGCCGGACACGGTGAACTACCTCGGCCGCGCCGACACGGACTTGGCAGTGGTACTCGACAGGACCTCCACAAGTGCCAGTGGGGCGTTCAAGGTGTCGCTCAAGGTGCCCAGGGACTGGGGCGGTCTGCACGACATCTATGCTGTCATCAAAGGCGTGGAGGACGCTCACGGCGGGTTCATAACGCTGCGAACCGTCACGGTCACGCCTAAGAGCGGCCCCATTGGGACACCGATCACGATCACCTACAGCGGCCTTGGTTCGACCCTCTACACCGGCGGCGCGTCGCTGCTCTGGGACAACCACTACGTCGGCGAGCTGATGGCCAACTGGACCCGCGGCGTGGCCCGGGTGGTTATCCGAGCCGCAGGGCCAGTGGGCCAGCACACGATCCAGATCGGGAACGCCATCAGCTACCTGTACCTGAACGTGCCGCAATCGCCGATTCCGTACACGAACGGGGCCACGGTCAGCTTCACCGTGACAAAGGACGACGGGCCACCGCCGGCTTCCATCGATTGGCCGGTCGACGTAGCTCCGACGTTGAGCGCGCGGACGACACTTCGGGCTAGCGGCCTTTCGGCCCACAGCGGTGTGAAGGCCGAGCTCGCAGCCACCAGAGGACCGGTGGACACCCGCGTCGGTCTCACTGCGTCGGGGCTGTCCTCGGGCGCTCGCGTGCAGCTGGTCTGGTCCACCGTTGTCGGCAACCGCGTCAACTGCAAGAGCACGTGCTGGGTCTTCGTTTCGCAATCACTGGGCAGCGCGAAACCCTCAGGCGGATCGCTCCGGTCAGAGATCCAGGTTCCCGACGGTCTCGGCGGTTGGCATGTCGTGCAGCTCGTGCAAAAGGGCCAGGTTCTGGCGCAGGTGCCCTTCTACGTCAAGGAGAGCATCGTAGGACGAGGAGTGTCCTCGGTCGTCGTGACGGAAGGCCAGCCCTTCACCATCCACCTGGAGGGCGTCGGCTGGACACAGCTCGACAACACCGTAGGCGTCGACTACGACAACAGCTACATCGGCTACGGGTGCGGCTTCAACTCGAACGGGGACGTTCTCCTGCACCTGAATGCGACAGGCGGCCCCGGGACGCATCTGATCGACATCTACCCGATGCTGTACTCCCTGTCGCCGTCGTTCGCTGACACTCCCTATGGCATGGTGCCAGTTCTCACCTACGCACATGACGAGCCCGCCCTGGCGCTCGGCTACCACCTGCCGGCGTTCAGGCTGGCGATCACCGTCGTCAAGTAGCCGCCGGCCTCGCCGCCTGCCGGCCGGCCTCGCCGCGCCCGGCAAGCGGCGAGGCCTTTACACCGGCGAGCCGCGCGACAGGCTCCGGTAGCCACCAGTTCCAGCGCCCGAACAGGGCCATAAGGCTCGGCATCAGCAGGCCGCGCACGAGCGTCGCGTCGAGCAGGACCCCCAGGGCGAGCCCGACACCGAGCTCCTGCAAGCCGGCCACGCGCCCGGCCACGAGCCCGGAAAGTGCCCCGACCATGATCAAAGCCGCGGCGCTCACGACCCGTCCCGTATGAGTGAGCCCGTCCGCCACCGCGCGCGCGTTGTCTCCGCAGTTGTCCCAAGACTCTCGCATGCGCGTGACAAAGAAGACCTCGTAGTCCATCGAGAGACCGAAAAGCATCGCGAAGAGGAAGACCGGTACCCATCCCTCGATCTGAGAGACGCGATACAGGCCGAGCACCTCGGCACCGATGCCGAAGCGGAAGATCACCACCAGCAGCCCGTAGGTCGCGGCAACGGAGATTGCGTCGAGAAGCACGGCCATCAGGGGCAGCAGGAGCGAGCGGAAGGCTCGCAGCAGCACAAGGTAGGCGAGCCCCAGCACGAGGAGGACTATCCAGGGAAACATTCCGTAGACGCGCGCTAGGAAGTCGACCCCTTGGGCCGGCGCACCGCCGACGTAGACGCGCAGGCCAGATGTGAAGCGTGCGGCGGGAAGGAACCGAGAACGAATCTGGTTCACGAGCTGCTGGGTCTCCTCGTCACCGAAGTCGTGCCGCCCGAGGACGATCAGGCGGTCGTAGCGGCCAGAGGAGTCGAGGTAAGGCGCCCGCGAACCGATCGCCACGACGAAGACCTCAGGATCGTTCAGGAGCTCACGGCCGAGCCGGAGCGTCGCAGCGGAGATCGCCGGCGTGCGCGCCCGACCCGGAGCGCCTGTGTCGAGGACGACCTCGATCGGCGAGATCACTCCTGGACCGACACGGTCACGCAGGAGAGCGAGGGCGCGGGCCGACTGGATGCTCTGCGGGATGGCCACAATGGAGCCCGGTGTGAGCTCGAGCCACAAGACCGGCGTAGCAGCGAGGACAAGCACGGCCGCCGAGGCGGCCAACACAACGAGGGGGCGGCGCATGACCACACGCGCGAGCCGCGACCAGAGACCGCTCTCGACGTCGCGCCCTGCCCCGCGCCGGGCAAGGCGTGCTCTCCGCATTCCGTGGCGCCCTAGCAGAGACAGTAAGGACGGCTGCAGCGTGAGCGCAGCGACAATCGACACAAGCGGGACCACAAGGCCGGCGAAACCCAGCGAGCGGACGAACGGCACCGGGATGATGAGAACAACCGAGAGTCCGACGGCCACCGCGATACCGGAGAGGAGCACTGTACGGCCTGCAGTTGTCATCGTGCTCACGATCGCGTCGTCCACGGGTCGTGCCTGGTCTGCCAGCTCCTCTCTGAACCTGTGCACGACCAGGAGCGAGTAGTCGACTGCAAGGCCGAGGCCTATGAGCTGGACGAGGTTCGGGACATAGAGCACCATCAGGAACTCGTGCGCGAGGATAAAGATGATCGCGAGCGCGGCCGTCGTGGTACAGGCGGCAACGGCAAGTGGGATCAAGAGGGCCACCGATACACCGAGGACTATGGCGAGCAGGACCAACGCGGCAAACACGGCGATGACCTCGCCCCTGCGCAGATCGGTATCCAGGACCGGGGCGATGTCGTACTGGAGAGCAGGCACTCCGGTGACGTAGGCGGTGGGGAGCCCCGACTTTTTCAAGGCGCTGCGCAGGGCACCGGTGTAGGACGCAGCCTTTTGCAGGTCAAGTGATGTGCCTATGTCTCCATAGAGGATCCCGGCCACCGGACGCAGCGTCATGGCGCGAGCAGTAGGCACTGCGCGAGCAGCCGTCGCGAAGCGCTGGTCCAGGGCGCGCAGTGCAGGGGCTGACGGGTTCGGCGCACGGAAAACGACCGTGAAAGTGCCTTCGGCGTTCTCGCCGAAGTGCTGCGTCAAGATTACGTCAGCTTGCTCGGAGCCGGTCCCCGGTACCGCGAGGGAGGTCGAGAGAAGCCCTGGCAGCCGCCCAGTCGAGAGCACACCTACGACGACGACCGCGACCCAGCACGCGATAACGACAATGCGCCTGCGGATGACCAGGCGGGTCCAACGCTCAAGCATGGGTGCCACATGGCCAGCAGCAGGTGAGCGCACGTTCACGATTGACAACGGACCGGCTGTCCGGCTGGCTCGCCGGGACACTTACCGCCAGGGTCAACCGAGGTTCTCATCCTCAAGGCTCCTCGCCACCCGGGCGAGGAACGAGCCCACGCTCGACCCGGCGACCCGGTGCAACAGGGCGCGGTCGAGCTGATGTCCTGGCCCGCCGAAGGGTGCTGCGTAAGAAACGCACAGGGTGACGCGGCATCGGTTCGGCTTGAGGGGGACGAGTTCCACGTCACCCTCGAGCACAGCAAGGACCCGGGCAGCCCACCTGACTCCCAAGATGGGGCCACGACAAGCGCGTCCCCCCTGTCGCGACCCGGACCGAGTGTCACACGGACCTCCCGAGCTACTCACCCGCTCGCCCACGATGGTCCACTCACTCCCCTGCTCCATAGGTGCAGGGTCCGGGTCATCTCAGGCCCACGACAGGGGCGAAAGCCCCCCATCGGTACTTTCGGGTGGACAGGACAGCCACACGGCCACCCTAGGCACGCCCGGGTCACTCATGTCAGGGTCTAGCTCTTCCCGACTTCCAACTTCGCCCGCGCCATCACCTTGGAGATGACCGAGGTCGCCCAGGTCGCTTTGAACGGTGAGCCGAGGTTGATGAACGACATCGCAACCTCGGCCGGGCCCTGTACGTAGAAGTACTCGTCGTCGTAGAGCTTGCTCTTCAGCAAGGCGAAGTTACCGCCCGTCTCCACGAACCGGATGTGGGCACCTCCGCTGCCGTCGCCATGGCGCGGGGCGGCCATGAAGCTGGCGCTGCCCTTGACGGTCTTCCCGGCCCCTCCGAGGATGCTGTTGCCGACCAGTTGGGCGGTGAGGCAGGCAAGCGAGGGCTTGCGGCTGATCGTGGAGAGGTCGGTGACCGTACCGGAGGCGGTCGTCAAGAAGACCACCTCCGAGCTGGCGCTCGGCAGCTGGGTGAACGAGCCCTTTTGGTAGTAGGTCGGCGACGAGACGTCCACGACGACGACTCCTCCGATCACACTCCTGGTGCCGAACGGGTCGGGGCTCACCGGCCCGACCTTCTTCAAGCAGGCGACGGCCTTGTCGGCGAGCGCCGCCGCCGCCTTGGAGGACTTGCCAGGGGGGGCGCTTACCCAGTGGGTGCTCGTGGACAAGTCCGTCATCTTCAAGTTGATCGCCTTTGCTTTGGCCAAGATGGAGATTGACGCGCGGGAAGGCTGGCGGACGCTGGCCAGTGCGGGCAGCGCACAGGCCGAGCCTGCGGCCAGGACGGCGAACCCGCCCGCGAGAAAGCGGTACCGATATCGGATCATGGTTTCAAATATAGGCCCCAGGGCGCCGGTGACACGGGTCCGGGGACATCATCGGCCAGGCGAACTCTCCTTGTCCCGTGGCCGGCTCGGCACACGCAGAGAACCTCACTCGAACTGGTAGACAGTTCTCGTGGACCCCGTGCTCCGGTCGTACCGACCGGGCGACCGTGAGGCGCTCGTGTCACTCTGGTCGATCTGCGAGCTCACGCGGCCGTGGAACAACCCCCATCGGGATATTGACCGCAAGTTGGCCAGAGACGGGGACAACCTTCTCGTGCTCGAACAGGGCGGCCAGCTGATCGCTTCGGTCATGGTTGGCTACGAGGGCCACCGAGGCTGGGTCAACTACCTCGCGGTCCACCCTGATCACCGGCGTCAGGGACTTGGGCGCTTGCTCATGGACGTGGCCGAGAGGCGACTGCGCGATCTCGGCTGCGCGAAGGTGAACCTGCAAGTTCGGGCCTCGAATAAGACTGCGACCGAGTTCTACCGACAAGTCGGCTACACCGTTGACGACGTCGTGAGCTTGGGCAGGCGTCTCGAGGACGACCTCGCAGAGCCCGGCTGACTCGTCCAGAAGCCGACGAGGCACGCCTGAGTCCGCTCCGGCCGCCACCGCTGGCCTGAAGCGCAAGCCAGGAAGCTGACCGTTGCCGTCCCCTGACCACTCCCGGAGCAGGTGAAGTCCCTCATCGGCGAAACCGGTCGGTCCCGATCGATCTCCTGCGATCAGGCTGCCCCGGTTCATTCGAGCGGCCGGCGGGCGATGGCCGGCGGGAGGTGCCGGCGAGGGTGCGACGGGTGACTCCGCTCGCTCCGGTCGCGGTCAGGACTCGTAGGTCGGCGGCGGTCTCGCTGAGGATGAGGCCGACGGGCATGACGAGCACTCCGAGCGCCGGGAGTGTTCCGACTGCAGTTGCCCAGTCGGTGAGCTCAGAGAGCCGTTCCATTGAGGACTTGGTTTCTATGGTCGCGCCGAGGCTGTTTGCCTTCTGCCGGGCGTCCTCCAACTGTTGAAATGTGCCACTCACTGCGCATTCGACAGGCCCCCGCTCGGCGGCACCTGTCAGGACGACCCAGAACGCCTGGGGGAGTGGAACACCAGGCCGCCAACCACGGAACTGCTGGAGCTCTCGCTCAGGGTACGGCGCTTCACCCAGGCCCTCGGATCTTGGCGAAATGACCGTTGACAGGGCGGAGAGGCGACGACGACGCAGTTAGGGCGGGGAGCTTCGGATTAGCCACACAGGCGCCCACGTTCGCCCACATGGCGGCGGGAGAGACTGGTTGGCAGGACAAACAAGGCCTGGCCATGACGCCGGGGCGCACACGGGCGCACACCGGTCGGCGCCGTCGGCCTTCGCCGCCCGCCAGGCTGGGTGCTTAGGCGCCTCGAGGTGCCCGTTTGGCTACAGCCTCCTATCCCGCCGGGATGTCGGTCACCGAGTTGCCGTACTCGTTCACCACCCAGATGTGGGTCCCGTCGAAGGCGATGCCAAAGGGGTTTTTGAACCCGTAGGAGCCGCCCGAGAAGGTGTTGACCCAGTCGCCGTTCGAGGCGTCCAGCTCGGTCACCAAGCCGCCGCTGTTCGCCACCCAGACGTGGGTCCCGTCGAAGGCGATGGCGTCGGGGTAGTCGAACCCGTAGGAGCCGCCCGAGAGGACCTGGACCAACGAGCCGTTCGAGGCGTCCAGCTCGGTCATCGAGGTGCCGAAGTTCGCTACCCAGATGTGGGTCCCGTCGAAGGCGATGGCGAAGGGGGAGCTGAACCCGTAGGAGAGGGCCGAGAAGGTGTTGACCCAGTCGCCGTTCGAGGCGTCCAGCTCGGTCACCGAGTCGCCGGCGTTCGCCACCCAGAGGTGGGTCCCGTCGAAGGCGATGCCGTCGGGGTCGTCGAACCCGTAGGAGCCGCCCGAGAAGGTGTAGACCAAGTCGCCGTTCGAGGCGTCCAGTTCGGTCACCGAGTCGCCGTTCCCGTTCGCCACCCAGATGTGGGTCCCGTCGAAGGCGATGGCCCGCGGGTAGTCGAACCCGTAGGAGAGGGCCGAGAAGGTGTTGACCAAGTCGCCGTTCGAGGCGTCCAGCTCGGTCACCGAGTTGCCGACCTCGTTCGCCACCCAGATGTGGGTCCCGTCGAAGGCGATGGCGGAGGGCCCGTCGAACCCGTAGGAGCCGCCCGAGAAGGTGTTGACCCAGTCGCCGTTCGAGGCGTCCAGCTCGGTCACCGAGTCGCCGGCGTTCGCCACCCAGATGTGGGTCCCGTCGAAGGCAACGGCGCAGGGGTAGTTGAACCCGTAGGAACCGCCGCTGTAGGCGCCGCCCCACCAGTCGAGGGTGGCCACTCGGGACAGGTCAGGTTGTGGCGGCGAGCCCGCAGGTCCTGTTGCGCCTGTTGCACCTGCAGGTCCCTGCGGCCCGACCAGGCTCGTACCGGTCGCCGGCCACGTGCCGCTCGCCTTCGGGCCGTACAGGGTCTCAGTGGTGGTGTCGAGGTAGAAGTCACCGTTGTTGCCGACGCCTGACGCCGGCGTGCTCGCACCGTTCAGCACGGTGTTGCCGTTGGTGCCCTCCGGTCCCTGTGCCCCGGTCGCTCCGGTTGGTCCGGTTGGTCCGGTCCCACCGGTTGCTCCTGCAGATCCCTGCGGTCCTACCAGGCTCGTACCGGTCGCCGGCCACGTGCCGCTCGCCTTCGGCCCGTACAGGGTCTCAGTGGCGGTGTCGAGGTAGAAGTCGCCGTCGTTGCCGACGCCTGACGCCGGAGTGCCCGTGCCGTTCAGCACGGTGTTGCCGTTGGTGCCCGTCGGTCCCCGTGCTCCGGTCGCTCCGGTCGCACCGGTCGCACCGGTCGCACCTGCAGATCCCTGCGTGCCGACCAGGCTCGTGCCAGTCGCCGGCCACGTGCCGCTCGCCTTCGGGCCGTACAGGGTCTCAGTGGCGGTGTCGAGGTAGAAGTCACCGTCGTTGCCGACGCCTGACACCGGCGCGCCCGTGCCGTTCAGCACGGTGTGGCCGTTGGTGCCCGCCGGTCCCTGTGCTCCATTCGCACCGGTCGCTCCGGTCGCTCCCTTCAGCCCTTGAGGCCCGACCAGGCTCGTACCGCTCGCTGGCCACGTGCTGCTCGCCTTCGGGCCGTACAGGGTCTCTGTGGCGGTGTCGAGGTAGAAGTCACCGTTGTTGCCGACCCCTGACGCCGGCGTGCTCGCACCGTTCAGCACGGTGTGGCCGTTGGTACCCGCCGGTCCCCGTGCTCCGGTCGCTCCGGTCGCACCAGTCGCTCCGGTCGCACCAGTCGCTCCGGTCGCACCCTTCGGCCCCTGAGCTCCAACTGGTCCCTGGGAGTTGATCAGGACAGCCTTGGTGCCGGCCGGGCAGCCACCTTTGGCGTTCGCACCGTAGACGAGGCCGAGCTTGACGCACACCTTGTAGGTGGGGGCTGTCGTGGATGCGGCGACGAGCCCAGCACCCGCGAGTACCACCGCCCCGACGATGGCCGGGATGGCAAGGATTCTCTTGTTCAACATGGCTTTCCTTTCATCGTGGTCGGTTGGTGTTCAATCCGGCCCTGTTTCCGTCGTCGACAGCCGGGCCGGAGATCGGGCGATGACACTGCCTCGGGCGGTCATGGCGCCACGCGCGCCAAAGCTTCGGGGCACGCCGTCCGACTCCGGCCGGGCCGGCGCCTGAAGCTCGAGTGATGAGGTGTGCAGGTGCCTTGCCTGGTCGTCGCGCGGACCACGCACCGTCGGAGGCCTGCCACCGGTCGAGTGCTCCGGCTGTGTCGATCTGGACGCGCCCCCTCGTTGCACGCAGCTTCGGCGACCCGCCATTGCTGCGTCGTCGATGAGGCTGCCATTACGAGGCATGCACAAGAGGCAGGAGTCCTCGTGGGCACTCCTGCCTGCCGTGGACACCGGGCCAGTTGGGCGCCGGCTCCAAGGACGCTAGGGCTCGGAACCGGCTTGCTTGCGCTCGCACGCAGCACGGAAAGCCCGGAGGGGGAGATCGCCTGCGCGTGGGAAGGGGCCGAGGAAACAGCAATGGAAGAAAACGCTGCAGGGACGCCCGCGACCAAGACCACTGACCGGCGACTCGTCATGATTCCTCGATTCTCGTGTCGACAGCTACGGTGACTGCAGATGCGTCAACAGGCTCTGGAAAGGCTCCGCGCCGGCCAAGCTTCAGTTCCGGACCGGGTCGGTCTGATCGCCACACCGCCAGCTTGAAGGAGCCCTCTTCCCAAAACCTTCCCGCGGCGGACGTCCGACGCGGAGGCTTCGAGCACCCGGCAGCCTCGGCGATCTCGGAGAGCTTCACGAGAGCGAGCCACGCCGGGATCGGCCTTGTCCCACTCCGACAGCGCCCGATGTGGGCGGTGACGGCCCTTGGTCGTTGCACGAGCCGACAGCGCTGTCACCATCTCAGGCGCAGCGACAGAACGACGCCTAGGCGCCCGCGCTGTCAGTGGGAGCGCCGCGCCCGATTCGGCAGTTACGCGCGGGACAAGGCCACGGCGCGTCGCCCTCTGGGGCCGCTCGATAGCGTTACCGACGTCGCGTGACGGCGACCAGGTTGACCGATCGAAGATGTTTCCGGCGGTGTCGGCACAGACCTAGTGGCCGCGGCTTGCCGCCAGGAGTCCTCGCTCCCGAGTCATCGATCTGGACGAGAGTCAGGGTCGAACCGTCTCGAAGGGCCAGCCAGTCGGGATCAGCTGCAGCCCGAGTGTGTGCACCGCCAGTTCCGTGATGACCGTATTTGGGGGCAGAGGTGCCTCCGGGGAAGTTGCTGACATGCTGGATCCCGGGGTGGTTGGCGCAACTCGCTTTGGGACAGTCGGGGCTGCCGGTGCCGGCGACCGGGCCTTGAGCTGAGAATCGCCCGACTCAGGGTCGTTCTCAACGCTTTCGAGCGCGACCAACGGGTGCACGCGAGAAGGCGTGCTCCGCAGTCACTCCTTGCCGACTATTACCTCGGTGGCCTTGATGACGGCCTTGACGGCGTCGCCCTCGGCAAGAGCCAGACTCTCCGCGGAGTCCCTCGTGATTGCCGACACGACTTGTTGACCTCCGTCCAGGCGGATGACAACGGTCGACATGACCACACCATGCTCGACGCGAACCACTACGCCATCCAGCTGGTTCCTTGCGCTTAATCTCATGGTCTGGAGGCTAATGGCCAAGGCGGCCGCGTCAGCCGACCGATTGGAAAAGTGCCATGGAACTCATTGCCGTGCTTGACGACGCCAGGGCCGAGATCCTGGATGAGGCTGCCGAGGGACTCGAGAGGTCCCACCTCGGCCACTACCACGCCTCGGGCCCCGAGGAGCTACGCCGTCGCTTGGAGGCGCTCTTCGACATCGTCGTCGACTGCCTTCGCGCTCGCAAGCTCGATCGGGTGATCAAGTACGCGGAACAGATCGGCCGCGATCGCTTCACCGGTGGGTTCGGGATCGGTGAAGTGCAGACCGCGTTCAACGTGCTGGAGGAATCGATGTGGCACCACGTCGTCGCCGGGGTCCCTACCGGGGAGCTCGTGGAGTCGCTCGGTCTCCTCTCGACAGTCCTCGGCGTCGGCAAGGACGCACTCGCGCGGACCTATGTTTCCCTCGCAAGTCAAGAGCACGTGCCGTCACTCGACTTGCGTGCCCTCTTCCAAGGCACGTGAGGCAGACCTGACGCCGGGCTGACGGCCGACGCTCCACGGCGGTGCCAAAGCGTCACGACGGTGCGGAGGCGACAATAGCGCTGGGCCTCGGAGCGACCCTGGCTGCAAAGTGGCACCCGATAGCGTCTCTGTCCGATGCCAGGACTCGTGGTTGCGACGTTCAACCTCCATGCCGGCATCGACGGCTGGGGAACGCCCTTCGACGTCGTGGCGTGCTGCACCGAGCTCGATGCAGACGTTCTCGTGCTACAGGAGACCTGGACCCCCGAGGGCGGAGAGGGACTCGCCCCGCTCGTGGCGACCTCGCTCGGTTACGAGGTCCACGAGGCTCCCCTGTCCGAGGCCATGTTGCTCGAAGCCGGCACGGCGACCAGCGCGCGTTGGGGACCCCGGAGGAGAGACCGGCTGCGCGCCCGCCCCCTCTGGGTCGCCGATGCCGATGACCTAGAGCGCGTGCGTCGTCGGCGGTGGCACGCCGAGGCACGCTTTGGCAGCTGGGGCATCGCCTTGTTGTCGCGTCTTCCGCTCAAGCGGGTCGAAGCCATAAGGCTCGGCGGATTGCGGCGGGACTCGGCCGAGCGGCGCGCGGCCCTCCTGGCCGAGGTCGAGGTCGACACCTCCTGTGTCACTGTCGTCGGGACGCACCTCGCCCATTTCACGCACGGGTCGCCGATCCTGTTCGAGCGGCTCCGTCGTGAGCTCCCGGCACCGGACCAACCGGCCGTCCTCGCGGGCGACATGAACTTCTGGGGACCGCCGCTGTCGCTGGCTCTCCCCGGCTGGCGGAGAGCAGTGCGGGCCAGCACGTATCCCAGCTGGCGTGCCCACAGCCAGATCGACCACATCTTCGTGACACGAGCGGTCGAGGTGGTCTCGGGCGCGTCGGTCCACGTAGGCAAGTCGGATCACTTGCCGTTGCGAGCGCGGCTCGCCGTCACCTGATGGTCATGTAACCGATCTGCTCCCCACGAGGTCAGACATGAGGGGCTGTAGATCCGGGCACGGTGCCCGACCCGGAGGGGGAAAGGGGCGAGGGTTGCTGGCGTTCACATTTCCCGGCCAAGGCTCACAGCGACCGGGCATGGGCGCCGCTTGGGTTGACCACCCGTCGTTCGAGCTCGTCGCCCTCGCTTCTGAGGTCACCGGACGCGATCTGGCCCATCTCCTCCTCGAAGCCGACCAGGAAACTCTGACCAGGACCGACAACGCCCAGATCGCCACATTCGTCCAGAGCCTGATCGTCCTCGACGCCGCTGAGAGGATCGGTATCGAGCCGTCGGCCTCTGCCGGCCACAGCCTCGGCGAGTACACAGCCCTTGTCGCTGCGGGCTCGCTCGATTTCGAAGACGGGCTGCGCCTGGTCTCGGAGCGAGGCGCCGCGATGCAAGAGGCCGCCGACTGCGCGCCCGGGACGATGATCGCCGTACTCGGTCTCGACGACGAAAGCGTCGAAGCCGCTTGCCGGCGAGTCGACGGTGAGGCGTGGATAGCGAACTTCAACGCGCCCGGCCAGGTGATCGTGGCCGGCACCTCCGAGGCGCTCGCCGAGTTCAGTGCGATCGCCAGGGAGCTCGGCGCCAAGCGGGTGCTTTCGATGCCGGTCGGGGGTGCCTTCCACACTCCTCTCATGTCAGGCGCACGTGACCGGCTCCGTAAGGCCCTCGCGTCCACGAGCTTCCATGCTCTCGACCCGGTGGTCGTGGCGAACGTGGACGCGCGCCTCCATGACGATCCCGAAGAGTGGCCACAGTTGCTGTCTGCTCAGCTGTGCAGCCCGGTCCGCTGGCACCAGAGCCTCGACACGCTCCTGCGCCAAGGCATGCAGACCTTCGTCGAGCTGGGGCCCGGTGGCGTGCTGACCGGCCTGTTGCGGCGCGTGGCTCCGACAACAGACACGATCGGAGTATCGGTGGCCACTCCGGACGATCTCGATCGTCTGGTCAAGATCCTCGCCGGCGGCATCGTCGGGGCCGCCCCGGCGGGCGAGCGCTTCCACATGACCGAGCGGCTCGTTGTCTCGCCGACGGTGGGGCTCTTCAAGCCGGCGGCGGGTCTGAACGGGTATCTTCCCGGCGGTGCCGGCCCGTCGGCAAACCCTGTGCTGATCGACGTCGGTGGCCTCCTCGGTATCGTCGGCAAGACCGAAGTGCGCTCCGCATTCTCGGGCACACTCGAGGGTGTGCTCGTTCTGGCAGGTGAACGGGTTGCGCGTGGCCAGCCGATCGCATGGTTGCGAGCCCCCATCCAAGACGAGAGGACCTGATGAGAGGCGCGCAGATCACCGGATGGGGGCTTGCTCTGCCGGACACGGTCGTGACCAACGCCGACTACGAGGCCCGCCTCGACACGAGCGACAGTTGGATCGTCGAGCGGACCGGGATCAAGGAGCGACGCCACGGCGGGACGACGTCAGGGCTCGCAATAGAGTCCGCCCGCCGTGCCCTCGAGCGCGCCGGGCGCCGGGGGGACGAGATCGACCTTCTCGTGCTCGCGACGACGACCCCCGATCAAGCCGTGCCCGCCACTTCGTCGTGGGTTCACCACGAGCTGGGTTGCCGCGGTGCCGCGTTCGACTTGAATGCCGCGTGCGCCGGCTTCGTGTATGGGCTCGTGACCGCCGTCGCACTGCTCGACGCCGGGCACGAACGGGCACTCGTGATCGGCTCGGACACCCTGTCGCAGATCACCGACCAGAACGACCGGTCCACTGCGGTGCTCTTCGGCGACGGAGCCGGTGCCATCGTCGTCGAGGCCACCAAGGGCGAACCGCTGATCCTCGCGCACGATCTCGGGCTGGACGGGTCCCTGACTCCGATCCTCTACTGCGACAAGGGCGGCTTCATCGTGATGGAAGGTCGCGAGGTCTTCCGCAAGGCGGTACGCGCGACCGTCGAGTCCGCCGAGCGGGTGCTGAAGCAAGCCGACGTGACGGCCGATGAGATCGCCCTGTTCGTCCCTCACCAGGCGAACCTCCGGATCATCGACGCCATGGGCCAGCGACTCGGCATCGATCCGGCGCGTCATGCGATCTGCCTCGGGCACACCGGCAACACCTCGGCTGCGTCCTGCGGGATCGCGCTTGCGGAAGCCGCCGACGCCGGGCGGCTCAAGGATGGGGACCTCGTCCTGTTCTCCGGCTTCGGAGCCGGAATGACCTGGGCGAGCGCCGTAGTGCGATGGGGTGGGGCCCCGGCGGCTCCGACACATGCCGGTGAGCCCGGAGCGCGCGGATGACAAACGGGCAGGACGACTCCACGGTGGCCGGCGACGCGGCCGGTGACGAAGGCGGCGACGCAGGAGTCGGCCCGGGGCGGGTGATCCTGGTGACCGGCGGTTCGCGCGGCATCGGGCTGGCCTGTGCGCGGCGGTTCCAAGCCGGCGGCGACCGCGTCGCCGTCACATGGCGGACGAAACCGCCGGAGGTGCTCGAGGGGCCGGCCGGGACGCATCCACTGTTGTCAGTCGCCTGCGACGTCACCTCGCCGACGGACCTCGAACGAGCCCTTGCCGAGATCGAACAAGCGCTCGGAGCGGTTCAGGTCCTGGTCTGCGCCGCCGGGATCACCGACGACACCCTGCTTTTGCGCATGTCCGAACAGCGTTGGGACAACGTCATCGAGACGAACCTCACGGCGGTCTACCGGACCGTCAAACGGGTGCTCGGACCCATGGTTCGAGCCAGGCGCGGCCGCATCGTCCTGATCTCGTCGGTTGTCGCCTTCATGGGTTCCGCTGGTCAGACCAACTACGGAGCCTCCAAGGCCGCACTGGTTGGGTTCGCCCGTTCGTTGGCAAGAGAGGTGGCGTCCCGCAGCATCACAGTCAACGTGGTGGCTCCCGGGTTCGTGGCCACGGATATGATCGCCGTGCTAGGAGAAGATCGCGTCGCGGCACTGACGTCCATGGTGCCGCTCGGGCGGCAGGCGGCCCCCGACGAGATCGCCTCAGCCGTCGAGTTCCTGGCCTCAGACGGCGCCAGCTATGTGACCGGAGCCGTGCTGGCCGTGGATGGTGGTCTCGGTATGGGCCACTGACTCATCGCAATCAACCCAACCGACAAGAGAAAGCAGCCATCGCATGGACAACGAAGCGACGTTCGACAAGTTCAAGGCCTGTGCGGTCGAGATATTGAACGTGCCCAGTGAGAAAGTGACCCTTGACGCGAACTTCGCGACCGACCTCGATGCCGACAGCCTCGATCTGGTCGAGCTCGTGATGGAGCTCGAGGAGGTCTTCAGCATCACCGTCGACGAGAGCGAGCTCGAGGGCGTCGAGACCATCGGTCAGGCGTACGAGCTCGTCACCTCGAAGCTTTGATGGCCAACGCCGAGCTCGGGCCCGACCCAGGGGGTCACCGCAGGGTCGCGGTCACGGGACTCGGCGTGGTGTCGTGTTGCGGGATCGGCAAGGACGCCTTCTTCGCGGGTCTCAACGGTCCGGCGCCCGAGGGCGAGCACCGGGTCCGGGGCTTCGACTCCTCACTCTGGTTCGACGCCAAGGAAGTGCGGCGCGTAGACCTCTTCGCGCAATATGCCGTCGCTGCTGCCGAGATGGCGCTTGCAGATGCCGGCCCGGTCGATGTCGATCCGGCGCTCGCCGGAATCCAGATCGGCACAGGAGTCGGAGGCCTCAGCACGATGGAGACCCAGATTGGCGTGCTGCTGGAGAAGGGCCCGCGCCGTGTCTCCCCGTTTCTCGTGCCGATGATGATGGCGAACGCCGGCGCCGCGACGGTCTCGATGCGCCTGGGTTGGCGAGGGCCGTGCGAGACGATCGCCACGGCTTGCGCATCGGGCACGCACTCGATTCTCGCGGGCCACCGCCTGATCGCCACGGGACGCTGTGACGCGGTGCTCGCCGGCGGTGCCGAAGCAGCGATGACCCCCGTCGCGCTCGCTGCCTTCGGCAACATGACGGCACTGTCGACCAGTGGGCGGTCGCGGCCGTTCGACGTGCGCCGAGACGGCTTCGTCATCGCCGAAGGTGGGGCCGTGCTCGTGCTCGAGGAGCTCGGGCGTGCCAGGGCTCGGGGGGCGCGCATCTACGCGGAGCTCCTCGGCGGTGCGTCGAGCGCTGACGCGCACCACATCACAGCGCCCGCTCCCGGAGGTGCCGGCGCGATCGGCTGCATGGAGCTCGCACTCGAGGACGCCGGGATCGCGGCGGGCGATATCGCCCACGTCAACGCGCACGGCACCTCGACACCCCTGAATGACCTGGCCGAAGCCGAAGCCATCTACAAGATCTTCGGTCGACCGGGACCGCCGGTCACCTCCATCAAGGGCGTTACCGGTCATTCGCTCGGCGCAGCGGGAGCGATCGAAGGCGTCGCCTGCGTGCTGTCGATCGACCGACGGCTGATCCCCCCGACGGTCGGTCTCGAGCAGCAGGACCCGGAGATCCACCTCGACATCGTCCGGGACGCTCCCCGGGAGTGGGAACCGGGGCCGGTCTTGTCAAACAGCTTCGGTTTCGGCGGGCACAATGGATGCATTGTGTTCGCTCCCGTATCTGCTTGAGTCACGGGCCGCAAGGAGTTGTCGGTCCCCGAGGATCCCGCCGGCCGGAAAGGCCCGCGGCCGCCCGACTGCGCATTCGCCGGTTTCAGTGACGATCCTCCGTGGCTGATCGATCCGGAGAAGCTTCCCTGGCGCGACGACATAGATGCCATCCGGGCAAGGACTCGAGCAGAGGTCCCGTACCTGGTCCGCCGCCGGCGGTTTCCCCCGGCACACCGCATCGTGAAGGTTGGCTGGACACTCGGACGAGCAGTCGGGGCCTGGTACCTCCTCGACCACGGCAGGGGTCAGCCACGGTCACGAATCGGCTTGTCACGGCGGCTGCGGATCGCCTTCGGCGCGCTCGGGCCCACCTACATCAAGCTCGGGCAGATCCTCTCGTCGGGAGACGGGATCTTCCCCGAGGAGATCGTGTCGCAGTTCCGCCTTCTGCGTGATCGTGTCCCCCCGGAGTCGTTCGACTCCGTGCGGCGGATCCTCGAGGCGGAGCTCGCCGGCCCCCTTGACGCGACTTTCGCCGAATTCGACCGGGCCCCGATTGCCGCCGCCTCCATCGCCCAGGTTCATGGCGCCCGCCTCCTGACCGGCGAGCGCGTCGTGGTCAAGGTCCAGCGGCCCGACGTCGCCGAGCTCGTCCGAAGGGACCTCGCGGCCATGAGCTTCTTCGCCCCGTTCCTCGTCGGGCGGATCCCGGTTGCCGCGCTCGCCAACCCGCCGGCGCTCATCGAACTGTTCGCCGAGACGATCGCCGAGGAGCTCGACTTCCGGCTCGAGGCCGCCAACATGCTCGATGTCGGCCACGTGCTGGCGGAGACCGGCCAGCGCTCCATCATCGTGCCCCGCCCGCATCCCCGGCTGGTGACGCGCCGCATGCTGGTGATGGAGCGGCTCGAAGGCTTCGCATGGGACGACGTCGAGGGCATGCGAGCCATCGGGATCGACACGACCTCCGTCCTACGGGCGGAGATGATCTCGTTCCTGGAAGGGGCGATGCTCTACGGCGTCTTCCACGGCGACCTGCACGGCGGGAACCTCCTGGTGCGCTCCGACGGTCGCGTCGCCCTGCTCGATTTCGGCATCACCGGCCGTCTGGGCGAGAAACAGCGTCTCGCGTTCCTGCAGCTGCTCATCGGCGGGTCCACCAACAACATCCCGATCCAGGTGCTGGCCCTGAAGGAGCTCGGTGCGCTGCCTGCGGACGCGGACGTCGACCGGGTCATCAGGGACCTCGGCCTCGACAAGCCCGCTCCGGATGTAGCCGCCTTGTCGGCAGACGAGCTCACTGCCCAACTGCGCGATCTCACCAAGCAGCTCCTGGCCTATGGCGCGCGGATGCCGAAGGAGCTGATGTTGTTCGTGAAGGACCTGATGTTTCTCGACGGGGCGGTCGCGACGCTGGCACCTGGGCTCGACCTGCTCGGAGAGGTGGCTCTCATCGCGACGTACTTCACAGACCGTTACGGGGCACGAATCGCGACCGACATCGGCCTCGATCCCCGTGCCGTCCCGATCGACCTCGAGGGGTTGCGCGCATCGATGGGTCTGACCAAGACCGAGCAGTTCACCTACCGGGAGCTCCAGAAGCGACGCGAGGACGTGCGCAAGAAGTTCGAGCGGAGAGAGCCTTAGGGACCGCATCCGCGGTGCGGCGGCTGCACGGCCGGCGTGGACTGCGCTCTGGGCCAGTCTGGGAAGTACCACCCATCTCTTGCCATTTCAATATCTATCCAGCTATTCTGAACGCAGCCGGGAACCGGTCTGCTCGTGGCGTGGTATCGCCGCCGTGAAACCCCACGACGGGAAGGAAGAGCCATGCGCCCACCTGGAGACGACCGCGCAGTGCGGATCCTGCGCGAGAAGGTTCCGGAGTTCGAAAGCCACTACCTCGACCTCGCGGACATCTACGACGAGGATCTGACGCCGCAGGTGGTCTTCAACGAGCTCGCGGACTTCGTGACCGAGCTGCTGCAGCTCGGCGATCGCGAGGAGACCCTTGAGCGGTGCTTTGCTGCCCTCGAACTCGTCGCCGTCGAGCCTGGAGCCGACGGCACAGGACTCGTCGCCTTTTGCTTTCTGGACCAGCTGGCGCCCTTGGCCCTCGAGAGGATCCGCAGCTACCTGGACCCGGTCAGTGAGACGATCCTCGAGCTAGTGGAGCAGGATCTTCTCTACGAGGACGACGGGGAGACCGCACTGCTCCTGTCCGACCGGCTCTCCCCCATCCGCAGGCCAGTGCCGGCCGAGGATTGAACGTGTCCTTGCTACACGCGCCCTTATTCCCCCGGCGGGGCTTCCAGGCCCTGGCGGGGCGCCCGGCCGGGCTTGGATTTGCCCCGCCCGGGCCTCTTCTGTTCGCCTCCTGCAACCGTTGAAATGCGCCACCTGCCAGAATCCAAGAGGATCCGTGCTCAGCAGCAGGCCCATAGTGGTCCACACAACGGCCCACGACAGCTGGAGGGAAGGGAACACCAGCCGAAACCAGCTACGGGAACCGCTGGGGCTCTGGCCTCGATTGTTCGCGCAAGTTCATCCGGCCTCGGGAAGCTGACGGCGAACGGTCGAGTAATGGCGACAGGGAGACATCGAAGGCGCCCGGTCGTGGCAGGGCGCGTCGACCCTCCGAGGCTAATGGACTGGAACGACAACTATGGCGACAACCCTTGACAAGGCGGTTGTCCTCCGTTGCTCCAACCTGCCCAAGACATGCCAACACTGGCACGGCAGTCGGCCGCGTGAAGTCGGACGCGTTCACCGACTTGAGCGTCTCCACCGGCGACACGGCAGGCCGAATGTGCGCTGCACGGGCGAGGACGAGGTCACTCACGACTCACTGGACACTTTCGGTGGCTACGGGGATGTTCGCGTCCCGCGTCTACAGGCGCTCCTGTCCTACATCTGTGAGAACGGGTTCGAGAACCACGTTGCCCTCGCGCACGCGCGCGTGGCGGAGATCTTGTCCGGGGCACTCGTCAAGTACCTCGGTTGGTCCGTACACAACCACGCGAAGGAGAGTTCGGCTACCGCGTGAGCCGGTCCGCCTAGAAGTTTGCGGCCACCGGGATCACCTTGTCGCGGTAGGCGTCGAAGGTTTCGAGGACCCGGTCGTGCATCAGGTAGAGGGCGAACTGGTTCACCCCGATGTCCGCCAGTTCAGCGAGCCGTTCGATGTGCCGCTCGACCGGGCCGAGCAGGCAGAACCTGTCAACGACGTCGTCGGGTACGAAATCTACCGACGGGTTGTCCGCTCTGGAGTGGTGGCTGTAGTCGTACCCTTCACGCCCCTTCACGTATTCGGTCAGGACTCGTGGCACATCGGAGGACTCGCCGTAACGCGCCACAAGGTCCGCCACGTGATTGCCGACCATCCCCCCGAACCAGCGCAACTGGTCCCTCTGGTGGGCGAGGTCGTCGCCGACGTAAGCCGGGGCGGCCACACAAATCGTGAGATCCTCCGGCCGCCGGCCCGCGGAACGGGCTGCAGCTCGGACGGAGTCGATGGTCCAACGGGCGATGTCGGGGTCGGCGAGCTGGACGATGAGGCCGTCGGCCCGTTCGCCGATGACCTGCAACGCCTTCGGACCGTACCCAGCGCCCCAGACGGGCAGACGGCTGGCCTCAGCCCAGCG
>Ga0181524_10001944_pt1 | contig 22474 bp, 20 predicted proteins | sample PEATcosm2014_Bin_34_FD_119761 | JGI IMG/M metagenome (GOLD analysis project Ga0181524, IMG submission 119761) | Peatland microbial communities from MTU Mesocosm Facility, Houghton, MI, USA - PEATcosm2014_Bin05_60_metaG | ecosystem: Environmental > Terrestrial > Soil > Wetlands > Peat | place... | reverse complement strand
CGACCTGGTGAACTGGACGCCCTTGACGAGCTTCGTGGCGACCAATGCCTCTACGCAGATTGTCGATCCGGCAGCGGGCAGCTTCAGCCACCGGTTCTATCGGGCGACGGCGCCGTAGGCCGCAGGAGGGCCGTGCAGTCAACGCCGGGACGAACAGACTCAAAACACAAAATACTCCCGGGGTGCGGCGGACCCGGTCCGCCACGCCTCACCCACACCTGGCGGACCCCATACGACCCGCGGGAGTGCTGGGCGCCGGAAAGGGTTCACAAACCCACGGCACGTCGACTCTCGGACAGGGTTAAGTTAAAGCCCGCCCAAAGCGCAGGGCACACTACCCCTTCCCCAAAACCGGGTGAATCAGCCGTGCTCAGAATCCCGGGCGGGCGCAAATCGGCGTTGACAAGCCCCCTGGTTTGACAAATCCTCAAGACATGAGGAATCTGGACACTATGACTGCTATGACGCCCTCAATCTCGCGCCGCCGCTTTCTTGGCCGGGCCGCCGCCGCCTCGCTCCTTCCCACGCTGGCCGGTCCCTTCAACATCCTGGGCGCGGAATCCGCCGCCTCTGCCGGACCCGGCTTCCGCTGGACCGACTTCCACGTTCACCTGGACAACAGCACCATCGATAAAGCCCTCGAATTATCCAGGCAGCGCGGCGTCAAGTTCGGCATCGTCGAGCACGCCGGCACCAAGGAAAACAAATACCCCCGGGTGTTGAGCAGCGACGCCGAATTGAAAGACTATCTGGCAATGCTCGATGGCAAACCGGTCTTCAAGGGCGTTCAGGCCGAGTGGATCGATTGGATGACCTGCTTCTCCCCCGAGGCCCTCGGGCAACTGGATTACGTCCTCACCGACGCCATGACCTTCCCGGACCGAGACGGACGCCGTGTCAAGCTCTGGGAAGCCGATGCCGCCCAGCGAGTTGACATGCGCGACAAAGAGGCCTTCATGGACCGCTTCGTCGATTGGCACGTCCAAGTCATGGCCAAGGAACCCTTCGACATCCTCGCCAACACCACATGGCTCCCTGCCGGCCTGGCCGAAGAATGGGAAACCTATTGGACCCCGCCCCGCTGCCAGAAAGTCATCGACGCCGCCCTCAAATACGGTGTCGCCCTCGAAATCAGCTCCAGCTACAAACTGCCCAAACTCCCCTTCTTGAAACTCGCCAAAGCCGCCGGGGCCAAATTCTCCTTCGGCTCCAACGGCCGCTACCCGAACATGGGCAAACTCGAGTACTGCCTGCTCATGTCCAAAGAGCTGGACCTCAAGCCCTCCGACATGTTCGCCCCCGCCCCCGACGGCCTCAAAGCCGTCCAGCGCCGAAGATGATCGGGACTACGGATAGCGCAGCCGGAAAAACTCGGTTCGAATCGTCGAATTGGTCGTCGGGAAAGTCACCTGGTAGTTGTTCTCCGAGCTCGGCACGTCGCCCCAATCGAGGTTGTTCCCCACGTCCACCGCGTTGGTCTGCAGAATCCAGCCCAAATAGCTCGAGGGCCACGACACAGTAAGATTCCTGCCGCTCACCTTCGCCGTAATGTTCGTCCCGGCCGTAGGCACCGGGCTGTGCGGCGTCGCGCTGACCACAGGGGAAGGAAGGCTCTGCCCGATCTGATTGGTGGCCGTCACGACGTAATAATAGGTGAGGCCGTTGACCAGGCCGGTATCGGTGAAACTGGCGCCCGTGATTGCGGCGGGCACTGGTGTGTAAGGCCCGCGGCTGCCTGTCGCTCGCTGGAGATTGTAGCCGGCCGCCAGGGCGACTCCGTCCCAGAAGAGCACTACCTGGCGGTTGCCGGCCAGCGCCGACAGGCCGCTGGGCGCGGCGGGCGCAGAAGTCGGCGCCGGGTAGCCCGGATTGTTCGTGGCGTTGAGCCACCATAGCGCGCTGGTGACGCCACGGGGATAATGGCAGCCTCCCAGGAAACGGTCGGCCCCAGTGCCGTCGGTCTGGTCCGACCACTCCTGGAAGGGGGCGTTCTGAACCTGAATGGTGGCATGAATCTGATCCACGGTCCCATTCACATTGGCGCCGGTCAGCCCGAGGACCTTTTCCGCCACGTGTTGGGCGATGTACATCTTGCTCTGCCATGTGTTGGGAGAGTTCCCGTAGCCGCTGGCGCTGGTCATGTCCCATGCGCCGCTGGTGGCATCCAGGCACAGGCCTCGAACCAGGATCGCCTCCAAATGATTGGACAGGGCCAGGAGCATCGACGCGTAGGGGCCGCCGGTCCGGTCAACCGCGTTGGTCAGTCCCATCTCGAGCGGATAGGCCAAACCCTCGACCATCGGAATGATAGCGCTCGTGTCGCTGCCGTCCAACAGGGCGGGAATGTAACCCAGGGGCCCCTGATACTGGGTCCACAGATTGGCAATGGTTTGGGCGGCAACGGCAGCCATGGTTTCACAGGTCGCCGCGTCAGCAGCGTCGCCGAGCTGGCCGAACATGGCCTGCAAGGCCAGGTAACTGGCCCAGTTCCTGACCGCCAGCCTGCCACTGTAGCCCGCCGCCTGGAGGGAAGCGGGCAGGTCGTCGAACGTAGTGCCCTCGGGCCGGTTGATGTTCTTGGTGATTCCATTCCTGGCGGCGGCGTTGGTATCGTCGCGCAAGAGCATCGAGTTGAGGCAGGCCTCCAGGACCGCCGTGTTAGTGGCCAGAAAGGCCCCGTCACCGGTCCGGCTCCAGTAGAGCCCGGCCGAGAGAATCCAATTCTCGAGCTGTTCCTGTCCCATGTAGTCATCGAACACCGGGTCGGTCCCGGGCACGTTCGAGGTTGGCCAGTCGCCCATGTCGTGGTGGAAGGAGTATCCGTTTCCCGACACCTCCGCGCCGGACAGGGCGTGGTAAAGCGGGTGGTCGAAGCTGTAATCGGTGCGCGGGATCGCGCCCGAGAAGGTATCGAGCACATTCCGCAGTGTCCAGGGGTGCATTTGCGATTCGTAGAGGGCCAGGTCCACCGTGAGATCGAACGTGTTGATGTAGCCGTAGAACCCCTCGGTCACCCACCAGTGAGCCCCCCCGCTCGGGTCGACCAAACAAACCGTGTTCGCCATGTAGGAATGCAGGGCGTGGCAGGCCAGGAATTGGCGATAGGGGTTCAAGCCGGCGTTGGCCATCGCTGACGCCATTTGCCCGCAGCGCGTCCGGGCGTCGGCCAATCCGGCGAAAGCCGAGTCAATCACGCTGTCGACCGAACCAAAAAGCGACGTGTAATAATAAGACCCCGATATCCGGGAATCCACCACCGCGCTCCTGTAAAAGGCTATCACCACCGTTAGCGTCCCGGTCTGGCCCGCCGGAACGGCCACGTGAAACGCGAAACCCTGGGTCATCCCGCTGAACGCCGCCGTGAGACTGGGGCCGCTCAACAAGTCGCAACTCCCGGTTTGCACCGCCAGCGCCGCCTCGCCGAGCGCGAAACCCTGGTATGCGCCATTGGCAAAAGTCACCTGCGTGGCGCTGGCCGGCAGGCCAAAATAAAGGTCTTCGGGTGTGGTGTTGGTGTTGTTCACCGTGAGCACGACCCAGGTCGCAGGCAGGAAGAACCGCTTCTTGTCGGCCAGGGTTGCCGTGTCCAGGCTGGCCATGAACCAGGCCGGGGTATAATGCGTGAAGCTCAGCCCGGCGTTCTCGACGGTCCATTGGTCCATGCACGGGGTGAGCGTCCGCTGGAGGTTGGTGACGCCAAAGAAGGTTGCGCCGGGAGAAACACTGGCGGGCGAGGCCAGAAATGGAAAGGCCTGCACACCGGCCGCGCCGGACAGGGCGATGAACACGCCGCCGCCGCCACCCACGCCTGTGCCGACATTATAGTACGGGATGTCAGGCGAGGACGTCTCCAAACCGCACCAATCGCCCTTGATGCGGCCTTGCGGGCCGATGAAGCCGTAGGCAAGCGTCGAGCAAGTCCCCACCGGGGCGTGGTCCACGTTCACCGACATAAGTTGATTGGACGAAAGCAGCGTGAAGGCCGGGGCTGGAAGCGCCCCGGTCCCCAGGGCAGCCACAAGCAGCCGGAGCAACCACGACCCACATGCACGCCTTCCCGCAGCGAAAGTCTTAAGGCTCTTCATAGATGTTTGTTCTTTCCACGTCAGGGTATCCTGAATATAGTCCCTATGGATAGCGAAAAATGCTGTAATTCCTGGGCAAGGTTGTTTCCGGCTTAAACCTGAGCTTGCCAAATGTGCTTGCATCCGTAGATTGAACGGCTCATTTAAGAATATGACTTTATCAAGTGGCAGACCGGTGCTGGGGATGGGCTCGCCGCCCCCCTCCGGTCAACAGGGAGCGGCTCCGGCCTGGACCGGCCTGGTGCCGCTCGTCCTGCTTTTCGTCCTCTTTTACTTCGTCCTCCTTCGCCCGCAGCAGAAGAAGGCCAAAGAACACGCCGCGATGCTCAAGACGGTCAAGCCCGGCGACAGAATCATCACCAACGGCGGCCTCATTGCCGTCGTCATCACCGTCAAAGACAAGACTCTCAACGTTCGCTCTGCCGACGCCAAGCTCGAAATCACCAAGGCCGCAGTCGCCGAAATCACCGAACGCGGCGGAGTGTCCGGAGAATCCTAGTTTGTTCCCATGAATCGCAATAATTTTTGGAGATTTGTCCTGGTCGTCCTGGTCATCCTGTGGTCCCTTTACGAGCTTTACCCCCCCGAGGGACGCGACCTCATCCAGTATTTCCGCCAGCGGGCCCAAGCTCATGATGCCGCCTTTGCCGCCATCATGCAAAGGGCCCAGGAACTCGAGTCCAAAAGCCCCGCCAAACCCTACGACAACCTCAGAGCGGCCATCGGCACCAACGATGTCACCCGGTATTTCCCGTTCTTCGAGGCCAAGGACGAAACCGACCCCACCCGCTACATCCTCAACCGGCTCCAGCGCGAAGCCGCCGGGCGCATCCGGCTGGGCCTGGACCTCCAAGGCGGCACCTCGTTCCTGGTGAGAATGAGGACCGGCGCCCTGACCAATGTCTCCGATACCGGCGCCGCCCTCTCCCAGGCCGTCGAGGTGCTCCGCCGCCGCGTCGACCGCTTCGGCGTCGCCGAGCCTCTCATCCAACCGCAGGGCAAAGACGAAGTCCTGGTCCAGTTGCCCGGCCTTTCGGCCGCCAGCCAGCAGGACGCCATTGATTCCATCAAGCGCGCCGCCTTTCTCGAATTCCGCATGGTCAACCCCCAGAGCAAGGAACTGCTGGACCAGGGCATCATCGAGCCGGGCTATGAAGTCATGAAGCTCAAAGAAAACCGCAATGGGCGCATGGAAACCGAGAACCTCCTGGTCAAAAAGCGCCCCGAGCTGACCGGCAGCAGCATCTCCAGGGCCATGGCCCAGCGGGACAACATGGGCCGGCCCGATATCGAGTTTACCCTTAACGCCAAAGGCGCCGAGAAATTCGCGGAGGTCACTCGCGAACACGTCAACCAGCGCATGGCCATTGTGCTGGACGGCGACGTCCGCTCCGCCCCCAGAATCGAAGAACCCATCGAAACCGGCAGCGGCCGAATCACGGGTCAGTTCACCTATGATGAGGCCCTAGACCTCGCCAACGTCCTCGAAAACCCGTTGCGCGCCCCGCTCGACCTCGAGGCCTCCAGCCAGGTGGACCCGACCATGGGGACGGACGCGATTCGCAGCGGCGTCAGGGCCTCCATCTTTGGCGTCCTGGCCGTCTCGGCCTTCATGCTCCTTTACTATCTCATCGCGGGCATGGTCGCCAATGTCGCCCTCATCGCCAACATCATCATTCTCCTGGGCGTGATGTGCTCGGTCGGCACCACCCTGACCTTGCCCGGCATCGCCGGTATCGTGCTGACCGCCGGCATGGCCGTGGATGCCAACGTCCTTATCTACGAACGCATCCGCGAGGAACAGGGCAAAGGCAAATCCTTGCGCGGCGCCATCGCCGCCGGCTACGCCCGCGCCTTCAGCACCATCTTCGACTCCCACGTCACCACGTTGATCTCCTCGGTCATCCTCATCTTCATGGGCACCGGTTCCATCAAAGGCTTCGGCGTCGCCCTCACCATCGGCGTGGCTGCCAGCCTGTTCACCTCCCTGGTCGTGACGCGGATGATCTTCGATTGGCTGGTCGACCGCGGCTGGCTTAAGTCCATCAAGATGTTCCATCTCATCCCTGCCACGATGAAGCTCGACTTCATGAAGCTGGCCAAACCCGCCTTTATCACCTCCTGGGTCATCATCACCGTTGGCGTGGCTTACGGCTTCTACCGCGGCAAGACCACCTTCGGCCGCGATTTCATCGGCGGCGACACTGTCACCTGTTTCTTCAAGAACAGGATCGACCCCGCCCGCATCCGCTCCGCCCTCGAGGCCGCCGGCGTCAAGGACCCAAGGATTCAGTACCAGCAAGAGCTTGGCACCGGCGTCCCGGCCCTGCGCCTGGACACGCTCTCCGATACCAACGATGTCGTGATGAGCACCCTCAAAACGCTGGCGCCCGGCAACTTCACCGTCCGGGGCCGCGAACACGTCGGCGCTTCCGTCGGCAGCGACATCACCCGCTCGGCCATTATTGCCTCCCTGCTTTCGCTCTTCGGCATTCTGGTCTATGTCGCCTTCCGTTACGAGTTCTCCTTCGCCGTGGGCGCCGTCCTGGCCGTCATCCACGACGTCCTGATGACGATCGGCCTCTATTGCATCTCCGGACGCCAGTTCAACGCCACCAGCGTCGCCGCCATCCTCACCATCATCGGCTTTTCCACCAACGATACCATCGTCATCTTCGACCGTATCCGCGAGAGCCTCAAGCTAGGGATTCGAGGCACCTTCAAAGAAGTGATGAACCTGTCCCTCAACCAAACCCTCAGCCGCACCATCATCACCTCCGGCACGGTCTTCCTGGCCACGACCTCGTTGGCTCTCTTCGGCGGCGGCGAAATCAACGACTTTGCCTTTGCCTTCCTTATCGGCATCGTCACCGGCACCTATTCCAGCATCTACATCGCCAGCGCCCTGGTGCTGTGGTGGCACAAAGGGCAGCGCCCCCTCATCGGCGCCGGCCAAATGGCCGCAGAAACCATCGCAGCCGCGCGCGGCCAACGCGGCGCCTCCCCCGCTGGTTGACCTGCAGACCCGGACCTTATGGGCGGGTCGAGGGGCGGCGACACTCGACACTCGACACTCGCCAACCGACCTGCTTCGATTGTGGCCCGATGTTGGGGCGGAATGTCTATGTTCGCGGTGGTTGACATTGCCTGGTGGCACTGGGTGGGTTTCCTGGCCTGTGTGGCGGTGTTCCTGGCCTTTGATTTGGGCGTGTTCCATCGCCGTGCCCGGGTGGTGAAGGTCCGGGAGGCCCTGGCGTGGACCGCCCTCTGGGTCGGCCTGGCCATGCTCTTTGGGCTGGCCCTGGGCGCGGTGCGCGGGCAAAAGGAGGCGCTCCAATTCTACACCGGCTATCTCATCGAATTCTCCCTCTCGATGGATAACGTCTTTGTCATCGCCCTCATCTTCAACTGGTTGAGTGTCCCCTTGGCGCTTCAGCACCGGGTCCTGTTTTGGGGCATCCTGGGCGCCATGCTCATGCGCGGCCTCCTGATCGCCTTGGGGGCCGTTCTCATAGCCCTGCTCCACTGGGTGCTCTACCTCCTGGGCGCCTTCGTCCTGTTCACCGGCCTTAGAATGATGTTTGCTAAAACCAGGATCGATCCCCAGAAAAACCGCGTCGTCCTCTTTGCGCGGCGCCTCTATCCTGTGACCCCGGGCTTCGAGGGGCAGAGATTTGCGACCCGCTGGCATGGCCGGCTGGCCCTTACACCCCTGGCGCTGGTCCTCTTGACCGTCGAAACCACCGACCTCATCTTCGCCATGGATTCTGTTCCCGCCGTCTTCGCCGTCACCACCAAGCCCTTCATCGTATTCACCTCCAACGTCTTCGCCATCCTCGGCCTGCGCTCCCTCTATTTTGTCCTCGCCGGCGCCCTCGGCTATTTCCGATACCTCAAGTCCGGCCTTTCTCTCGTCCTGGTCTTCATTGGAACCAAGATGCTCCTCGACCCCCACGACCTGCCGCCTCGTGGAATCCAAATCGAAATCCCTACTTCCGTCTCCCTGCTCGTCGTCGCCGCAATCGTCCTCCTCTCCGTCTTGTTCTCCATCCTCGCCGCCCACCGAGATAAAACTATTGAAAGACCCGCCCTTCCAAGGCAACAGTAATGCCGTGTCCAGTATGAGATTTCATTGGTCCCTGGCGCCTTCGCGGCCGGAGTTGGCCGGAGAGCTGGCCAGGAAGATCAACATCTCGCCCCTGCTGGCGCAATGCCTGTTGAACCGGGGGTTGGGCGAGCCGGCGGCGGCGCGTTCCTTCCTCCGGCCCCAGCTCAAACACCTGGCCGACCCCTTTGCCCTGCCGGACATGGCGGCGGCCGTGGACCGCTTGTTCCAGGCGCGCGAACGCGGCGAGCCGGTGGTGATCTTTGGCGATTACGACGTGGACGGCGTCACTTCGACCGCCCTGCTCATGGAGGTCCTGCAACCCCTGGGCTGGAAGGTCAATCCTTACCTCCCTCACCGCCTGGACGAGGGCTACGGCTTGAGCCTGGACGGCCTGGAAAACTGCACTCGGAAGTTCCCCGCCTCGCTGCTCCTGGCCCTGGATTGCGGCTCCACCGCCGTCGAGTCCATTGCCTGGTTGCGGCAACGCGGGGTCGATGTCATCGTGCTCGACCACCACCAGCCCGCCTCGCCCGCCCCTGCCGCCCTCGCCCTGGTCAATCCTCGCCTCCGCTCCCCATCCGCCCCGACCCCCTCTCCCCTGGACCGCCACTCCGATTTCACCGAACTCTGCTCTGTCGGCCTCGCCTTCAAGCTGGCCCATGCCCTCGTCAAGCGCGCCCGCGAATCCGGCCTGCCCGGCGTCGCCCATTTCGACCTGCGCCCCCTCCTGGACCTGGTCGCCCTCGGCACGATCGCCGACATCGTCCCCCTGACGGGCGAGAACCGCATCCTTGTCTGCGCCGGCCTCGAGCGCCTCAACGCGACGCAGCGCCCCGGCCTCATCGCCTTGAAGCAGACCGCCCAAACCCCCGCTCCCCTGGGCGCTTACGAAGTCGGTTTCCAACTCGCTCCCCGGCTCAATGCCGCAGGCCGGCTCGAGACCGCCCAGCAGGCCCTCCGCCTCCTTTTGGCGCGCGACCTGGCCGAAGCCATGCCCCTGGCTCAAGACCTCGATGCCTGCAACTCCGAACGCCAAAGAATTGAACGCCGCATCTCCCGGGAAGCCATCGCTGCCGTTCGCGCCAGGTTTAACGCCGACACCGACTTCGTTATCGTCGAGGGCTGCTCCTCTTGGCATATCGGCGTTGTCGGCATTGTGGCCTCGCGCGTCCTCCAGCAGTTCTACCGGCCCGCCATCATCCTCGGCGGCGAGGGCGTGGAATGGCGCGGCTCGGGACGGAGCATCGCCGGCTTCGACCTGGCTGCCGCCCTGCGCGGCTGCTCCGGCCTTCTCCTCCGCCACGGCGGCCACGCCGCCGCCGCCGGACTCTCCTTGCGGGCTGAAAACCTCGACCGGTTCCGCGCGCGCCTCAATGAACTCGCCCGGCAAATCCTCAGAATCGAGGATTTGACCCCCCCCTTGCGTCTGGATGCCCAGGTCGGCCTGGCGGACATCACCCCGGATTCGCTGGCCGAACTCGCCCTGCTCAGGCCCAACGGCCAGGGCAACCCATCCGTCCAATTCTCCGCCCACGGCCTCACCCTCAAAAGTCCTCCGCATCGGATGGGCGCCGAGAAGCAGCACCTCAAACTCCGGGTGACCGACGGACTCACCACTCACGAGGCGGTCTGGTGGGGCGCGGGCAACGAACCCCTCCCCACCCCCCCCTTTGACCTGGCCTTTAGCCCCCAAATCAACCAATACAATGGCCGCCGGCAACTCCAGTTGAAGGTCTTGGACTGGCGCCCCGCCCGATAGCTCCCCATCTTGTCAGCACCACCATATACCATATACGACGCTCTGCGGCAGGCCGATTTAGCCAGCGAGAAGGGCTATACCGGGGCTGTTTCCGGCGCTTCCCTCAACGCCATCAGTTTCTCGGCCTTTACTGGCAGAAGGGCGTATGTACGCCCGTCACGCCCGGAAAACTCGACCTCGAAGGCGCTGCCGTCATAAGTCATCACCACCGTGCCTACCTGGCCGCGGCCCAGTACCAGGGGCTCCCCGGTCAGGAAATGCCGGGCCGCGACATCTTCCAGCAGCGCCACGGCGTCATGCATGCGGATTTCGGCATTCATCGCTTCATACTATAAAGCAGGTTGTCAACCGTGGGAAGTCCTCGCCATTGCGGACGATCCAGACGCTCAAAACGGTGGCCGCTCCCCGTGCGGTGGTCAGTTCAAAGCGCAGTTCATAAACCTCGCCAAAGCCGTTGTTGCCGCGATGGACGGCTTCTCCAGAGCGGGCGGCGGCTCGTTTCAGGGCCGCTCGCAGCACCTCCGCATCGGCCAGCGTTATGCCCAGGACCGATCCGAAAACGCGAGCCTTGTGCCGTCCATGCCGGTGGTGTGGGTTGAGGGAGTAGTCCTCGACTTTCGTCCCCACGTCCGCCCGTTCACCGTTGGGTAGCTCCACGCCGCTGATGAAATCACTGTCCCCGGCCGAAGGCAATCGGAAACGCCTCCGTCCTCATTCCTGCCGCAGTGCCGGCACACGAAAAAACAGCCAATGCAGCCAATGGAGCACTTGCACACCCACCCCACATTATGCGAAACCTCTTCCGTATGAATGCGGCACAGCGCGCAGGAATTGAGAATTCCAGGTCCGACGGCTCGAGCTTCAGAGCCACTCTCGCCCCTAACGCACCCCCTCTGTCGCGCCTCCATTTCACGGAGCTTAGCCGGGGGTCGAAGCGCAGCGAGACCCCCGGACCAGCGGAATCGTACGTCCGCATCCCGGAGGGATGCCAGATGGCAACTCTCCCCCCTACCGCGGGTTTCTGGCACCCCGTTCCGGGGTGCGGCCCCTTGTCGTCGTGGACCGGGCGTCGCCGCTACGCAGCGACCCCCGGCTGTGGACCGCGGATCGTGGACTAGAAAATGACCTCCGCCCTTATCGTTGCTGCCGGCAAGGGGACCCGCATGGGAGCCGATGTGGACAAGCTTTTCATCCCATTGAACGGATGCCCTCTGGCGGCCCACACCTGGCGCGGCTTCGATCACGCCCCCTGCATCGATCACATCGTTATCGTCGTTCGAGACGGAATGCAGAGCGCCTTCGCGGAACTCGCCAAAGAGCACGCGTTCACCAAACCATTCCGGCTGGTCGCAGGCGGCAAGGAGCGCCAGGACTCCGTTTGGAACGGCCTCGAGGCACTGCCCCCAGAGGCGGACATTGTTGCCGTCCAGGATGCGGCCCGGCCCTGCACCGGCGCCGACCTCATTGCCGCCACGATTGAAGCCGCCCGCCGATTTGGTGCCGCCGTGGCCGCCCAGCCCGTGGCCGACACCGTCAAAGAATCGCCCGACGGGCAGTTCATCGAACGCACACTGGATCGCTCCCGCCTTTGGGCCGTCCAAACACCCCAGACCTTCCGCGTCGAACTCATCCGGCGCGCCCTCGCCCACGTCCGGCAGCGCCGCCTCCTGGTCACGGACGACACTGCCGCCTGCGAGCTTATCGGCCAACCGGTCAAACTCGTCGTCAGCCACCTGCCCAATCCCAAAGTTACACGCCCGGACGACCTGCCCTACGTGGAATGGCTCTTGAACCAGGCGACTTGACAAAACCCATTACTGGCTGATGGTAGGCATAACGTAATCCTGCAGCAGAGAATTGCGGGAATCGTTAGCCCGAAGCCAGACCATTCGGATCAAGACATGAGTTGTGCCTCTACGGAACGGATCACACCGGACACGACGCGCCTGGTTCAGGAGCGCCTCAAACGGTCAGCCGATTTCCGGGCCACCGGCGATTTCCACCAACTCTCTTTCCAGGCAATGAGCACCCTCTGCCGGGTCAATTTCCGCACGCCGGACAGCGCCCTGGCCAGGCGCCTTCAAAACGAGGTCCTCGAATGGGTCGGATGGTTCGAGGCCCGCTACTCGCGGTTCATTGCCGAGAGCCTCATCAGCCGCATAAACGACGCCGCAGGCAAACACTGGGTCGAAATCGATGCGGAAACCGATGCCCTCTTTCGTTTCTGCCAGGACATGTTCCTCTTCACTCAGGGAGTTTTTGATCCGACCGCCCTGCCCCTGCTGCGTTTGTGGAACTGGAAGGCAAGGCCCCCGGTCGTGCCGGCCCCCGCCGCTGTCCAAGCCGCCCGCCAATCGGTGGGTTGGGGCAAGGTCCAGCGGCGACCCGGAGCGGTTTTCCTCCCGGAGCGGGGCATGGGCCTGGACCTCGGCGGCGTCGGCAAGGAATATGCCGTGGACCGCGCCCTCTGGCTTGTCTTGGAGGCTGGGGTCCAGGATGTGCTCGTGGACTTCGGACAGGACGTCCGCGTCCACGGCAGGCCCCCCAGCGGAGAGGCCTGGCACATCGGCCTTCAGGACCCCAAGGACCTCGCCCGCTGCTGGACCGGCGTGGCCGTCACCAACCATGCCGTGGCCACCTCCGGCGATGTCGCCCGGTTCTTCGTCCACAACGGCCGCCGCTACGGCCACATCCTGGACCCACGCACCGGCTGCCCGGTCGACAACGGCAGCCTTTCCGTCTCCGTTATCGCTTCCCATTGCACCGTCGCCGGCGTCCTTTCCACCACCGCCTTTGTCCTCGGACCCGTCGAGGGCATCCAGCTCATCAGCCGTTGTCCGGGCGCCGAAGGCTGTGTCATTACCAACAGCGCCCGCCATCAAACTCGAGGGTTCTATGCCTACACTACGTCTTGATTTGCTTGCCTTGATGGCAAGCCTCTGCAGCTTGCTCGGCTCGAACGCGGGCGCCGGCGGCCTCAAAACGGGCGACACCTTCCCCGACCTCCAAGCCGCCGGCCTGGAAGGGCATTGCCCGGCCGACCTCAAAGGCAAAACCGTCCTGGTGGACTTTTGGGCCTCCTGGTGCGGACCCTGCAAACAGTCGTTCCCCGTCATGGAAGAATTGCACAAACAATACGGTCCCCGCGGGTTGGTCATCATCGCCATAAGCGTGGACCAGAACAAGAGAGACATGGCGGATTTCCTGAAGAAAAACCCCGTCTCCTTTGCCGTGCTCCGCGATGCCGCCCAGAAACTAGTGGCCCGGGTGGACGTCGCCGCCATGCCCAGTTCGTTTCTCCTGGATGGCCAGGGCAAAGTCCGCTTCATCCATACCGGCTTTCACGGAGCCGAGACTCGCAAAGAATACGAGCGGCAAATCGAATCCCTGCTCGGCAAATGAGAATGAAATTCATCCTCCTGCTGGCGCTGGCAAGCGGCTGCATCCCCATGACCGGGTGCCAGCATGTGAAACCCTGGCAACGCGGCGCGCTGGCCGATCCCATCATGACCGCCGACCTCGACCCTGTGGGGACCCAGCAGGCTGAACACGTCTTCTTCTCCCGCGAGGCCGCCTCTGGCGGCCGCGGCGTCGGCGGCGGTGGCTGCGGATGCAACTGAAGCCCAATAGGTTTTCGATGAATCGAGCCGGCACCCAGGCTTTGAAACCCGAGCCCCAACCGGCGGAGCCGGGATGCCAACACCCCGCCGCAGCCTTGGCTCTGGCCGCCGCTCTTTACCTCATGCAGCTCAACCGGGCGGCGAGCCAGGACCACTTCGATTACCGCTTCGAGAATTACCAGGAAGACAACGGACGCATGGGCGTCCAAACTCAGACCTGGTTGTTCGAAAAGACGGTCAAGCCGTGGCTCACCCTCAGGGGCCAGGTCGTCTATGACGCCATCTCAGGCAACACCCCGATCGGCTCCCCGCCGCCCTCACAGATCAAGAGCCCTTTCCCCCTGCCGCCGCCCCTGAGCACCAGCGTCCCAACCGCGTTCCTGCGGGACAACCGTTGGGCGGGAGAGTTCGAGGCCGCCTTGAACTACGGCCCGCATCACCTCACCCCGCAGTTCTCCTACAGCTCGGAGCACGACTATCTCTCCTACGGCGCCGCTTTGAATTACTCGCTCGACCTCAACGAGAAGAACACATCGCTGAACCTGGGCTGGGCCCACGACTGGGACAGCATCCTTCCCAACGGCGCAACCTACATCTTCACAAAACAGCACAAAAACACCGACGACATCCTCATCGGCGCCAGCCAATTGCTCGGCCCAAACACCGTCCTGACCTTCGACTTCACCTTTCGCAACAGCTCAGGCTACTTGAGCGACCCCTACCGAGGCGTGCTCTTTGACGACTACCCTCAAGGCGACCCCAATCACCCAAGCCTCTTTGCGGAAAGACGCCCCGACTATCGCGAGTGCTACATCGCCTACGCCTCGGTCATGCAATACATCAAGGCCCTGCGCGGCAGCGCCGAAGGTTCCTACCGCTTCTATGCCGACACCTTTGGCATCTTCGCCCACACCGTCGGCGTTGCCTGGCACCAGAAAATCGGCCCGCGCCTCGTCATCTCACCCCTGTTCCGATACTATGAACAAAGCGCCGCCGACTTCTATGGCACGCAATTCGCCGGCGACCCTTCCAACCCCTACGACACCACCCGCATCCCAGCCTACTACTCGGCGGACTATCGGCTTTCACACATGGAAACCTTCACCTATGGCGCGGAGGTCAGCGCGCGTGTCCTGTCCTGGCTCACCCTCAACCTGGGCTTCAAACGCTACGAAATGATGGGCCTGGACGGCGTCACCTCCCCCGGCGCATACGCCCGCGCCAGCATCCTGACCGTCGGGTCGCGGGTGTGGTTCTAAAACAGAGACAACATCAAATACACCATGACATGAACACTCAAAAGGTCCCTGCTTTACTGTTGGCCATTGCGTTGCAAGTCCTGCCGGTCTGCCGCGTGGCCTTTGTAAATCCAGCGGTTGCCCCCTCCGGGTTTGCCTTCGTCCTGCGATGGCTCGCCGCGGCTACCGTCTCCCTCGGCGCCTTCCACGCCGTCTCCGGCGCCTCCGTGCCAGCCAAGATTACCGGTGTCTCCAACAACAACCCCCTCGGCCCCGTTTCCCTCATCGCCACCGGCCGGGTCGGCTCCGCCTTCAGCTATCGGATTGATGTGACCGGCGCGGGAATGGACAGCAACAATGCCTACTGGAATGCCGTGCCGCTGCCGCCCGGCTTGACGATTAATACAAACCTCGGCGGAAACGGCTTTATCACCGGCACCCCGACTGTCGCCGGAACCAACCAGGTCGCCCTGACCGCCGGCAACGCAACCCCCAACACCGGTGGTGTCACCCACACGAACGTCACGTTTGCAATTCAAGCTGCGCCAGAGTCGCCTCCTATGATTGTGGGCCCGCCGATGAGCCAGACCGTCCAGGCTGGCGCCAACGTCTCCTTCTCCGTGTTCGCAACCGGCACCAGCCTTGACTACCGCTGGGTTTTTGCCGAAACCAATCTTCTCGGCGCCACCAACTCCACCTTGCTGTTGACCAACGTCCAGCCCGCCCAGTCGGGCTCCTATACGGTGTTCGTGACCAATTCAGCCGGCTCCTCTTCCGCCTCAGCCACCCTCACGGTCAACCCCCCTCTCCTCCTGGCCAACCCCCGCTGGGCCAACGGCTCCTTTGCGTTTGATGTCACCGGCCCGGCCCAAACCAACTTCGTCATCTTGACGTTCACCAACCTGGCCTTGATTTCCGCCAACCCGGTCGGCTGGACCCCAATCCTGACCAACTTCACCGCCGATGGCACGCTCCATTTCACAAATTCAACCCCTCCGCCCGGCATGGCATTCTACAGGGCCACATTGGGGCCGTAGCCCGAACGTTTCCCAGTGCCAAGCCATTGTGGGGACGACGCAAGGAGTCCCTCACTGGTCCTTGGGGGCACCGAGAGCCTGCCGCCCTGGGAGGACATCAATGCCCCCTCTAACGGGGGGGAGTGCAATTTCCGGCTTGCCAGCCGTCCGGGAAAGCGTAAAAGGAGAGCATACGAAGGTCCGTTGGCGATTCTCTATATGAGTTATCAGGACAAATTGCCCGCTGTGAACGTTGGTCAGGCAGCAATGCCCGTATCGTACCCGATGCCGCGGCCAGTTGCGCCGCACTCGGTGAACCATCGGGTTGTGCCCGGCAGGGTTGCAGGCGCGCCACGTTGCGCGCTGTTCGACAAAGTCCGGGGATTCGAGAGCGCCGATCAGTTGCGGGCCCTGGGCCTGTATCCCTATTTTCGGGTCATCTCCTCGGCCCAGGACACCGAGGTGCTCATCGCTGGCAAGAAGGTCCTCATGTTGGGCTCCAACAGCTACCTGGGCCTGACCAATCATCCGAAGATCAAGGAGGCGGCCCGCAACGCCGTCGAGAAGTACGGCACCGGCTGCGCCGGGTCGCGTTTCCTCAACGGCACCCTGGAAATTCACCTCGAACTGGAGCGTGAATTGGCCCAACTGGTCCACAAAGAGGCCGTCCTCCTCTACTCCACCGGTTTCCAAGTCAACCTCGGCGTCATCAGCGCCCTGGTCGGCAAAGGGGAATTTGTGCTGGGCGACAAGAGCAATCACGCCAGCATCGTTGAAGGCTGCCTGCTCTCGCAGGGCAGATTCCTCCGCTTCCCGCACCGGGATATGGAGACCCTCGAGAGCCGCCTGCGGGACATCGATCCCGACTCGGGCAAACTCATCGTGGTGGATGGCGTTTTCAGCATGGAAGGGGACATCATCCCGTTGCCGGAGCTTTGCCGCATCGCCGCGCGTTACGGGGCGGCCGTAATGGTCGATGACGCGCACGCCATTGGCGTGCTGGGCAAGAACGGCTCCGGCACCGCCAGTCATTTTGGAATGACCGATCAGGTCCAACTCATCATGGGCACCTTCAGCAAGTCCCTGGCCAGCCTTGGCGGTTTCATCGGTTCGGACGCAGAGACCATAGATTATCTCAAGCACCACTCCAGGCCCTTGATCTTCAGCGCCAGCATGTCCCCATCCAACGCGGCGGCCGTCCTCGAGGCCCTCCGAATCATGACCAAGGAACCGGAACGCATCGCGCGGCTTTGGCACAACACCGCCCGCATGAAAGAGGGCCTCACCCGGCTGGGCTTTAATATCGGCGCCTCCCAAACCCCCATCTTGCCCCTGTATTGCCACGACTTGCTGGTCGCCTTCAAACTATGCAAACGCCTCCAGGAGGAAGCCGTCTTTGTTAATCCCGTCGTTTCCCCGGCTGTGGCCCCAGGCCAGGAGTTGATTCGCATCAGCCTGATGGCAACCCATACTGACCGGCAAATCGATTTCGCTTTGGACAAGCTCGGAAAAGTAGGCAAAGAGCTCGGCTTGATCTGAACGGATTGAAGATACTGCTCACAGGCGCCAACGGCTTTGTCGGCAGTCATGTCCTGGACAAACTCCGCGCACTCGGAGTGCCCACCGCCATTCTCCTGCGCTCAACCAGCAACCTCCGTTTCATCCAAACTCACCTCTCCTGGGCCGAGGCCAGGCCCGGCTCGATCTCCGACCCGCCAAGCCTCCGGCAAGCCATGGCCGGCATCACGCACGTCATCCACTGCGCCGGCTGCACCCGGGCCCTGCGCATCCCCGAGTTCTACGAGGTCAACCGTGACGGCACCCGCAATGTCATCCAGGCGGCCAGCGCCCAACCAGGCATCCGGCGTGTCGTCCATATCTCCAGTCAGGCCGCCAGCGGTCCCGCCATGCCCCGCCATCCGGCCCTCGAACAAGACGCCCCGCACCCGGTTTCCGAATACGGCAAGAGCAAGTTGGCCGGAGAAATGGAGGTGCTCGCCCACTGCCGCCCGGAGTTTGTCATACTCCGCCCCCCCGGGGTTTACGGCCCGCGCGACGTGGAATTCCTGCGGCTTTTCAAGGCGGTCCAAGCCCACCTGCTGCCAAGGCCGGGGCCGCAGGCCCTGAGCCTGGTGTTCGTCCAGGACCTGGCCCAGGCCATCGTGACCTGCCTGGACCATCCGGCGGCAGCGCGGAAGACCTACTTTGCGGCCTGCCCCGAAATCGTGACCGCCCGCTCGATGGCCCGTGAAATCGCAATCCAAATGGGCGTCTGGACCGTTCCGTTGCCGCTCCCGGCTCTGATGCTCTGGCCCTTGTGCCTGGGACAGCAAATCATGTCGCGTCTGACGGGCAGGGCAAGCGTCCTCGACCTGCAGAAGTTTGCAGAACTGCGCGCCCCAGGCTGGGTCTGCAACCCGGGCCTGCTCGAGCGTGAAACCGGCTGCGCCTGCCCGACCACTCTCAAGCCCGGCATCGGCCAGACCCTCCGGTGGTATCGGCAAGAGCGATGGATTTGACACAATGAACCGCTACACCTTTGTTGATTATGCCACCCAGGCATACTCGGCCCTGGTGGCGCTCCTCATCCTGGTTTTCCATAACCAGACCGTTCCGGCCTGGCCGTGGCTCCTGGCTGCGCACGCCTTGGGACTGGCGGCCGTCCATTGGCTGGTCCAGCCTCATGGCCGCGGCCCTTTGGCCCCGGCGCTGGGCTTTCTCCGGCATTTCTACCCGGTCCTGATCTACCTGTGGTTCTTCTGCGAAACCGGGTGGCTGAACCGGATGTTCTGCCCCGGGTATCTCGACCCGGCGGCCATCCGGCGCGACCAGGCGCTCTTTGGCTGCCAGCCCAGCATCCTGTTCATGGAGAAGCTGCCGTGGCTGGCAGTCAGTGAACTCTTTTATGCGGCCTATTTCTCCTATTACCTGATGATCGTCGGCGTGGGGTTGGCCCTCTTCCTGCGCAGCCGCCGGCAGTTTTTCCACTATCTCTCCGTCGTGTCGTTCCTCTTTTACGTCTGCTACCTGATTTACATCTTCCTGCCCATCATCGGCCCCCGCCTTTTTATGGGGCCGGTCGGCGGCTACACCCTGCCGGATGAGGTCTGGCGCCTGGCGCCGGTGCACGACTATCCTCTGGCGGTCCAAAGGGGCGTTTTCTTCAAAATCATGGGATGGATTTACCGAATCTTCGAAGCCCCGGGTTCAGCCCTGCCCAGCAGCCATGTGGCCGTGGCGTGGTGTACGGTCTGTTTCTCATTCCGCTACCTGAAACCCATCTGCTACGCCCACTTCGTCCTGGCGTTCCTCCTCACACTCTCGACCATTTATTGCCGCTATCACTACTGCGTCGACGTCCTGGCCGGCCTGCTGGCCTTTGCCCTCCTCGTCCCTCTGGGCAATTGGCTCTACTTCAAGTTTACCCCCCTTAACGCCTCCCCCGACAGTAGCGGTAAGGATGTTCGGCTCCTGGCGACTATCGCTTCTGACCGCGCAGGTTCCCGTAAACAGCATGAATGACTTCGGCGCCTGCGGGGATGTCAACGGTCTTGCCCTCGTCGGCTTCGATCACGAGCGGCGCGCCGTCAACGCGCAATTCGACACGCAGCATCTTGCCGATCATCGGGGCAGGATCGAGGCCAACCAGCGCGTTGGCAGCCTTGACGCTGGTTTCGTCGTTCGCCAGCATCGCTGAAATCTTCGCTGTCACGTCCACGACATCGCTGTTTGGCTCCAGCGCCGGGAAATCGCCGTAAACTGCCCGGACGACCTCGGCGCCAGCCGGGATTTCCAGGGTCCCCCCTTCGGTGGTTTCATTGGTGTGGTGCTCGCCGTCGAGTTCGAACTCGACGCGCAGCCGTTTGACCACTCCCGAGGCCGGGTCTTCCCCAAAAACGTGGTTGCCTGGGGCAAGCGAGTTCGTGCCGCCGGCGACCAATGCCTTAACCACAGCCGTGACGTCGGCCTGTCCGGGCAGCACACCCTGCACGGCCCGGGCCGCCTTGGCGCCGGTCAACGCCCCCGGTTGGTTGGTCTCTTCCGCGAGGTCCCGGCGAAGCACGCCAATCTGGCCGCGCAACCGCAGCAACTCCGAGTGTTCCGCGGCCGAGAGGCCCGCAGCCGTCGAAATCGAACGGGCTTCCTCCGCCGGCGCCGCGGCCACGTGGCGGTTTGACCATTCGACGATCTGTTGCTCGATCCGGCTGCGTTCGGAATTCAACTGGCGGAGCGTGCTGTGACGCACCATGAAGACCGTCGCGGCCGCCAGCACCGCGAAGGAAAGCAGAATACGAAAAAAAATCATGCGGTTGTTCATGCCGGCCTCCCAGGCTTGTCAGTCGCGGTTGAGGTCCGCGCCCAAGTCCACCTCCTGAGGGCCGTTCCTGCCCACCACCAGGCGCCATTCCGCGCCGGCGCGGCGCGCGCGAAGGGCCACACGATCCAGCGAGTCCTCGCGCGACATCTCGATGATCTCCGCGGTGTCGCCGTCCGGCAGGGGCACTTGTCGAACCACTCGGAACTCCATGTCCAGTGCCCCGGGCCGGGCTGCGTCCGCGGCGACATTGGCCAGTTCATGCGCCATGACCTCCTTTTGTTGCTGCGCCCCCTCCGCGGACCAATCGGCCAGTTCCATAAGCCGGTTGGTATCCCCTCTGGCCACGGCCCAGAACATGGTCTGGAACAAGGCTTCGGTGGTGGCGGAGCCGACGTCGCGGGCGTCGCGCGCGGAGATGAATCCCGGCCGCCGAGCGCCCTGGCCGCCGCCGGCAGTCGCGAGCCGGGCCGCGCGCGCTTTTTCCAACTGGGCGCGCAGGGCTGCCACCTCGGTCCGCAGCCGCTCGAGGTCGGCGCGCTCGTCCGGCGCCCGTTCCGTTTTCGCATCCGCCTGGGCCTGGGCCGTCTGGACATTCGCCTCCAGGCGCAGTTGCTCCAGGGCGGCGGCCCGGTCCCGGTTGTCCAAGCGGGTTCGGGCGATGGCGTGTTCCTGCCAGACCAGGGGGGCCGTTAGCGCAACCGCGACGGCGGCCACCACGGCGACCTTCGTTTTCAAGTGCATCATAAGCTCAACCAGGGTCAAGGTTCCCGCCCCGGCGCAGGCTGCCGCGCCCGCGGTGGCGAGAGCGCCGGTGGTGACGATCAGGGCGGTCCCGGCCGGGGCGGCGGTGACGCTGTGGGCGCCGAGGAGCCCCGCCAACGCGGCCGTGCTGGACGTCACGCCGCGGCGGCCCAGCCAGACCCGCAGCCTCTCCAGCGCCCGGCTCACGCGTTTCTGGGCGGCATCGTCGCTGACGCCGAGCACGTCGCCCACCGTGTGCAAGTCCCGCCGTTCGTAAAACCGGAGCAGTATGGCCCGCCGGTCGGCCTCGCCGAGCGCGTTCACCGCGTCATCCAACAGGGGGGCGAGCGACGACCAATCCGGGGAGGAGTCCTGTTCAAGCGCATGCATAGCGGCGGCCAATTGTTCCCGGGCGTACCGGCGCCGTTCGCGGCGCAGGGCGGCAGCGGCGGCGTAGCAGGTGTGCCGGTGCAGCCAGCCGGCGAGCGAGCCTTCCGCCCGGAGGGCGCGGGCCTTTCGCGCCAGGTCAACAAACACCGTCTGCGCCACCTCCGTCGCCAGGCCGCCGTTGCCGGCCACCTTGCGCAGGGCTACTGAATAGACGAAGTCGATGTGCCGGGCCACCAGTTCCGCAAAGGCCTCCTCGGACCCATGCTCGGCCCAGGCCCGCAACAAATCGATGGCAGCGTTCGTCATTTCCCCCTTAACATGCCGCAACCGGCGGAAATCCGACACTCATTTTGGGACACTGCACGTGCCCGGCGCGTTGGTCTTCACGCTGGCCGACGCAACGGCGCACTGGAACGGTCCCCGATCCTCTTTCGCCGCGTGACACCACTATTCCAGCGCTGTCGGATCTTGCGGAGCTTATGCGCCGCCATACGCTGATCGCACGCCCCACCAACCGCCTGATTGCTCCCTCTGCCGCGGAGACCGCCGCCACGCCCGCGGTTCCGGCTTCCGGCCAGGAAGTGGCCAACCGCAACCTCGGGCCGGTCCAGGTGCTAATCCTCACCGCCGGCAAGGTCCTGGAATGGACACAAACGGATGCGAAGCGGCGAAGCTGCACCCTCAAGGCGGGCCTCATGCCGGGCCAGACCTTTATCCTCAATCCGGGAGACAAAGTCCGTTTCGCTTACGAGGAAGCGTCAGTCTGGTCGTGGAAGGGGTTCTGAGCCAGAATTGAGACGCCTGTCTTTTTTTATTTTTTCTCCCTTGACAAAAAAGACAAAAGTCTAGATAATGGGGTTCAGTCTGGGGACGGGTGCGGAATTTCCCGTCCCTCTGCAGGAGCATTTTTATGGGAACATTTCGTTTGCCGCCGGCGGAGCGAGACGTGCTGGCCTGCGTTTATCGGCTGCCTGAGGCCACGGCGCGTCAGATCCGGGAGAGCCTCCACAGCTATCGGCCCATGGCCCATGGCTCGGTGCTCACGTTGTTAAAGCGCCTGGAGGCCAAGCGGTTGCTCGCGAGGAAGAAGGGCCCGGTGGGCAAGGCCTTTGTCTATCACGCCACTCGACCCCGGAAATCCACGTTCACCCATTTGCTCGCTGACCTCGTGCATCGGGTATTCCAGGGGGACCCCGTTT
>Ga0181524_10001938_pt1 | contig 22503 bp, 20 predicted proteins | sample PEATcosm2014_Bin_34_FD_119761 | JGI IMG/M metagenome (GOLD analysis project Ga0181524, IMG submission 119761) | Peatland microbial communities from MTU Mesocosm Facility, Houghton, MI, USA - PEATcosm2014_Bin05_60_metaG | ecosystem: Environmental > Terrestrial > Soil > Wetlands > Peat | place... | reverse complement strand
TCGATCCACACGACGTCGGCGCCGCCCTCGCGAAGCCCTTCGATCTGCTCGACGAAGATTTCGACCGCCTCGTCTTCGGTGAGCGGGCCGAGCGGCGCCAGAAGGTCGCCGGTCGGCCCGACCGAGCCGGCCACCACGACGGGCCGCCCGGCGCTCTTCGCCACCGCGCGCGCGTTCTCGGCCGCCAGTCGATTGAGTTCGCGGGTTCTTCCCTCGAGCCCGTGCAGCGCCAGGCGGCGGCGGTTGCCGCCGAAACTGTTGGTCAGGACGATGTCCGCGCCCGCCTCGACGAAGCTTTGGTGCAGCGCCCGGATCGCCTCGGGACGGGTGGCGTTCCACAATTCGGGATTGTCGCCCGAGGTGAGCCCGGCCTCGAACAGGTTCGTCCCCATCGCGCCGTCGGCGAGCAGCGGACGACCCTCGGCGAGCAGAGTCTCGAGCATGAATTCCTCGTGGAGGGCGGCGCGAAGGCGCCGCGACGGGCTGACTTAGGCGCGGGGCGCGCCCGTGACAAGGCGCGGCGGCGCACTGCGGGTGAGCGGCTTGCGCCCGGCGTTTCGACCCTGCCGACAAATCATTTGCGAACGTGGGCCTTCGCGACATCCTTTATGGATATTCATCGAAGCGCCGCTCTCTTGGCGTAGAATGCAACTCGACGCGGCAACAATTCGCGCCGAGCGCGATTTTGTTTTTCGTCTCTACAAGGGTCGTGAAATCTCGCGGAACGGCCGAGAATCCGTTGGCGAAGGCTTAGCGAAGCCTGCCGGAGCGGGCGGGGAAGCTCGCCCAAATTCGAGGGAAATTTACCCAGCGCGTCGACGTCCGCGCGGACGCCGAGCCGGAGGATGGCGCTCGGCGCCGCCTTGATTTGAGCCTTGTGTTCCGATATTCCCACTAGGATCGATTACCGGCCGACGACTTGGCCCCGTATCTCGCGATGCGTGCCGACGAAACTAGCTGCATCGATATTCGCGCCGGCGCCGGCGCGCCAACGCGTATCGACTCTCTCATATACGGAACTCTCCGATGGCTACGGGTACGGTGAAGTGGTTCAACGCCACCAAAGGATACGGCTTCATTCAGCCTGACGACGGCGGCAAGGACGTTTTCGTCCACATCAGCGCGGTCGAGCGCGCAGGGCTGCGCGAGCTCAACGAAGGCCAGAAAGTCTCTTACGAGATCGTCGCGGACAAGCGCACCGGCAAGTCCTCGGCCGGCAATCTCAGCGTCGCCTGACGACCTGCCCCGTTTGCGCGGCGGGTCCGGCGCGAAGCCCCGGCGACGAGTCCGGGGCGTGAGCGCGTTGTGACGCCTGAACGGCGGCGCGGCGGCGCCGTGAGGGGAGGACGAATGTCGAGGGAGACGCGCGCCGGCGAGACGTTTCTCGGGCTGGACGTCGGCACCTCGTCGGTCAAGGCCCTGTTGATCGACGTCGATCAGCGGATCGTCGCCGACGTCTCGACGCCGCTGTCGCTGTCGCGGCCGCATCCGCTGTGGAGCGAGCAGAACCCCGAGGACTGGGTCGAAGGGGTCGAGGCCGCCGTCGCCGCTGTGCGCCGTCACGCCCCGGCGGCGTTCGCGCGCCTCGCCGGGATCGGCCTTTCCGGGCAAATGCACGGCGCGACGTTTCTCGACGCCGCCGATGCGCCGTTGCGGCCGGCGATCCTGTGGAACGACGGGCGCGCCTTCGCCGAATGCGCCGAGCTCGAACGCCGCGCGCCGCATTTTCGCGCGCTCGCCGGCAATATCGCGATGCCGGGCTTCACCGCGCCCAAGGTCCTCTGGGTCGCCGCGCACGAGCCGCAGGTCTTCGCCGCGACCGCTCGCGTGCTGCTGCCCAAGGATTTCGTGCGCCTTCGCCTCACCGGCGAGGCGGTCTCCGACATGTCGGACGCCTCGGGCACGCTGTGGCTCGACATCGCCAATCGGCGCTGGGACGACGAGCTTCTCGCCGCCAGCGGGCTCAAGCGCTCGCATATGCCGCGCCTGGTCGAGGGCTCGGCGGTTTCGGCCGTTCTTTCGCCGCGCGTCGCGAGCGCCTGGGGCCTCGAGGGACGACGCATTCCGATCGCCGGCGGCGGCGGCGACAACGCCGCCTCCGCGGTCGGCGTCGGCGCGATCCAGCCGGGCGCCGGCTTCGTTTCGCTCGGCACCTCGGGCGTGATCTTTTCGGCGACCGATCGTTTCGTCAGCCTGCCCGAGCGCACCCTGCACGCGTTCTGCCACGCGCTCCCCGGGCGCTGGCACGCCATGGCGGTGATGCTGTCGGCGGCGTCCGCGCTGAGCTGGATGGCGGGCGTGTTGGGGCGCGCCGGCGACATCGGCGGCTGCATCGACGCCGCGGAACGCTTCGCGCGTTCGCCGGACGCCGTCGCCGCGGCGCCGGTCTTCCTGCCCTATCTCAGCGGCGAACGCACGCCGCACAACGACGCCGCGGCGACGGGGATGTTCGCCGGCCTGCGGGCCGAGCACGGCGCGGACGCGCTGATCTATGCGGTGCTCGAGGGCGTCGCTTTCGGCTTCGCCGACGGCGTCGACGTGCTCGCCGAAGCCGGCGCCCGCCCGCGCGAGCCGATGCTGGTGGGCGGGGGCGCGCGTTCCGGTTTCTGGGGCCAGACGATCGCCGACGTCACCGGCTTGACCATCGACCTCGCCGCCGGGGCGGAGGCGGGCGCGGCGTTCGGCGCGGCGCGGCTGGCGATGTTGGCGGCGGGGGCCGGCGACGAGGAAGCCGTCTGCCGCCGCCCGCCGATTGCGCGGCAATTCGTTCCCAGCGCGGCGCGCTCCGCGCTGCACGCCCCGCGCCTGCGCCGGTTTCGCGCCCTCTATGCGGCGGAGAAAGCGGCGCGCGGCGGCGAGTCCCGCGCGATGTGACGGTTGAACTTAACGTTTCCTGAAGGCCCGCCGCCTAGGCTGCCTCATCGTCTTCGATCGATGAGGAGAGCGAGTCATGGCTGTCTTGGCCTGGCTGTGGGCGGGGGTTCTCGACCGCTTGGATCAGACCTTCGGGGCGACGGCGCCTTACGGCGCGCCGGCGATGGCCGGCGCCCTCGTGTGCTCGTTCGCGTATTACGTCTGGCGCCGGCGCGCGCGCGGACGTTCCGTCAGCGTGAGACTTTTCCTGCGCTGGCTGTTCGCGGGGCGCATCGTGTGGAACCCCTCCTCGCTCGTCGACATGCGCATGTGGGTCCTCAACGGGCTGGCGCTCGCCTGGGGTTACGGCTTTCTCGCGGTCGGCGCCGTCTTCTGCCGCGACGCGGTCGTCGGCGGCCTGACGGGCGCGTTCGGCCCGCATCAGGCGACGGTGTGGCCGGCGTGGACGGTGCTGTCGATGGCGACGCTGTTCGAATTGCTCGCCTACGAGCTCGCCTATTGGTTCGGCCACTACCTCTTCCACCGCGTTCCCGCGCTGTGGGAGTTCCACAAGGTGCACCATTCGGCCGAGGTGATGACGACCTTCACCGAGCTGCGCCAGCACCCGGTCGAAATCCTCGCCTTCATGAACCTGATCGCCATCGCCACCGGCACGGTGTTCGGCGTGATGACCTACGCCTTCGGGCCCGGCGTGCAGCCCTTCACCCTGCTCAACGGCAACGTCCTCTTGATGACGTTCCTCGTCACCTACGGCCATCTGCGCCACAGCCACATGTGGATCGCCTTCACCGGCCTCGCCGGCAGGATCCTGCAGAGCCCGGCGCATCACCAGCTCCATCATTCCGACAACCCCGCGCACTGGGACAAGAACCTCGGCTTCGCGCTGGCGCTGTGGGACTGGGCGTTCGGAACGCTGTATATTCCGCAGCCGACCCGCGAGGCCATCCGCTTCGGCGTCGGCCCGACGCAGGGCGAATTCAGCACCGTGACGCGCAATTATCTGCTGCCGTTCGTCCGCTTCGGCGAACACGTCGCCAAAGCGGCGCGCCATCTCCTTCCCGCGCCGCGCGGCGCGATCGGGGCCGATGCCCGGAGGTAGCGCGGCCAACAGCATTTTGTTGACGCGCCGGACGGCTGGCGTCTCTAAGCTCGGATGACGAATCATCCGGGTTTGGAGACGACCTATGCCGGGCGAAAGCGCCGCGCGCCGGCGGGGGCTTCTCCTCGTCTTCGCCGCCACGGTCCTATGGAGCCTGGCCGGCTATTTCGCCCGGCTGATCGCCCATCTCGATCTGTGGACGGTGCTCTACGGCCGCGCCGGCTTCGGCGGCCTGTGCATCGCCGTTTGGGCGATCGTCGAACAGCGGCGCGGCCGCCTCGGGCCGCGATTCGGCTTCGGCCCGCTGTCGCCGCTGATCGTCGTGCTGTCCGCCACCGCCATCTCCTCCTATGTCGCGGCGGTGATGACGACGACGGTGGCCGACGTTCTCGTCATCTACGCCACCATGCCCTTCGTCGCCGCGGGCATGGCGCTCGTCATCAACGGCGAGCGCGTTTCGCGCCGCACCCTCGTCGCGGCCGGCGTCGCGATGATCGGCGTCGTCCTGATGGTCGCGAGCGGGCTGGGCTCGGGGCGCCTGCTCGGGCAGGCCCTGTCGCTGCTGATGACGGCGACGTTCTCGCTGATGGTGGTGCTGCAACGGCGCGACCCGGCGATGTCGATGACCTCGATCAACGCGACGGCCGCGTTCGTCGCGGCGACCTTCGGCTGGGGCTTTTCGCCCCATCCCGCGCTCAGCGGCCAGGACATCGCCATCCTGTTCGTCTTCGGCCTGACGACGGTCTGCGTCGCCTTCGTCATGTTCATGGAGGGCGCCAAGCTGGTGCCCTCGGCGGAAGCGGGCTTGATCGGCATGCTCGACGTGGCGCTCGGCCCGCTCTGGGTGTTTCTCGCCTTCGGCGAAAATCCGGGCCTCGCCACGCTGATCGGCGGCGCCTTCGTCATCGCCGCGGTGATCTGGCGCGTGATCCCGGAAATCCGCGGCGCGCCGCCGGCCGACGAGGTGACGAGCGCCTCCTGGCCGCTATAAGATCGCCGGCGATCGGACCTGCGAGGCGACATGGCCGGGGACAAATTCGCGCTCGTCACGGGCGCGGGACGCGGAATCGGGCGCGCTGCGGCCCTGGCGCTCGCCCGGGCGGGCTGGCATGTCGCGCTCGCGGGCCGCAGCCTGGAGCCGCTCGCCGCCGTCGGGCGCGAAATCGAGGCGCTGGGGCGGCGCGCGCTCGCCCACCCTTGCGACGTCGCCGATCCCGTCGCGGTAAGAGCGCTGTTCGCCGCGCTGGAGCGGGAATTCGGCCGGCTCGATCTCCTGTTCAACAACGCTGGCGCCGGCGCACCCGCCGTTCCCTTGGACGAACTGACCTACGAGCAGTGGAAGGCGGTCGTCGACGTCAACCTGACCGGGGCGTTCCTCTGCGCGCAGGGCGCGATTCGCCTGATGAAGCGACAGAGCCCGCGCGGCGGGCGCATCGTCAACAACGGCTCGATCTCCGCCCACGCGCCGCGCCCGATGAGCGCGCCCTACACGGCTTCGAAACACGCGATCACCGGCCTGACCAAGTCGATCGCGCTCGACGGGCGCGCCTTCGACATCGCCTGCGGGCAGATCGACATCGGCAACGCGCTGACCGAAATGGCGTTCAAGATGACGAAGGGCGTCGTCCAGGCGGACGGGCGCATCGCCGTGGAGCCGACGATCGATCCGGGCGAGGTCGGCGACGCGATCGTCCACATGGCGAGCCTGCCGCTCTCCGCCAACATCCTGTCGATGACGCTGATGGCGACCAAGATGCCCTTCGTCGGGCGGGGATGATCTCGCCCGGGCCGCTCAGTTCGGCGCGGCGATCAGCGGCTCGAAGGGCCGGAGAATCGCGCCGCGCGAGAGGTCGCGGTCGAACGCCGCCAGGCCGGTCTCCTCGTTGCCGTTGGGATGGACGAGAATGATCGATCCTAAGCCCGGCCGCTGACCGAGCGCCAGCCAGGCGTCGGCGCCGAGCGCGATCAGATGATGGCGGCTGACCGCCTGCATCAGCGGCGCCGAGGAGATCAGGCCGGGAAAGCGGAAGAACAGCGACGGCGTCTGGCCGTTGGCGACGAGGAGACGCTCGGTGTCGAGAATCTCCGCGTCGACGTCGACGCCCTTGGTCAGCAGGAAGTTGCGGTCGTTGGGCAGGCCGCGCCGATAGGGATGGTGATAGGTGTGGTCGACCCAGAGGATGTCGAGCGCCCCCGCCGCCTGCCGGTCGAGGAGCCAGCGATAGTCCTGAAAATGATGGAGAAGCCAGAGGCCGGAAATCGACAGCGCCACCGGCGTATGGGGACCTTGGGCGGCGAGCTTGTCGAAGAACGGCCGGTCGAGCGGGCGTCGGCTCGGGCAGAGATCGCCGGTGACGAAGGCGCCCGCCGCCGCGCCGTGAGTGAGGCCGGCGTTTTGGAGAAAGCCGCGGCGGGTCAGGCCCGGCGCCTCGGCCGATTGGGCGACCGCACGCAGCATGCGCGTATCGGCGAGCGCGTCCTCGGTCGCCTCCCGGCAGGTCCAGCAGGCGGCGCGCTCCAGGCGGGTCGAAAGCTTCTCGGGATCGGCGAGGAGCAGGATCGGCGTCCCGGCGACGGTCATCGTGCGGATCGCGATCGCCTCGCGGCCGTCGGCGGCGCGGCAGGCCTTCAGGACCGAGGCGTAGTCCGCGACCGCGTCCTTGGCTATGAGCTGCGCCGGCGGGGCGGGCGCGTAGAGGCAGGACGAAGCGTCGGCCCCCTCGGCGGCGTGCGCGCCGGCGCTCAGCCCGGCGGCGAGGATGGCGAGGGCGACGAGGCGCACGGCGTAGGGCGGCAAGGCGGGTCTCTTCGGTTCGGGGCGCAGGCGGCCGGTCCGGGCCGCGAGAAAAGGATATCAGGCGTTTGAGTGCGCTTTTGTGTCCCTATTGCGACCCGCCGGCGCGCTGCGCGCGAACGGCAATACGCGACGACCGGCCGGGCTTGCAAATTCAATTTATCTGACTAAAGTCAGGTAATGCGCCCCGATCAGATTCGAGAAGTCCGCCGCTTCAACCGCCTGGTCACGCAGCGCGTCGGCGCGCTCGACCAGAGCTACCTCAGCCGTGGCCGGCCCGTGAGCGAGGCGCGGCTGATTTTCGAGATCGGCCTCGACGGCGCCGAGGTGCGCGCGCTGCGCGACGCGCTCGGCCTCGACTCGGGCTATCTCAGCCGGCTGTTGCGCTCGCTGGAGGCGCAAGGCCTGGCCGAGGTCGGCCGGCAGGTAAGCGACGCGCGCGTGCGGCGCGTCGGGCTCACCGGGAAAGGCCGCGCCGAACTCGCCGCCTACGAGCGGCTTTCCGACGATCTCGCGCAATCGATGCTGGCGGCGCTGGAAGCGCCGCAGCGCGAGCGTCTGCTGGCGGCGATGGGCGAGGTCGCGCGGCTGATCCGCGCCGGGGCCGTCGAGGTGCGGCTCGAAGCGCCCGGCGCCGCCGAGGCGCGGCGGTGCCTCGGCGAATATTTCGCCGAGCTGGCGCGGCGCTTCGAGGCGGGCTTCGATCCCGCCAAGGGCGAGTACTCCGTTTCGGACGAGGAGATGACGCCGCCGGCGGGGTTCTTCTTCGTCGCCCGGCTCGACGGCCGCCCGGTCGGCTGCGGCGCGCTCGTGCGGATCGATGAGGCGACGGGCGAGATCAAGCGGATGTGGACCGCGCCCGACGCGCGCGGCCTCGGCGTCGCCAAGCGGATCGTCGCCAAGATCGAGGCGACGGCGCGAGATTATGGCATGCAGACGCTTCGCCTCGACACCAACCGCGCGCTGAAGGAGGCCCAGGCGCTCTACCGCAAGCTCGGCTTTGAGGACGTCGCCCGCTTCAACGACAACCCCTACGCGCATCATTGGTTCGGCAAGCGGTTGTAGGGCGGATTGGGGGAGAGGGGCGAGAGCGCCAGCGTTTTGTGGGCGCGGCCGTCGGCCGCGCCTCTCGCCGCCGTCGCGATCTCGCGCAAAGGAGGCGCTTGCGCGCCGGCCGCGCTCGGCGCGCGCGGCTACAGCAAGGCGCCGGCGCGCGCTTGATTAGTCGTGTCAATCTGTCTATGGGCTAGACAGACCGATCCAGCCGAGACGTTTCCCACATGCCCAATGCGTTGCCCCTGCGCCTCCGGCGCCTTGAAGCGGAAGCAATTCACATAATGCGCGAGGTTGTCGCTGCATTTAGCGAGCCAGTTATGCTATATTCCATCGGCAAGGACTCCAGCGCGATGCTGCATGTCGCGCTGAAGGCGTTCCATCCCGCGCCGCTTCCCTTTGCGCTGTTGCACGTCGACACCGCCTGGAAATTCCGCGAGATGATCGCCTTCCGCGACGAGACGGCGCGCCGCCTCGGGCTCGACCTGCGCGTCCATGTCAACGAAGAAGGCCTGGCGCGCGGCGTTTCGCCCGTCGCGTCGGGCAGCCAGGTCCACACCCAGGTGATGAAGACGGAGGCGCTGCGCCAGGCCCTCGACCGGGGCCGCTTCGACGCGGCGTTCGGCGGCGCGCGGCGCGACGAGGAGAAGAGCCGCGCCAAGGAGCGCATCTTCTCGCACCGCTCGGCCGCGCACGGCTGGGACCCGCGCAATCAGCGGCCCGAGCTGTGGCGCCTCTACAACACGCGCGTCCGCGAGGGCGAATCCATGCGCGTCTTCCCCTTGTCGAACTGGACCGAGCTCGACGTCTGGGAATACGTGCGCGCCGAATCCATTCCCGTCGTGCCGCTCTACTTCGCCAAGGCGCGCCCCGTCGTCGAGCGCGAGGGGAGCCTCATCATGGTCGACGACGACCGTCTGCCGCTGCTGGCGGGCGAAAAGCCCGAGATGCGCCGCGTTCGCTTCCGCACGCTCGGGTGCTATCCTCTCACCGGCGCGATCGAATCGAACGCCGACACGCTTGACGCGATCATCGCGGAAATGCGCGCCGCGACGACTTCGGAGCGCCAGGGCCGGCTGATCGATTCGGACGAGTCGGCCTCGATGGAAAAGAAGAAGCGCGAAGGATATTTTTAGAACATGGACGCCTCCTCGCCCGAAGGCGCGCCGCCGACGCTGCGCCTCATCACCTGCGGCTCCGTCGACGACGGCAAGTCGACGCTGATCGGCCGCCTGCTCTACGAGCAGAAGCTGATCTTCGAGGATCAGCTCGCCGCGCTCGAACGCGACTCGAAGAAGCACGGCACGGTCGGCGAGGAGATCGATTTCGCGCTGCTCGTCGACGGCCTCGAGGCCGAGCGCGAACAGGGCATCACCATCGACGTCGCCTACCGCTATTTCGCCACGCCGCGGCGCTCGTTCATCGTCGCCGATGCGCCCGGACACGAGCAGTACACCCGCAACATGGCGACCGGCGCCTCGAACGCCGATCTGGCGATCCTGCTGGTCGACGCGCGCAAGGGCCTTTTGACCCAGACCCACCGCCACGCGATCATCGCCTCGCTGCTCGGCGTCCGTCACGTCGTGCTGGCGGTCAACAAGATCGACCTCGTCGACTACGACGAGGCGACGTTCCGGAAAATCGTCGCGGCGTTCGAAGCGTTCGCCAAACCGCTCGGCTTCAAATCGATCGAAGCGATTCCCGTCTCGGCGCGCTACGGCGACAACGTGTCCTCGAAATCCCAGCGCACCCCCTGGTACGACGACCCGCCGCTCGTCGATCATCTCGAGCGCGTCGAAGTCGAGGAGGACCGCCGGCAGGCGCCGTTCCGCCTGCCGGTGCAATGGGTCAACCGGCCGCATCTGGATTTTCGCGGTTTTGCGGGAACGATCGCCAGCGGAGGCATCCGGCGCGGCGACGCGATCGTGGTCGCGTCCTCGGGCCGGCAGAGCGTGGTCGCGAAGATTCTCGCCGCCGGCCGCGAGGCGGACGAAGCCTGGGCCGGCGAGGCGGTGACGCTGACGCTCGCCGACGAAATCGACATCGCCCGCGGCGACGTGCTGGCGCGGCCCGACAGCCGCCCGGAGGTCGCCGACCAGTTCACCGCGCATCTCATCTGGATGAGCCCGGACCCGCTCCTGCCCGGCCGCTCCTACCTCCTGAAGATCGGCGCGCGCACGACGCCCGCTTCGGTGACCGAGCTCAAGCATCGCATCGACGTCGACAACCTCGACAAGCTCGCCGCCAAGACGCTGGCGCTCAACGAGGTGGGCCTGGCCAACATCGCCACGACCATGCCGGTCGCCTACGACCCCTACGCCGAGAATCGCGACACCGGCGCGTTCATCCTGATCGACCGCGTCACCAACGAGACCGTCGCGGCGGGCATGATCCTGCACGGCTTGCGCCGCGCCACCAACATCCACCTCCAGGGCCTGACCGTGACGCGCGAGGCGCACGCCGCGCTCAAGCACCAGCGCCCGGCGATCCTCTGGTTCACCGGCCTCTCCGGCGCCGGCAAGTCGACCATCGCCAACCTCGTCGAGTCGACGCTGCTGGCGCGCGGCGTGCACACCGCCCTGCTCGACGGCGACAACGTCCGCCACGGCCTCAACAAGGATCTCGGCTTCACCGCCGCCGACCGCGTCGAGAACATCCGCCGCATCGCCGAAGTCGCGCGGCTGATGAGCGACGCCGGGCTGATCGTCCTCACCTCGTTCATTTCGCCGTTCCGCGCCGAGCGCCGGCTGGCGCGCGAGATCGCGGCGGCGGACGAGTTCATCGAAATCTACGTCGAGGCGCCGCTGGAGACGGTGATCGCGCGCGACCCCAAGGGCCTTTACAAGCGGGCGCTCGCCGGGCAGATCAAGAATTTCACCGGCGTCGATCAGCCCTACGAGGCGCCGGAGGCGGCCGAGCTCGTGCTGCACACCGCGCAATCGACGCCCGAGGCGCTCGCCGACCGCGTCATCGCCGAGTTGACCGCGCGCGGCCATATCGAGCGGCTGTAGCGGGCGCGCCGCGGCCATTGCGCCGAACCTGAAAACGCGCTTCGATGGCGGCCACGCCGGGGGCGCGCTTTCGCGCGCGTGTCGAGCGGCGCTTCGTCAGGGGAGTTTTCATGAAGACAATCGCCCTCGCCAGCCTCGGGTTGGCCGCCTTGCTCATGGGTTCGACCGCCGCATCGGCCAAGACCCTCGTCTATTGTTCGGAAGGCAGCCCGGAGAATTTTCAGCCGGCGATCAACACCACCGGCACCAGCTTCGACGCCTCGCTGCCCATCTACAACCGCCTGACCGAATTCAAGCGCGGCGCCACCCAGGTGGTTCCCGGCCTCGCCGAAAGCTGGGACGTCGCCGACGGCGGCAAGACCATCACCTTCCACTTGCGCAAGGGCGTGAAGTTCCACTCCGTGCGCGACTTCAAGCCGTCCCGCGACTTCAACGCCGACGACGTCTTGTTCTCGTTCGATCGGCAATGGAAGCCCGACCACCCCTACGCCAAGATCTCGGGCGGCAAGTACGACTATTTCAACGACATGGACATGCCCTCGCTGCTCGATTCGATCGAGAAGACCGACGATTACACCGTCGTCTTCAAGCTGAAGACGCCGAACGTCGCCATCCTCGCCAATCTGGCGATGGACTTCGCCTCGATCGGCTCGGCCGAATACGCCGACTTCCTGATCAAGAAGGGAACGCCGGAGCAGTTCGATCAGGTTCCCGTCGGCACCGGGCCGTTCTCCTTCGTCGCCTACCAGAAGGATTCCGTGATCCGCTACAAGGCCAACAAGGACTATTTCGGCGAGAAGGCGCTGGTCGACGACCTCGTCTTCGCCATCACGCCCGACGCGACGGCGCGCTACGCCAAGCTCCAGACGGGCGAATGCCACATCAACGGCTATCCGCGCCCGGCCGACCTCGAGGAGATGAAGAAGGACCCGTCGCTGAAGGTCATCAACATGTCGGGCCTCAACATCGCCTATTGGGCTTTCAACGCCTCCAAACCTCCCTTCGACAAGAAGGAGGCGCGCCAGGCGCTGAGCATGGCGATCGACCGCGACGCGATTCTGAAGGACGTCTATCTCGGCGCCGGCGAGAAGGCGAGCACGCTGATCCCGCGCACCATGTGGGCCTTCGACGACGCCATTCCGCAGACGCCCTACGACCCCGAGAAAGCCAAGGCGCTGCTGAAGGCGGCGGGCGTCGCGACGCCGCTCGACATCGACCTCTGGTACATGCCGGTGTCGCGCCCCTACAATCCTAACGGCAAACGCATCGGCGAGATGATGCAGGCCGACCTCGCCAAGATCGGCGTCGACGCCAAGCTCGTCACCTACGAATGGGGCGAATACCGCAAGCGCATGGCCAACGGCGAGGAGGTCACCGGACAGTACGGCTGGACCGGCGACAACGGCGACCCCGACAATTTCTTCTTTCTGCGCGGCTGCCCCGGCGGCAAGCCGGGCGGCAGCAACCCGACGAAGTGGTGCAACGCCGAGTTCGACGATCTCTTGGTCAAGGCGCGCACGATCTCCGATCAGGCCGAGCGCGCCAAGCTCTACCATCGCATGCAGGAGATCGAGCACGACGAGGCGCCGGAGCTCCTGCTGGCGCATTCGATCGTGTATGAGGCGACGCGCGCCAACGTGACGGGCTATCTGCAGAGCCCGCTCGGCCGGCACACCTTCGAGGGCGTCGACGTCAAGTAGGCTCGGGCCGGGCCTCGCGCCGCGGCGCGGGGCCCGCATTCGTCTGGACGGCCCATGCTGCTCTATTTCGCCCGCCGCCTCGCGCTGACCATTCCGACGTTCTTCGCGTTGATGTTCCTCACCTTCGTCGCGATCCGTCTGGTGCCGGGCGATCCGGTGGAGGCGCGCGTCGGCGAGCGCGGCATTTCGCCGGAGCGGCTCGCCTTCTTCCGCCACCAGTTGGGGCTCGACCTGCCGGTCTGGCGCCAGTTCGTCGACTACGTCTGGCGCATGCTGCACGGCGATTTCGGCGTCTCGCTGGCGACGCAGCAGAAAGTGCTCACCGAATTCCTCACGCTGTTTCCCGCGACCGTCGAACTCTCGGTCTGCGCGATGCTGTTCGCGGTTCTCCTCGGCGTTCCCGCCGGCGCGGTCGCGGCGGTCAAGCGCGGCGGGTTCTTCGATCAGGCGCTGATGACGATTTCGCTGTTCGGCTATTCCATGCCGATCTTCTGGTGGGGCCTGCTGCTGATCATGTTCGTTTCGGTCGACCTCGGCCTGACGCCGGTCTCCGGCCGCATCGACCTGATCAATTTCTATTTCGATCAGCCGACCGGCTTCATGACCGTCGACGCGCTGCTCTCCGGCCAGAGCGGCGCCTTCCTCGACGCGCTGCGCCATCTCGTCCTGCCGGCGATCGTGCTCGGAACCGTGCCGCTCGGCGTCATCGCGCGCATGACGCGCTCGTCGATGCTCGAAGTGCTCTCCGAGGATTACGTGCGCACGGCGCGGGCGAAAGGGCTGTCGCCGCTGCGCGTCGTCGGCGTGCACGCCCTGCGCAACGCCCTGTTGCCGGTGGTCACCGTCATCGGCCTGTCGGTGTCGAGCCTGCTGGCCGGCGCGGTTCTCACCGAGACGATCTTCTCCTGGCCGGGGGTCGGCCATTGGCTGATCGACTCGATCGGCCGGCGCGATTATCCCGCGCTGCAAGGCGGGGTGATGCTGATTTCCTCGGTCGTCATCTCGGTCAATCTCGTCGTCGACCTCGTCTACGGCGCCGTCAATCCGAGAATCCGCCATGGCCGCTGACCTGGCCGTCCCCGTTTCGGCCGCCGACGAAGGCGCTCAGGTCCTGGCGCAGCCGACGCCGCTCGCCGCGTTCTGGGCGGCGTTTCGCGAGAACCGGGGCGCGGTCTTCGGCCTCGCGGTCGTCCTTATCGTCGTCGCGGTGGCGCTCGGCGCCGACATCCTCGCGCCGCACTCGCCGATCGAGCAGTTTCGCGACGCGGTGCGCGCGCCGCCGGTCTGGCAGGCCGGCGGTTCCTGGCGTTTCGCCCTCGGCACGGACGGCGACGGCCACGACACGCTGTCGCGGCTGATCTACGGCGCGCGCGTTTCGCTGTTCATCGGCCTTTCCGTGATGAGCGTCTCCTTCGTCGTCGGCGTCGTGCTCGGCCTGATCAGCGCATCGGCCGGACCGATCGCCGACGTCCTGATCACCCGCATGATGGATCTCATCATGGCGGTGCCTAGCCTGGTGCTCGCCATCCTCGTCGTCGCCATTCTCGGGCCCAGTCTCGCCAACACCATCGTCGCCGTGACCATCGTCTATCTCCCGCGCTACGTGCGCCTGGTGCGCGCCTCGGCGCTGGGCGAGCTCGGCAAGGACTACGTGACGGCGGCGCGCGTCGTCGGCGTCGGGCCGGCGCGGCTGATGCTCTCGACGGTGCTGCCCAATTGCCTCGCCCCGCTGATCGTGCAGGCCGCGCTCGGCGTTTCGGACGCGATCCTGGAGGCCGCCGGCCTCGGCTTTCTCGGCCTGGGCGCGCAGCCGCCGACGCCCGAATGGGGCACCATGCTCGCCGATTCGCGCGAGTTCATCCGCTCCGATCCGTGGATCGTCACGCTGCCGGGCCTCGCCATCCTCGTCACCGTCGTCGCGATCAACCTGACCGGCGACGGGTTGCGCGACGCGCTCGATCCCAAGATGCGGCGGAGCTAGGCGCCATGCCCCTGCTCGAAGTGCGCAACCTCAGCGTCGCCTTCGCCACCCGCCAGGGCGAATTCATGGCGGTCGACGGCGTCGACGTGAGCGTCGATCACGACGAAACGCTCGCCATCGTCGGCGAATCGGGCTCGGGCAAGTCGGTGGCGATGCTCGCGGTGATGGGCCTGCTGCCCTTCACCGCGCGCGTCAGCGCGGAGCGCATGGCCTTTGACGGGATGGACCTGATGACGATGACGCCGAGGCAGCGCCGGCGCATCGCCGGCAAGGACCTGGCGATGATCTTTCAGGAGCCGATGTCCTCGCTCAATCCGTGCTTCACCGTCGGCTTTCAGATCGGCGAGACGCTGAAGGCCCATCTCGGCCTCGATCGGCGCGCCCGCGCAAGGCGCGTCGTCGAACTGCTGGAGGAGGTCGGCATTCCCGACCCCGCCAGCCGCACCAAGGCTTTTCCCCACCAGCTCTCCGGCGGCATGAGCCAGCGGGTGATGATCGCGATGGCGCTGGCGTGCCGGCCCAAGCTCTTGATCGCCGACGAGCCGACGACCGCGCTCGACGTGACGATCCAGGCGCAGATCCTCGACCTCCTGGTCTCGCTGCGAAGAGAGAACGGCATGGGCCTGGTGCTCATCACCCACGACATGGGCGTCGTCGCCGAGACCGCCGACCGCGTCGTCGTGCAATATGCGGGTCGGCAGGTCGAGGCGAACGCGACGCGCGGCCTGTTTTCCGATCCGCACCACCCCTACACCGCCGCCTTGCTCGCCGCGCTGCCGGAGCGCGCGACCCAGCGCCGCCTGCCGGCCATTCCCGGCGTCGTCCCCGGTCAGTTCGATCGGCCGTCGGGGTGCCTCTTCGCGCCGCGCTGCGCCTACGCCTTCGAGGCGTGCCGCAGCAGGGCGCCCGGCCCCGCGGCGGACGAGCTGGGGCGCGCCCTCTGCTACACGCCGCTGAGCCGCGGCGCCCCGACGGCGTCGTCGGCTGGGCAGGGGGCGCGCGCATGAGCCCGATTCTCGAAGCGCGCTCGCTGTCGCGCGACTATTCGGTGTCGCGCGGCGCCTTCCGCCACGCCGCGACGCTGCACGCGCTGTCGGGGGTTTCGTTTTCGCTTCTTGCCGGGCGCACCCTCGCCGTCGTCGGCGAATCCGGCTCGGGCAAGTCGACCCTGGCGCGATTGCTGACGCTGATCGAGAAGCCGACCGCCGGCGCGCTGATCATCGAGGGAGAGGACGTGGCGGGCGCCGACGCCTCCCGGCGCAAGCGCCTGCGCCAAGAAATCCAGATGGTGTTCCAGAACCCCTTCGGGTCGCTCAATCCGCGCCAGAAGATCGGCAAGGCGCTGGAAGAGCCGCTGCTCGTCAACACGCGGCTGCGCGCGGCGGAACGCGAGGCCGCGGCGCTGGCGATGATGGAGAAGGTGGGCTTGAGGCCGGAATACTACCATCGCTATCCCCACATGTTCTCCGGCGGCCAGCGCCAGCGCATCGCCATCGCGCGCGCCCTCGTGCTGCGGCCGAAAATCCTGGTGCTCGACGAGCCGGTCTCCGCCCTCGACGTCTCCATCCGCGCGCAGGTGCTCAATCTGCTGGCGCAGTTGCAGGAAGACTTCACGCTGGCCTATGTTTTCGTTTCGCACGACCTTTCCGTCGTGCGCCACATCGCCGACGAGGTCATGGTGATCTATCTCGGTCACGCCGTCGAAATCGGCTCGCGCGAGGCGATCTTCTCGCGCCCGCAGCATCCCTATACGCGCGCGCTGCTGTCGGCGACGCCGATCGCCGACCCCGCCGTCAAGCGCGAACGCATCATCCTGAAAGGCGAGCCGCCCTCGCCGATCGCGCCGCCGCCCGGCTGTCCCTTCAATCCGCGCTGCCCGCTCGCCTTCGAGCGCTGCCGCAGCGAAAACCCGCAGCTCGAGACCAAGCAGGGGCGCGAAGTCGCCTGCTGGGCGGCGGCGCCGTGAGCGCGAGCGAGACCTACGACTACATCGTCGTCGGGGCGGGCTCGGCGGGCTGCGTCCTCGCCAATCGGCTCACCGCCGATCCGCGCAACACGGTGCTGCTCGTCGAGGCGGGCGGGCGCGACGATTGGATCTGGCTGCACATCCCCATCGGCTACCTCTACGCCATCGGGAACCCTCGCGCCGACTGGTGTTTCAAGACGGCGAGCGAACCCGGCCTCGGCGGCCGCGCGCTAGCCTATCCCCGCGGCCGGGTCGTCGGCGGCTCGTCGGCGATCAACGGCATGATCTACATGCGCGGCCAGGCCGCCGACTACGACGGCTGGCGCCAGCTCGGCCTCAAAGGCTGGGGCTGGGACGACGTCCTGCCGTTCTTCAAGCGCCACGAGGACCATCATGCCGGCGCCAACGCGCTGCATGGCGCCGGCGGCGAATGGCGCGTCGAGCGCCAGCGCTTGTCCTGGCCGATCCTCGACGCGGCGCGCCAGGCGGCGGCCGAAATCGGCATCCCAAGAGTCGACGACTTCAATCGCGGCGACAACGAGGGCTCCGGTTACTTCGAGGTCAATCAGCGCCGCGGCCGGCGCTGGAGCGCGGCGCGCGGCTTCCTCAAGCCCGTCCTCAAACGGCCCAATTTGCGCCTCGTCATGGGCGCGCAAGCCGAGCGGCTGATCTTCGAGGGGCGGCGCGCGGTGGGCCTGAGCTACGCGCAAGGCGGGCGAAGTTTTGAGGCCCGCGCGCGCGGCGAGATCGTGCTGGCCGCCGGCGCGATCGGCACGCCGCAGCTCCTGGAGCTGTCGGGGGTCGGGCGCCCGGAAATCCTCGCCGGCCTCGGCCGCGAGGTCTTGCACGCGCTGCCCGGCGTCGGCGAGAACTTGCAGGACCATTTGCAATTGCGCACCATCTTCCGCGTCTCGGGCGCGCGCACGCTGAACGTCGACTCCCATTCGCTCGTCGCCAAGGCGCTCATGGCGCTCGACTACGCGCTTCGCCGGCGCGGCCCGATGACGATGGCGCCCTCGCAGCTCGGGCTGTTCGCCAAGACCTCGCCGGACTTCGGCGCCGCCAACGTCGAATTCCATGTCCAGCCGCTTTCGCTCGAACGCTTCGGCGAGCCCCTGCACGATTTTCCCGCCATCACCATCAGCGTGTGCAACTTGCGGCCAACGAGTTGCGGCTCGTGCCACGCGGCGAGCCTCGAGCCCAACGCCGCGCCGATCATCAAGCCAAATTATCTCTCGTCCGATCAAGACGTTCGCGTCGCCGTCGACTCCATCCGCCTGGCGCGCCGGCTCGCTGCGGCGCCGGCTCTGGCGCGCTACCGGCCGGACGAGCTGAAACCTGGCGTTGTGGCGCAGAGCAACTCGGAGCTGGCGGCCGCGGCGGGCGACATCGGCACGACGATTTTTCATCCCGTCGGCACGGCGAGGATGGGCCGCGACGACGACGCGGGCGCGGTGACCGACGCGCGGCTGCGCGTGCGCGGGCTGGCGGGCTTGCGTGTCGCCGATGCCTCCGTGATGCCGCGCATCACCTCCGGCAACACCAATTCGCCGACGATGATGATCGCCGAGAAGGCCGCGGCGATGATTCTCGCCGACGCCGGAGGCCGATGAGATGCGCGACGACCTCCCGCCGCCGCTCGCGGACGGCCGCCAGTCGGAAACGGCCTCGGGGCTCGCGCGCGGGGTGCGCCGGCTCTTGCGCGCACGCGGCTTTTCGACGGTCACCGAACTGCCGCTGCTCGACGGCCGGCGCGCCGACGTCGTCGCGCTCAACGGCGAGGGCGCGCTGCTGATCGTCGAGATCAAGTCGTCGGTCGCCGATTTTCGCGCCGACTACAAGTGGCGCGACTACGCCGCCCATTGCGACCGGCTCTATTTCGCCATTTCCGCCGAGATTCCGGTCGAGATCATGCCCGAGGACGCCGGCCTCATCGTCGCCGACCCCTACGGCGCGGAAATCCTGCGCGAGGCGAGCCCTCGCCTCATCGCCCCGGCGACCCGCCGCGCCGTGCTGCTGCGCTTCGCCCAAGCCGCCGCCGACCGCCTGCACCGCCTCGCCGATCCCGGCGGGGTGGCGGAGTTTTGAGGCGTCGCGACGCGCCAGGCTTGGCCCGGTTGCAAAATACCGGCCTGCCCCGACATTCCATTTGGGGAACACTTGCCGGCGGACGCCGATCGCCGATGGGCGGGCGTCGGACACGGAGAGGAACGGGCAATGCGGAAATTGGCTATTGCAACAGGAATGCTGCTCGCCGGCGCGGCGAGCGCCGGCGCGGCTCAGTTGTCGATCGCCAGTGCGGACATCAAGCCGAACGCCAAGATCGCCGACGAACAGGTCGCCAACGGTTTCGGCTGCTCCGGCAAGAACATCTCGCCGGCGCTGAGCTGGTCGGGCGCGCCCAAGGGAACGAAGAGCTTCGCGCTCAGCGTCTACGATCCCGACGCGCCGACCGGCAGCGGCTTCTGGCATTGGGTGGTGTTCAACATTCCCGCCGACACGACTTCGCTGGCCAAGAACGCCGGCGATCCGAAGGCGGCCCTCGCCCCCGCGGGCGCGGTGCAGGGCCACAACGATTCCGGGTCGCAAGGCTACTTCGGACCTTGCCCGCCCAAGGGCGACAAGCCGCACCACTATCACTTCCAGATCTTCGCGGTGGACGTCGACAAGCTCGACGCCGACGAGAACGCTTCGCCGGCGGTCGTCGACTTCAACCTGCACTTCCATGCCCTGGCGAAGGCGACGCTGATCGGCCTGTTTGGCCGCTGATCCGAAATCCGGGCCCGGCGTGAGCGCCGGGTCCGGGGCGCTCGCCGCGGGCAGGGGCGCTACCGGCTCGCGGTCGCGTTGCGCGGGCAGGCCTCGTCGAACAGCGACTTGCCGCCCGCCGCCGCGACCGGATCGATCGCCACCGGCGGCTCGCCGGGATGGGCGGCCGTCGCCGCGCTGGTTTCGATGAAGCTGACGACGGCGCGCCCGCCGTCCCTGAGCCGGCAGAAACTGCGCACGGGAATCGCCACCCGCGCCGGCTGGCCCGCGCCGGGCTCTTGCGCGCGAAACTCGGCGCCCCCGGGATAAAGGATCACCGACATCCCCGAGCCGCGCAAGTCGACCGGCTTGCCGCCGGCCGCGTCGCGCTCGAGCAAGGTCGCCAACACCTGCGCGCCGCCGCGCCGGTAGGCGAACGAGGCTTCGAGCTCGGCCGGACGGCCCTCGATCGGGCGCTCGAGCGGCGCGGCGCCCTTTGCCAGGAACAGCGATGCGGCGCCCGACCGGGCGTCGATCGGCTGGCCTCTCAGGCCTCCGGCGCCGGCCTCCTCGACGATGGGCGAAACGCCGTCCACCCAGATCGTCGTGAGGCGCGAGGCGGCGAGTTCCTCGGCGGTCAGCCAATGGACGTCGCTCGCCGGCGTCGCCAGCGTCAGCTTCATCACCGGGTCCAGAACGCCCATTTCGGCGAGATAGCGTCCGACGCCGTCGTCGACGCTTCGATCGGCGGCGCGCTTCGTCGTGGCGACGGAGCGGCGCTCGCGCACGAGCCGGCGCGACAGCTCCAGCTTCAGGCCGGCCAGGACGAAATAGCGCACGGCGTAGGAGCGCTTGACCTGGGTCTTGGTGACGAGCTCGGTCAATTGATGCACGCCGACGAACGACAGCGGGCTGACGTAGCGTTCGACGCCGCCGGCCAGCACCAGCGAGCACGCCGAAGCGCAATAGGCGCCCCAGGACTGCGCCGATCCTCGCGCCTCGCCGCATTTCCCAGCGCTCGCCGGGCACGGCGCGATCTCGGTGTGCGCGACGGCGACGGCGAGGCGCTTGGCGCGGATCAGACGGCCCATCGCCATCGCGTCCCTCACCGAGCCGCCGGCCGAATTGATGAAGATCGGCAGGCGACGATCGCCGAGGGTGGCGACGACGCGATCGAGAGCGTCCGCCGTGCCCCTGACGATCTTGCCCTCGGCCGATATCCATTCCGGGCAGGCGGCGCCGCAGGCCGAGCCGCCGCTCTCGACGCGAACGAACCGCATCGGCGCCAGCGAACTCGGCGAGGCCTCGGGCGCCGGCGCGGCGCGGGCGCCCGCGTCGATCCCGCCCGCCAGCGGCGCGAGCGCGGCGACGACGCGCAACGCCCGGCCGAAGGCTCGGCGCGCGTCGGGGCGGCAAAGGGTCAGAGAGGACATCGCAGCGATTATCGCGGCGGACGATTCTCTTGTCGAGCCCTATCGAGGTTTCCCTCGCGCGCGCCTCATGCTAACGAGCCGCCCATGACCACTCGCATCGACCGCCGTTTCGCCGCCCTCGGCGCAGAGCGCCGCGCCGCGCTCGTCACTTTCGTGATGGCGGGCGATCCGGACGCGGCGACGTCGCTGGCGATCGTCGAGGCGCTGCCGAAGGCCGGCGCCGACGTGATCGAGATCGGCATGCCGTTCACCGATCCGATGGCCGACGGGCCGGCGATCCAGGCGGCGGGCCTGCGCGCGCTGCACGGCGGCCAGACCCTGCGCAAGACGCTGGCGCTGGTCGGCGATTTTCGCCGGCGCGACGCGGACACCCCCGTCGTGCTGATGGGCTATTACAACCCGATCTACGTCTATGGCGTCGAGCCGTTCCTGCGCGACGCCGACGCCGCCGGGGTCGACGGGCTGATCGTCGTCGATCTGCCGCCGGAGGAAGACGAGGAACTGTGCCTGCCGGCGCTGAAGGCCGGGCTCAATTTCATCCGTCTGGCGGCCCCGACCACCGACGACAAGCGCCTTCCCGCCGTGCTCGCCAACACCTCGGGCTTCGTCTATTACGTCTCGATCGCGGGCGTCACCGGTTCGGCCGCGCCCGACGCGGCGAAAGTCGGCGAGGCGGTTGCGCGCATCAAGCGCCATACCCATCTTCCCGTCGCGGTCGGGTTCGGCGTCAAGGACGCCGCGAGCGCGGCCGGCATCGCCGCCAAGGCGGACGGCGTCGTGGTCGGTTCGGCGCTGGTCGAGGCGGTGCGCGCCTCGCTCGTCGACGGCAAGGCGGGGCCGGGCACGGTCGCCGCGGTCGCCGCGGCGGTGGAGGCGATCGCTGCGGGCGTGCGCGGCGTCGTCAAGGCGCCGCCGGAGCCTGTGAGGGCAAGCCGATGAGCTGGATTTCCAACGTCGTCCCGCCGAAGATCCGCTCGTTCCTGCGGCGCGACACGCCGGAGAACCTGTGGGTCAAATGCCCGGAGAGCGGCCAGCTCGTCTTCCACAGGGACCTCGAGGCCAATCTGATGGTGGTGCCGGGCTCCGGCTACCACATGGCGATCGAGCCGAGAGCGCGCCTCGCTGCGCTGTTCGACGACGGCCGGTTCGACGAGCTGGCGACGCCGGAGACGCTGAGCGACCCGCTGAAATTCCGCGACGTCAAGCGCTACGCCGACCGGCTGAAGGAACACCGCGCCAAGACCGGATCTCCGGACGCGATCACGCTCGCCGTCGGGCGCATCGAGGGCCTGGCGGCGACGGCGGCGGTGCACGACTTCGCCTTTCAGGGCGGCACGCTCGGCATCGCCGCGGGCGAGGCGATCGTCACGGGCATGAGCGAGGCGGTGGCGCGGCGCACGCCGTTCATCATCTTCACCGCCTCGGGCGGCGCGCGCATGCAGGAAGGCATGTTCGCGCTGATGCAGATGCCGCGCACGACCGTGGCGGTCCAGCGCCTGCGCGCCGCCAGGCTGCCCTATATCGTCGTGCTCACCAATCCCACCACCGGCGGCGTCACGGCGTCCTACGCGATGCTCGGCGACGTGCACATCGCCGAGCCCGGCGCGGTGATCGGCTTCGCCGGCGCGCGCGTCATCGAGCAGACCGTTCGCGAACGCCTGCCCGAGGGCTTCCAGCGCGCCGAATTCCTCCAGGCGCACGGCATGGTCGACATGGTGGTGCCGCGTCCGCAGATGCGCGCGACGCTGGCGCGCCTCTGCAAGATGCTGACCAAGACGCCGGCCGAGCCGGCGGCGGCTTGACCGGGCGAGCGCGGAGCGCCGCATGACCCCGATCGACGCGAT